>Ga0224558_1001483_pt1 | contig 24440 bp, 20 predicted proteins | sample 714S32024metaG_FD_180682 | JGI IMG/M metagenome (GOLD analysis project Ga0224558, IMG submission 180682) | Peat soil microbial communities from Stordalen Mire, Sweden - 717 S3 20-24 | ecosystem: Environmental > Terrestrial > Soil > Wetlands > Peat | place: Sweden: Norrbotten County, Stordalen...
CCGCGAGCTCGACCCGGCCACGAAGCGGTCGACGATCGTCGACCGCTTCGTGGAAGAACAAAACTTCCCCACGAATGTGTAAAGGATGTCTGTAGACAAACTGTTAACCATGTCTTTGAACTTGACAACCCCGGACCTGGGGCACCCGGAATTCTGGCGATGCCCATCCGCCCTCCAGACGCGCGTCGTATTGGCGGTTGAAGCGAATGAGGGCGATCCACTGGCCGTGGTCTTGCTGTTGCCAGACCAGGTCGCCGTGGAGTTGGCGGGCGATTACTTCCGGCGCGAGGTCGTGGTGCAAGCCGAAGTAGAACTCGTCGGCCGCGCGGCTTTTTGACCCCAAGGTGAAGAACGGCGAATACGTGTCGACTTTGGTGCTAAAGACCAGGGCGGCAGAGTATTTTTCCGGTTCCTCAGCGGCGGGGGCGAGGCCGGCGGCGGTGAAGTCTGGGACAAGATAGACGGCGTATGGCTGGGTGAGATAGCCCAGCTCGGGACGGGAAAGCTCGTCGGAGAGAGGCCAGGCGGAGAGTACGGTTGCGCCGGGGTAGCGGGCGTCAAGCTGACGGATGCCGGCCTGGTGAAGTCGGATGATGCGGGCGTAGGTGAGATTGTCTTCCGGTGCAAAGCCGTAGGGGGGATTGATGAAAATGCCCGCGATGAAGGCCGCGGCGGAGAAGGCGGCCAGCGCGTGCCAGTAAGGAACGCGGCGGTACAAGGTGGTGACTGCGAGGAGCAGCACCAGCGGGTAGAGGGGCAGCAGGTAGCGAGTGAGCAGCGCACCGCCCAGAACGCTGAAGAGGATGGCATTGACCAGAAGCAAAGGAAAAACTCGGCGCAAGGTGGCAGGGGCGAGGGCGAGGCGGGGCTGGCTGTTGTTGTTGATCTGGTCCGATTGAATTGACGCGGGGAAGAACAAAGACAAAAGCAACCGCAGGTCCTTCGACTGCGCAGTCCGCAAAGAACGCGGCCTACTCCGCTCAGGATGACAAGATGAATAAGACGCAGGATGACAAGTTTGAGGAATGTGGCGCGGGGTGAGCAGCAGGGCGGCGATGGCCATGCCCACGGGCACAAAGAGGTTCATGTGCGCGGTGAGATGGATGACGCGGTGCTCAAGCGCGGCCAGGAAGCGCGGGAGCGAGAGGTTGGCTTGGGCGTTGTAGCGAAGAAACTCGGGGTTGCCGAAGAGGAAGCCGGTCTTGAAGTAGTGAAAGGCGTACCAGGCAGCCAGCGGCAGCACGCAGCTTGAAAGCCAAATGGCCTCGCGAGTGAGCCGGATGCGCACCATCCCATGCGCGCGGAGGCTTTCTAGCAAACTGACGGCGGCCAGGGTGAGCGGGACGGCGATGGCGGTTTCCTTGGAGAGCGCGGCGAGGGCAAACAAGAGAGCTGCGGCCCAGGGACGGGCGGGCGTGCCTAGAGAGCGAGCGGGCAGGATGTAGACCAGCCCCCAGAGCGTGCAGGCAGCGGCGAAGATGTCGGCATGGGCCAGGGTGCTTTGGGCAAACCATATGGGATAGAGAGCTGAGAGAGCGACGGTCCAGAGGGCGACAGCGGGCACGCCGGTGAGGCGCAGGGTCAGACGCCAAACCGCCGAGAGGCCGAGCGCAGCGACGAGGAGCACGGCAAGGCGCGTGACCAAGGGGGAGAAGCCGAAGAGCTTCCAGCAGAATGCCAGATAGATGCTGGGCAGCGGCGGATGAGCGTTGCTCGGCGTGGTGAGTGGAATCAGCGAGCCGGTGCGGAAGAAGTCCCAGGCCGCGGGGATGTAGTAGCCGGCCTCGTCCCAGTAGTATGGCAGGCGGAGCAAGGTGATGTGGCTGACGAAGAGCGCCGCGAAGAGGCCCGGGAAGACGATCCAGGTGGGGAGAGGTGCGGCGAGCCGCGACTGAATGAGGCTTGTCCAGCGCAAAGCGATCGCTCCTCGTTAGCGAGACTACATTTGGGCTTTGAGGTTTCCCACCCTTTCGCAAAAAACGCGAAAGGATGGGGCACCCAGCATTTGTGCAGCATCCGGCTCTGATTAGATGCTTATACGTGGTATCCCACCCTTTCGCCAAAAACGCGAAAGGATGGGGCACGGGGCATTTGTGGAATCCGTCACGGGACTCAGTTGTGGAATCCGGCACAGGGCTCAATGCCTAGTTGACGGGGCCCTGCGGGAAGTTGTGTCCGTGCGGCTCCAGGTTGAGCGCGCCGAAGGCCTGCTCGTACTGCGCAAGATGCTGCCCCAGCATGTTCCACAGAGCTTTGGTTTGCTGCGGGCTAAGGTAAATCGCGCTGTGGTTACGAATGGTGATCTGGTCGGGAGCCTCGGGAGAAGCCAAGCCGAAGACCAGTTGGAAGTCCCAGACGCTGGCCCGGATCTGCACGCTGTTGGCGTAGGACTCGCGGTAGTCGGGGCTCTGGACGAGGTTCATTTGGGGCTGCTGTGCGGATGGACTCATGGTTTCTCCAGATTACTCCGGCGGGGGCGTGGCGGACCGAGGGCCGTTGGCCGGGTGGGGATCATGGTGCGAAAGGGGGAAAGCTGTTTCGGACACCCTGAAGTTTTCTCTCCAATACAGTAATAAACTGGGGATGCCAGAAGCAAGTCAAAAAAGAGGGGTTTAGCGAATGGTGATAAAGTTTTTCCCAAAAAACTAAGATTCTTGGGGTGCCCGATTCCCTTAAAACGCTAGGAAATATTAGGAAGCTAAAAAGCAGTATTAAACCGGACAAGAGGCCAGTGATGTTCGACCCCGACGCAAATCTGCCGAGAATCAATCGAGGCATGATCTATCTCGTCGCGTGCCTTATCGCCGGGATTCATCTGGCGCGGGAACAGAGCGAGACGGCGCCAGGCAACGAACTTGCGTCTTCTTGAGGCACGTTGCCTTTAGGTCGGTCCTGAGTGCGCGCTCGAGAGCTTTCGCTGCGGGCTCATGATCAAGATTGTGTGTGGTGACCGGGATACAACAGGCGCTTCACTCCTTAGCCGGAAACCGCTTGACCATGTAATCGTTGTGAATGAGCGGCATCTGAAACGACTAATGAACGAGTACACCCGTTACTACCACGACGACCGAACCCATCTACTGTAATAATTTTTGCTGCACCGGACTGGAGGAAAGGGGCAGTCTGGTGAGATATAATTGATCTCTGAAGGGGCGGGGATGAAAACGAATGATAATCCACGCGGCCTATGGGAGCGTGTACCGGGCTCGGGGGTTTGGTGGATTCGGTATACGGATCACAAGAGAAAACGCCGCAAGGAGAAAGTAGGTCGGCGGCGGGATGCGTTAGATCTGCTTGCCAAACGCAGACATGAGGTTCTATTGAATCGCAAATTGCCGGAAAAGTTCCCTGTGAAGCAGGTGAAGCCCGTCACTTTTGGCGACCTTGCACAGAACGCGCTCAAGCACTCTAAGGAGGCAAACGCAGCTAAGTCTACCCATGAGCTGGAACTCAAACTGGCAATCATTGGCGGAGCCTTCGACGACAGCCCGGCCGCGGAAATCACCAAACAAGATATTCAAGACTGGCTGCTTACTCAGACAACTGAGCGGAAATGGTCCCCGGCCACCAGGAACAGATACCAGGCTGCTTTCAGCCTGGTTTTCCGTGTCGCCATGGACAATCAAAAGCTGACCTCCAACCCGGCAGCTTGGATTAAGCGAAAGGCCGAGCATAACGGGAGGATTCGATTTCTTAGCGTCGAAGAGGAAGGCCTTCTCAAAGCTGCGCTGACTGAAAGTTGGCCACACTATCTGCCTGCGTTCCTGGTGTCGATTCACACTGGAATGAGGGCAAGTGAGCAGTTCGGACTCCAGTGGGATCAGGTGTCGCTCGAGCGCAAGATGATTTCCCTATACCGGACCAAGGGCGGAAAGACCCGGCACATCCCACTGAATGCTGTGGCCCTAAGTGCCCTCCAAGGACTGAGGAAAAGGCGCCGGAGCGGCCCCGTCTTCGTCAATACAGAAGGCAAGCCATTACGAGGCGCAAGGGACTGGTTTGAACGCGCAGTCAAGCAGGCCAGGATTGAGGGCTACACCTGGCATTGCAACCGACACACCTTCGCCTCACGGCTGGTTGCCGCTGGAGTAGATATTCGCACTGTCGCGCAGCTCATGGGTCATGCGACAATTCAAATGACGATGCGCTACGCACACTTGGCCCCGGAACGTGAGCAAAATGCTGTAGACCGGCTAGTTCCGTAAGACGAAGTGGTCCCTAAATCGGTCCCTGCCCTGTAAGGCGGAAAGGGGATAAATTGAAGATCGATAGTAAGTATTTTAAAATAAAGCAGTTAGCAGCGTTGCGAAAGTGGCGGAATTGGCAGACGCACCAGACTTAGGATCTGGCGGAGCAATCCATGGGGGTTCGAGTCCCCCCTTTCGCACCAAACTGTTCGTATTTTGCTGATTAAATGGGACTTGCAAAAGTTTAGGGAAGCTTCCTAACACCCTTCCTAACACTTTTGTTAAAACAGCCTGAGGTTTTTCCCAAAAAGCCAGTATTAGGTTTTGGAGAACCATCATGGCTAATCGTAAAGTCCAACTATACAAGTACATCAAATCCGTTTTGTGGAAAAAAGACAAATGTGCCCTTGCCGATCCTGCGTCATCAGTAAACGGTTTTTGGGAGGGAAATGGAGCACGCTGACTGTTTCCGGCCACCCAGCGGAATATCGCTTTTGAGCCCTTCAGCGCGACTGCGAAGCGGCGGGGTGGAGTGTAAGGTGTACCCGGTCCTCGGCCACACCGAGAGGTCGGTTGGAGGGAATACCGAGGACTGCCAAGGTGCGGCTTTTCGATAATACAGAAGTCATCGAACGGTCTAGCGAAATGCCAACTCGCATTCAGATGGAGTCTCGATGCCGCTGAACCCGAATCCATTCCAGCGGTAAGCGGCAATCCGGGTTGCCTTCGTCGCAGGGTCGGATAGTAGAAATGAATCGCCGCGATGCAGCGCGCACAGCACACCCTTTTCGGTTGCAATCGCATCGGTCATCGGCCACGCCAGCGCCGAACCGCGCCATCGCGCGATCAGGCCATGGGTTCCAACAGCATAGACATACGGTCTCAAACCCACCTCGTCATCAATGGACGAGGAATGTCGCTCCAGTGACAGCAGCAGAGGCTCCGCAGCCATCGCGCTCACCACTTGCAGTGACATCAGCTCCTGCCGTCTGGATCGCCACTGAAGCTTGTCCGCTGCATAGCCATCCAGTATGACCCCACCGGCTGGCTGGTCCGCAGCCCACGGCTCAGGCCGAATTGCCACTCCGCTAATCTGAATTCCTGGCCCAAGTTGGGGGGAGCAGCCTGCCAGCGCCTGGTCGCTCGCCGTGTTTCTCCCTACCAGCGCAGGAAAAGACGTCGCCTCATCGGTGTGCGTGCTCAACCCTCCACACACCAGATGTGCATCGTGGATACGGCAGTCAGCGATCAAGCCTTCTTTTGTTTCAGCATATTTCTGGTCAAAAAGGTGGTTGCCCAAAGAAAAAAAGACAGGTCTGCCCTCCACGCATTGCGGCACCTGCACAACATGCGGATGATGGCCAACAATGAGGTCCGCGCCATGTTCAACCAGCCACCGTGCCTGATGTTGCTGCTCATCGCTCGGCCAGTCCTGCAGCTCGTTGCCCCAATGGATGGATACTACGACAAGGTTCGCCAACTGGCGCGCCAGGCGCAGTTTCTGCGTAAGCTCCACTGAGGGAATTTGTTGAACTCGCCCATCTGCGGCTCGGATGGTTGTCACTGCAACCAGGCCCACGGTGATATCGCCAAAGCAAAAGAATTGTGGGGAGAGGTCAAAGTCCAGCGCCAGCAGGCCATTGCGTTGAAATGTCGATCGTGTTTCACTCCGCCCAGCCTGCCCCAGATCGCCTGCGTGATTATTCTCAGCCGTTACCAGGCGAAAGCCTGCTTGCCGCATCATCGCCGCGGCAGCTTCTGGCGCTGCAAAACACGGCTTGCTCTCCGCTGGGCAATTTGCCTGCTCACCAATTGCGCCCTCAAAGTTTCCGCCTACAAGATTGGCGCTGCGGAATAATTCGGCAAACTCCGCCCACGGACTCGCCTTCCTCTGCTGTATCTCCGACTTCACCAGCCGCGACATCAGGATGTCGCCCGTGAACAGCAGCCGGATATCCTTCGATGACTGTTGCGCCGCCCCTGTCGCAGTTCCCGGCGCTACTGAAAAAATCGCAAGGCTAACAGCTAAAAGGGCGCTTTTGCCGGACATGACAGCTTCTCCGCGGAGATGAATCCTTGCACCCATGCTGGGCGATCCTGCTTGTCTACCATGCCTGCAACTGATGTTGCTTTCTTCGACGGGTCCACAGGCGCATTTGCATCGTCGCTCTTTCCTCCCCACGCCAGGTCTGATAGCGGCGCTGGTGAAGAAAATTCGTAATAGGAGTAAACACTGCCTTTCACAATTTCTCTGCGGCCAAAATAGGGAACCACCTGGTCCCACTCGAGAGGCCGTCCCACCGCGGCTTCGAGATAGGGTGTTCCCACCCCTCCAGCAACATCGGCAATCTTCATCATAGGGTCGGGAGTCGAGAGCGCCAGGTCTTTGTTCGCCAGGCTCTTGTAGACAAGAAAATCATGCTCGGCAACGGCGCCTACGTGCAGTATCTCGTCATAATCCGCATTGCTCAGCGGCTCGTTACGTAACTCTTTCTCTGCCATGGATGCGAAGAGCCTCGCTTTGCTTGCCGAAGCTTGCAGGCGGCGGATAATGCCGTTACGCAATGGTTCTGATTTATCATCCGCACCCTCTCCCAACGGAAGATTGCCCTTGAAATTCGCGGAGTGCGCAATCGCATCTTGCATCTGATCGAACAGGGATGCAATAGCGTTGAATGTCTTCGGATCCGGCTCAACATATCCTCTGGGAGGGCGTAACACGATCTCTTCAAAGCCGCCCTCTCCGCACTCGGCGGCAACGCGTTCATTCACAAGCACAGTAGCGTGGCGCAACGTCGCCCAGGATGCCAGCCCTGTCTGCAGTCGCTTGGCCTTCCACAGTGTCTCCGGCGAGATGCCGGGAAATTTCGCATCCTCAGCCCACTGCGCGGCCAGTGCATCAATCCAGGAGTCATATAGATTTGCGCGTGGGCCGCTTTTCGGTTGACGTTGCCGCAATGCGTCAAGGGCCGGTCCCAGTGCCGGATATTCTGCCAAATCGGTCTTCAGCAGTGAGCGGGCGTAACCGTTGCCCATGGCTGCCGCCAGATCGACGCCCGATGGAAGCAGACGCTGCCCACTGGCCCCTTTTATCTGCTCTGCCTCCGGCCAGTCGGAATGATAGATGGTGGAAAGTAAGACTTCGTTGTCAAAGCCCCACGACAGCGGAAATATCTGCTGCTTGTCGAGCGGATGCCGCGTATAACCCGGCGGCGCAAATCCATCGCTCTTCCAGGCCAGCGGAGCGCGGCTTGGCGCAATGTATGCGCTATAGGCTGCAATCCATCGAAGCGCTTTCGCTTTGACATTGTCGGGCAGCGAATTCAGCGGAGCGGCTCCATTCGCTGCGGCAAGTGAGGTTAAGTAATGCACGGCCTTAAAGTAAGCGGACATCTCCGGTGTTGCGGTGTAATGTCCGCGTGGCGTTAGCTCAGTAAAATTGAACGATCCGCCAAAGACACGCGAATTGAATGTCCCTTCGGCGTGTTGAATATGCTGCGCCTCGACGGTGGTGGCGCTGGTTGTGCTTCGCGATTGCGCCACTGCATTCATTGCCATCGCCCATGTAGAGCTGGGTGCGTTCGCCTTGAGCGCCTGCTGCGCTGCTGCCACAAAGTCCCAGAACGCCGGCATCGCTTGCTGCTGCTCCTGAACGATAAAGGTGCCTTCATAAGCAGAAGCAATCAGCTCCCAGAATATGTCCGTAGTCACAAAGTAGGGCCGCGTAGGCGTGGCGCTGTCATAACCGCCGCATGCGTAGGACTCCGTATCGTAAAGCTCGTACATCTGATCCTGGCCGGTTGTGCGTAACAGTCCGGCATTGGCAGAAAACTTCTGCTGATCGTCGGAGTTCTCGGTAAACATCCACGCATTAATGACATCGGCAAGCGGAACGTCAATCGGCACATAGACCAGAACCTTGCCCTCGTCCCGTTCCAGCAGCCCAACAATGCCTTTGCCATCGGGCGTGGAAGAGGGCGCTGCAATGAACTGATACTCGCTGGCCTGCGTTGCTGTCGCCTGGCCGCGGTTGCTCATCACCGCGATTCCCGGCGCGCCGCGTTTCCAGTGCAGCAGCGCAGCGCCGTTGGGAGTTACGGTCAGCGATCCTCCGCATGGATTGCCCGCCAGAGGCGATGGCGTGCTCCAGTTTTTTCCTGCATATGCCAGTTGCTGGAAGCAGCCTTTGCCGTCCTGCCATATCAGGATGTGTCCGCCGGGATGAAATGCCGCGGGCAACGCGGAACTCACAAAGTTTTGTGCCGGCGGCTCTTCATCAGCGTTTGAACCAGAAGGCTTTGCAACATAGGAGGCCTCCGGCCCGATGACCTGATATTCGCGCTTGCCTTCTTCAGTAATGGAGCGGGTTGAATACGCGCCATTTGGCTGGCGCTCAGCGAAAAAGAGTCTGTAACTCTCAATTGAAAGCTTCTTCGCTTCATTCCACCCAATATCAAAAGGCCGTGGCGCCACCAGCAGACGCCGCAAGTCATGGGCAGACTGATAGATGGCGTGCTGAGTCCACACTTTATTCATGTTCGCGGCAACCAGAATCTGTGATTGCTGGCCGCTCTTACCGAGAACAAAGAATCGTTGCTCCATCGGATGCACGGCAATGGCGCTGGCGATGAACCCGGCCGGCAGATCAAGCAATGCAACGGGGACGCTCTCGCCTGCGTGCCAGCTCACCACATGATTTCCGGCGTTGTCGCGAAGAAGGATAAGAACATCCGGTCCCGTTGGCCAGATGTCGTAATCCACCACCGTACTGCCAATAGGCAGTCGCAACTCTGAAGTTGTATTCGGAGAAGGCGTCACGCTGAGTTCGCGCGATTCAAACGGAGACGGCCCTGTGCAGAGCGCGTTTGCTGCAAACAAAGATAGAGCTAAAAACAAAGCCAATCGATACTTCCACAGGCAGGTCATGGTAGCCTCTGTGACTGAATTCAAATCATTCTAGTACACTCGGAGCCGATTGCGGGCGAATGACGAGTGATCCGGATATTGAGGTGTGTCAGCAGGGGGTTAACTGCCGCTTCACTGAGGATTTGGAGGGGCGCAAACAAGTGCAGAATCGGTACAAATTTTTACGATTCGGCGGTTTGCTGGTGTAATTCATTAATTTGGTCCTCGCAAGCGTGCAACTGGCCGTCTTGGCCAGACAGGATGAAAAGGAACCATATTTGTTCCTTGGGAGGTCCCGTAGTTCCTTTAGCTTCAATCGAATATTCCACATCTTTGGGTCAACGGGGTCCTAGAATTTGGCGAGCGATCCAATTTTTAGCATCTCATCACGGATCATTGATATTTAAGCAGCATAATAATACCGCTAAGCTCGAAAATAGTCCATACACGGTAAGATTATGCTGCTTACAGAATATTCTGTTGGGTTCAATCGATAATTGAAATACATATAAGTATAAATGGTATAACACTACCTATTATAATTGATTTATTTCATAAGAGGTGATATTATACCTATATGAATGATATGTCCTTCAAATCCGCAAAAGAGTTGCAAGGCATCCTCGGTGGGCAGCTGCAGAGCCTCCGCTTTGCCAAGAATCTCGATCAGCGTACCACCGCTGAAAAGGCCGGGATATCGGAAAAGACACTGAGAAACCTGGAAGCAGGAAGAGGCTCTTCGGTGGAATCTCTGCTGCGTGTTCTGAAGGCACTTGACTCGCTTGAGGGCATCGAGATGCTCGCTCCCAAGCCATCCGTCAATCCAATTGCGCTTCTACGTAGCACAAAGGCGCGCCGACGTGTTCGTCATCCCCGAGGATGCCAAGAACTGGCTTCATGAAACCGGTACAGGTGATCGAAGTCCGGATGTGGGGAAGCCGGGTTGGCGCCGTGGCGTTGGATCCGAGGCTGGATTGTTACGCCTTTGCCTATGATCCCGCATGGAGACGCAAAGTCATCGAAGTGGCGCCACTGACAATGCCTCTATCAGACCGCCGCGATACGTTTGTATTCCCTGTTCTCCCGAGAGAAACGTACCTTAGACTTCCGGCCATGTTGGCCGACGCGCTGCCCGATGATTTCGGTAATGCCCTGATTGATGCCTGGATGGCAACCAAGGGCATCGAGAAGAGCTCCATTACCGTTCTGGATCGGTTGGCTTACATGGGCAAGCGTGGTGTGGGCGCATTAGAGTTCCGGCCGACACGGGGCTCGCACAATGAAAGCGCAACGCCGATTGCGATGAAGGCACTTGTCGAAGAGGCGCGCCGGTTGGTTCAAGGCAATTTCTCAGTCGATAACGAAACAAAAGCGGCGCTCGCCAACATCATCAAGGTGGGTACTTCAGCGGGCGGCGCACGAGCGAAGGCGGTCATCGCCTGGAATCCCAAGACCGATGAGGTGCGTAGTGGCCAGTTCGATGTTGCGCCGGGATTCGAGCATTGGCTGCTTAAATTCGACGGCGTCGGCAAAGACACAGAGTTGGGAACCGGCGAAGGTTATGGACGTATCGAATACGCCTATTCGCTCATGGCAAATGCGGCGGGCATTACGATGTCGTCTTGCCGGCTGCTGGAGGAGAACGGTCGGGCGCACTTTATGACCAGGCGCTTCGATCGCGAAGTCACCACCCGCGGGCAAACGTGTAAACACCATATTCAGACGCTCTGTGCGATGAACCATCTTGATTTCAGGCAGCGTGGGACACACGCATACGCGCAATTGTTCCTGACGATCGCAAGGCTCAATCTTGGCGACGAAGCGGTGAGCCAGGCCTTCCGGCGTATGGCCTTTAACGTGATGGCGCGTAATTGCGACGACCACACCAAAAACTTCGCGTTTCTTTTGAAACAGGGCATGTCATGGGAACTGGCTCCTGCGTACGACGTGACCCACGCCTTCAATCCGAAGGGCGAATGGACCTACCAGCACCTGATGAGCGTAAACGGAAAATTCCAGGGGATCACTCGCGACGATTTGCTCGAGGACGCCGATCGATTCAGTGTGCGGAAGCCGCGGGAGATTCTGGCCCAGGTGCGAGCGGCCCTGGAGAATTGGCCGGAATTCGCCCTTCAGGCGGGGATGGAAACATCCTTGCGCGATCGTGTGGCTTCGGACTTTCGCCTGGTATGAAGGACCGAAGAGGAATCGGAACAACGGAGCCAGAGCATGGACCTCGAGCCGACTGGTCTAATCTCAGGCGTTTGACCGCCAACGGGCGACGATTGATCTGGGCGATATCGGTGTAAGCAAGACCCACACAACAGACGAAGCAACAGAAGAGGGGACTGTGAAGTTCATCCTGGACGACGAATAGTGCCTGAGTCCCAACCCGCTGTGGAGGAGCTTATGAGCGAAAAGGTGATGACCGCAACCGAACCGGACTGGCTCCGGGCTGCGATTTGCAAGCATCGTGCCTGGATCGAGGCTGTTGCTGGTGTACCGCTTGAGAAAACAGTCATCCTCGAAGTCGCGAACAACGTTACCAGCCTCCCAGCTCGACAGATCATGCGCGACGTCCGGCTTGCCAAACCTATGTCCAGGCTGAGGGGTTAGGGAGTGGAGTTCTGCGGCGGGCAAGTCTGACTGATTGACCATCAATCGCACCTGGGGCAAAGCCCCGCAATTGAGCACCTAACCCGATGAGTTAGTGTGCCAACTGTGTGCCACAATCGAAGTTTTCACTCAGAGGAGAATGCGCATTGGCCAGAAAACAGGGACAAATTATTGCCCGGGGCGACCGGCGCTGGCTGGTGCGCGTTTACCTGGGTCGCGACCACCAGACCCACCGGCGCAAGTACTTGAACCGCACCATCCGTGGATCTTTTCGTGCGGCACAGCACTACCTGAACACCCGGCTCGAGGAACTCCACGATGACAGGGAAGTCGCTGGGGCGAAACAGAGCCTCAACGAGTACCTCGACCGCTGGCTCGAGCTGGCTGCCCGTCCGAAGCTCAGGGCAAAGTCTTACCGCGATTACCAAGCGCTGCTCGCCTATTACATCCGCCCCTCGCTTGGCGAGGGAGGACTCCAAAGCCTCCGGCCGCTCGACCTCCAGCGCGTTTATCATCAGATGTACAAGAGGGGGCTCTCCACCCGGACTGTTCACTACGCCCATGCCGTTCTCCATGCCGCGCTTGAGCAGGCCGTGCGCTGGCGACTGATGACAAGCAATCCTGCCTGTGGCGTCGAAATTCCGAAGCCCACCCGACGCGAGATGCGGGTTTTGAAGCCTGCCGAGGCGAGACGGTTTCTCGAGCAGGCGGCCAAGACCAAGTACGGGGTTCTCTTCGCCCTCGCACTGACCACTGGCATGCGACCCAGCGAATACCTGGCGCTTTGTTGGTCGGATATTAATTGGCAGCTCGAGACCGTAATGGTATCGCGAACCTTGGAGAAGGGATGCGGCTGGAGATTTGCTGCCACCAAACGAGCATGCAGCCGCCGCGTGGTGAAGCTCGAGAGCTGGGTGGCGAGTCGACTATGGCAACTCTATTCCCTCGATACGGTGAGACAGAGCCCAAACCCGGATGCCGCCCAGCAGATCTTCAAAACCCGATTCGATCGGCCAATCAATAGCGATTATCTGGCGCGACGGTTCAAACATCTCCTTCATGAGGCCGGGCTGCCTCGAATGCGTCTCTATGACCTGCGCGCCACACCGCAGCAACCTTGGCACTTGTGGCCGGGGTGCCGGCGAAGGTTGTATCGGAACAGTTAGGTCATGCTTCCAGTGCCTTTACCCTCGATGTCTATTCACATGTGTTGCCGCACATGCAATCCGAAGCTGCCCTGCGCGTCGAGGCGTTGCTGGGAATGGCAGGCCAGCAACAGGCAGGAAATCTAACTGGAGCGCGGAAGCCACCGCAGTCAATCCGTCCCGGAACCGTAAACATTTTGCGGAGCAACGCGAAAGGATTGCATACACTAGGCACACCATCTAATTTAACTCAAGATTGCAAGCCGAACACCTTGTCTAGGAACTTGTTTAATAGCTGAATCCGGTGCCATACCCAACACGAAAAGTCGGGAGACCGCCGAAGGGGAAAGTCATGGAAAAATCCGCAATCACTCCTCGAGTGAAATATGCATTTCGAGAAAAGCGCACACCCGGTAGGGTTGTTTGCACCAGATGAGAGTCGGGGCCTCATCGGCTGGCGGATTTTGGTTGGGCTGCAATTGGTAATCTCGATCGAACGCAGGATCAGGCTTCAAGTCCTCACTCGATAAGATTTGAGAATATTGGTAAAGTAGTAGCATAACTACGACAACTCTTGCAGTGTAAAATTGACCTTGATTTGATATTGTGCCTATAATCGCAGCATGGCTACGATAGGCAAGAGTAAACTAAATCGACTCTATGCTCATACTGTTGCAGGAGCTCCGGTGACCTCGGAGGATCTCGCCAACCTGGGTATATCGGCCGATCTCGCTGTTCATTATGTTCGGGCTGGCTGGCTGAATCGGTTGGCACGGGGGGTGTTTGTGCGGTCGGGTGAGGTTCCCGGACTCCACCCTTCCCTGCGCCTACTGGAACGTACGGTCCTAGGATTTCACGTAGGCGGCAAAACAGCATTGAACTGGTATGGTGTGCGCCACTACGTTGCCCAGCAGGAGACACTTCACTTGTACGGATCGGTGGCGGCAAAGCTGCCGGCCTGGTTTGTGGAACACTTTCCTGCGGAGTATCACCGTAAGCGACTCTTTGCAGAACCGCCGGACAAGCCATTGCATGTCGCGCCGTTTGAAGAGCGCAGCGACGGCCCGCGAATCTCCGTACCTGAGCGCGCGATGCTGGAGTTGCTGAGCGAAGTCGGCGTTCGTCAGCCGCTTCAGGAGGCGAGAGAACTGATGGAAAGCGCCTACAACCTTCGAGCCGATGTGCTGAGCGAGTTGCTGAAGTGCTGTACGAACGTCAAAACAGTTCGCCTCTGTCTCCAACTGGGACGCGAATCCTCACTCCCGTGGGTCAAGAAACTCAATCCCGCGGAATTGCCAACTGGCAGCGAACGGCCCTGGGTTTCCCGTTCCGCCGAAGGTCTACTGGTACTCAAACCATGAACCAAATCTATCTCGATACAGCCAGGCTGCTGACACAGGTTGCCGCGCACGACTACTTCAAGTGGGGCGACTTTCTCACCGGCAACGGGAGCGACCATGCGGAAGCGGGATGGCTTGATCGCGACTATTACGGCCTGGCCATGACCGCATCGCTGGGGATCATCAACAAGCAGGTGCCGTATGCCTATGCTGTGGGCTGGGGCTTTCCCGCCGAGGTGATTCCATTACGCCGGGCGTTGGTAGATGCGTTTGGCGATCGTGGCGCGCCTATCTTCCAGAATGTGCAGAATGCTGAACATCGTGACGTTAGCGTCCTTACGCTCTACCCGCTCGATCTGGTGGCAGCCGAGGAGCGGTATGGAAGCTGGATGACGCAGTATGGTTACACAAACTATATCTCGGCCGACAAACTGCTGGAGATGGGCAAGGTGGATCATGGCGCGATCGAAGTAGCAGGCCGCCGCTTTACCACGTTGGCAGCCGTCTTCGAGCCATTCCCCTCCGATAAACTGCTCGACATGATGCGCACGTTCGTTGAGGGAGGTGGACGTCTCATCTGGTCAGGACCGCCGCCGGTGCTTACCTTTGAGGGCAACTCCGCTCTGACGGCATGGGAGTCGATCTTCGGTGTGCAATACAATCCGCTCGTCAGCGAAGGGAAGTATGCGGCCGGCTGGCAAGTGAGCTTCTCGAATCGGCTTGCGAAGGTTGACCCGCAGATCATTCTGACGGATATGTTGCCTGACCACATCTATCCAGTTACGCTGGACACAGGAGTGGAAGAAGTGGCGCGCGTCAAACGATGGAGCGTCGGAAGCTATCGGCCCTATCCCAGTGGCGGCAGCGCAACCTATCTGGGCTTCCGCCCCCGCGATGATCAGTCTTCCAGCCTGGGCTATGACATTCGCACGTGGTTTGAAATTCTGGACACGCTGGGGGCATATCCGGCCACCGGCAAAGATGCAGGCACGAACGATAACACCGAATATCTCTCACGCACCACAGACTATCTGATGACACGGTTCCCGAATGGCGCTCTTTCCTTTGCGCACCACCTCAGCAAACTCGATGAGACCTGGAATGGCGGCGGCGAATTGCCGAAGTCGAAGCCGAGTGACTTTGTGGGAAATCCACTGCCGCCGAATGCGGTTCACCTGGTAAACCAGCGAGTCAACGGACACACCGTTAGCTATGACGGGAGTGGTGCGATGGCTTTCCGCGTGGAGGCCGACGGACAGATCACCGCATTTGCCGGTGGCGGCAGCCGCGAGATTACGGTTAACGGCAGACGCACAGTTTTTGCCGATAAGCCAGTAGATATGATCGGCTGGGCCCCGGTAGCAGCAATGCGTCGCGTTCCCAACGGGGCCGTTCTGCAGATCATGGTGAAAGGCGTGGCCGCCATCCGGATTCCTTCCGACGATTTGGCAACGCCGTTTTCTCTGATAGCAGAAGGAAAGACGCCTGGAAGCCGCGGCGCCAGCATCCCGTTTACTTTGCGGCAAGGAGTGTTGGAGTTTAAAGCAACACCGGAACTTAGTGGTCGCTGGCTGTATGTCGTGCCTGTAAATTAGAGCTTGACTACAGACTGAGCAAAGGCAGAGGGTAGTAGACCGGATTGCCCCTCGCCTATATGCCACCCGCTAGTTCTATAGAATAGATTGACAGTAGACGAAATCGCAACTGACCACACGCACGATTCGAACAAATTTCAACTTGAAAAAATGCAATTCGCCAAGAAATTCGCTCCGCGCGGTGAATTTCAACAAGCTCCTAAAGCCATTGCTCCCGATTGCCCGCAAGACATATAATCTATCGAATAGTTTGTAGCTCGCCGGTTATGGCTCGGTTTTAAGAGGTGGAGTATGAAACGAGCATTTGCTTTAGCGAAACAAATATTTGTGGTAGCCGCAGTTGCCGCACTGATTTTCCTCTCCATTTATTTCCGCTCAGATATTAAGGACTTTGTCGGGGCGCGTCCGTGGTGGCTGGACTTTCTGGTGCTTCTTTCCGCGATTTCTGTACCTGTTCTGGCCTTTTTTGAGTTGCTGGATTCCGCTAGGGTGAATGCTCTGCGCGACGAAGCCAACCAGCTTCGCCTTGAGGTTGACGAACAGTGTAATGAAGTGAACAAACTCCGCGCTGAAGCGGACCAGCAACGCCGGGCGGCCGACATTGAGAAAACTCGTACAAATGAGGCCCTGGCGTGCCTTGCTGATATTGCAAAAAAGGGTCGTACAAAGGCACAAAGAAACGCCGACAGGCTTCAAGGATATCTGCGATGCAATGCGCTGGTCATTGATTCCGATGAAAGCAGATGGCCAGGAGCAGCGGAAATTGTAGAAATCAAGGATGAGGTTGCAACCTTTTTCACCCCATGTGACTTCCATTCGCCTACAGCGCTGGAGAGCTATGTGCACTGCGAGGATATAGAGATTATGGAGAGTCCGATTGGGTCACTTCCCTTGGCCCTTAAGGTGCTCAAACGCTATGGCCCTGACAAGAGTTTAGGGGGAATCAAACATTGGGAAGATCGTAAAGGACAGTCTGTGGCTGCGCCATTTCCCAAAGGACCCCTCGTTTTCAACGCAGAATTCACCAAAACGGGGTCGGAAGAGCGGCGGCAGCTGGATCTATATGAGTCCTCAGACGGGAGCAACTCTTACATGCTGGTTGCTTCTCCGGGCGAAAGCATGTTCGGAAGCAACATTGATATATCGCGAAAGTTGATGTTGGCTCAAATTGATTTTCAAGCGCAGGGGTTCCAGTTCAGCGGAGGAGGTTCCGGAGGCAGCAAATATGAACTTTATATCGACATGAGAATCTGATCCGAATGGGCGTTCGCGCTAAAAGGAATCGGCCCCAAGGTGAAAACCTCGGAGCCGATTCGCTATTACAGCCGTGGTAAGGGGAATCTGGAATTAACTTTCTTACCCTGTTTGGTTCGGCATAGTCCTAGTGCCTACCATACACAATAATCCCCTTTCTTAGCGGAGGCACTTGAACCGAGCGAACCGTTATGAGAAGTTAGGCTGGTTTGAGTGTCTCGTTCGTTGCCAGAGCCGTATTAACGGAATGCGCCGGCTTGGCCTCAGACCTGCGGATATCGATACACCCTTTGAAAAAGGCGCCGCTCTCTATGCTGACGCGAGCCGCGATCACGTCACCTGTGACCGTGCCCTCGGCATGGATGTCCACGAGGTCGGAGGCGGTGAGATTGCCGCGGACTTTACCAATCACCACGACCTCGCGCGCGTTGATGGCGGCATCCACATAGCCGTTGCGGCCCACGGTAACGCGGCTACCAGGCAAGCTGATGCTGCCTTCAACCTTACCATCGATGAAGAGCGATTCTGCGCCGGTGATATCGCCAAGAACAATTAGATCTTTGCCGATGATAGCCTTGTCCGTATTTACAGTTGCTACGCGAGTCGTTGTCTCATGCGAAACTACCGCGGGCATAGCGCGTATAGGCTCCGGAGTTGGTTTGTAGGTAAGTGTATCGGACTGCTCACTTTTAAACATAGGGGTCATAACTAGAGACTTCCTTTCTGGGGGTAATAAGGGCTACACGGCAAAGCCATTGTAAAGAGCCCGGAATCAATGCAATGCCGACTGGCGGTCTATTGTCGCTCGCCGGCTTCGCTAATTGCGGCCGCTGTATGGTGTTGTCTCTACGCGGTCCGCCAGAATGTCGCTTGCCAAAGAACAGACTATCACATGCGATAGTTTGGCGACTCTACTGTCTCAATTCAACGACCAGTGTGCAAATATGAGCAACCTTGCATATGCAAAATTCTGCAACCATGCTCACTCGCTATTCATTATTCTCGCTTACATCCGAGAAAATGATGCCCTATCGAGCGGTGTGAACAATTAATATAATAGAATTATTTGAAATGCAAGAGATTGTTGAATAATTATTAGACAGATTAAGCCTTGACACTATTTGACGTTAGATGACCACTCGAGTCAGGATTATATGATGAGTACGAAGCGTTAGTGGTAACCAGTCTGACGTTACGACGGTTATAAATAGTGCAGGCACTAAAGAAATGTGTCTTTTACTTAGTTAGGCGGAGACTGCTCGTCATGCCGAACTATGATTGGCGCGGCTCTACCCAGCCACGCCAAGCCGTTCAATCCTTGTTATTCGCAAGCGTAGGGTAGCTAACCTTGCTCAAGAATTGCCTGTAGAGTGGATCGTTGCGCAGGGATGCCAGAATCGGATCGAACGGGAATCCGAGGCTCCAGAGTACCCCCTCGCGATAGGACTGCTCCAGACATCTCACGGCTTCCTGCTTCCGATTCAGGCCGATCAAAACGAGCGCGGCTGCGTAGGGCTCGTGCACTTCCGGATGCATGATGGCATCGAGGATCTTGCTCGCCATTTGATCTTGGCCGGCCACGCCATAAGCGTGTCCGAGCGCGCCTTGCAGCACATCATTATGTGGAAAATGCACGGTAAGCGCTTCGATGCGCTCAATCTGAGCATTCGGCTCTTCGAGTTGGATGGTGACCAGCGCCTCGACTGCATCCACGACAGGCCCCTGAAATCCGCAGACCCGGAATTGCTCAATCTGGAAAAGCGCTTTGGTATATTCACCCGCCAGATACGAGGCCCATATATTCCACGCCGTCGTAGTGGGGCTCAATGGATTTTGCTGCTCGACTTCCAGCAGGATTCGAAAAGCCTCCGGAAAATGTCCGGCCGCAAGATGATACACAGCCAGGCCTACATTGCTGCGTATGCGTAAATGCGGATGCTTACTGGCCTTCTCAAAACCACGGCGCGCGCCCTTCCAGTCTCGAGTTACAAGCAATTTGAGCCAAGCCTCCGCACATCGTGCGTTCGGCAGTTCGGGATCGATCTCCAGTGCCCGTTTCAAGGCAGCATGAGCAGAATTGTACGCGTACGGAGCGCGCAGAATTCCCCATAAGCTCTCGGCAATTAATGCGTGGGACAGGCCCGCATACGCCTCAGCGCTGTTAGGGTCCAGATCAGCGGCTAAATGGAAGAGCTGGGCGATCTTAGGGAGATTTCCGGGCGAGAGAGTTATCCACAACCTGTAAGCATGTGCAACTAGCTCATCGGATCGAGCCTTTTCGGAGTCTTGAATCAGAGGGAAATCGAGGATATCGTTGCTGGGAGCCGGCTCATGGAGTGAAATGGGGAAGGGAAGCAGTACATTATTGTTTCTCTCTGCCGGATGGTCCGTTGTGCTCAAATTGTGAGTCTTTATCCATTCTTCCAGCTCTTCGACGTACGCGAAAACCGAGCTATTCAAGCCACAAAAATGGTGAACCGGGAGGCCGTGCGTGACATGCCATCGCTGAACGGTGCGGCAACTGTGGCCCAGGTATCCTGCAATAGCCTTCCAGGAATCCAGCCGCTGCTGAGGAAATGACCGTTTTGTTGGACTTGTGACCACGCTAGCTCCCATAAAACATGGTAGCCCGATTCACTCCTGGGGAAACACGTAGAATCTTATTTGTCAATATTTTGCAGCAGTCCAATGAGCCGCTCATTCCATGGTACTACTCCCTTGCTGCCTGAATCCATGCAATGGAACGGCTGCATCAAAGCTTGCCGTCCGAACTGTCCAATGCGACCCATTAGGGGACTTTAGGTGCGGTCACGCAGGCCCGAAATACCATTACCAGTCCTAAAAATCAACGTCTTGCACATCTAGCTTACATCTGCTCACCTTCGCCCAAACGACTACTGTGTGGTTACGATGCGGACGCCTGCTCATCAACTCACTTTTGCCCGGAGATCCTAGGCTGCTGGCCAACAGAACATTCGCTGAAATCCCTTTCCAACTTTCCTAAAGCTGTACACTTGAGAGGCGAAAAATAATGTTCATATTCTTTGGCCTGCAAATGAAGAAGCAGCTCAACGCGATTGGATACGCCCAGTTTCTCGAATGCCTTGAAGAGGTAATTCTTCACGGTATGCTCGCTCAAATGCAATTCTCTAGCAATTGTCTTGTTCGTATTGCCCATAGCCGCGTGCTGGACAACTTGTAATTCACGCGTGGTTAAGGTCAACGAATCATAATTCGTCCGGGCGCTCGTTGTAGGAATATGCCTGAATGCATCCAGACAATAATTCGTCGCCTCTTTTCCCACCCACATAAATCCTTTCTTCACATGCTCAACGCAGTCGATGAAATCGCTCATGGGATCTTGTTGACTAAATACCCCGTGAGCACCGGAGCGAAATGCCCGGATAACCAAATCTTTCACCGGTTCATCCATCAGAATAATAATTCGAGTATCAGGGTGAGCTGAAGATACAGCGTTCGCCAAGTCAAGACCGGCCCCAGCAACCGAATTGAGGTCAGCGCTGATGATTACTAAAGTAATTCTGTTCGTTTCGAGTATTCGCAAGAGATTGGAGCGATGAGCTGAGACGGCATCGCAGTTAAGATTATGGATAAGCTGATCCGCCAGCAGGTCACTGGTCAGCGAATCGCGACCGACAATCACTGCCCTGAATGCGGCCCCTTCAAGTCCATGAATTGCATGGACTTTCTCTTTCTCTATTACGTTAGCAAGCATTACGCCATCACCTGGGGACAAATTTGAATGCAACAAATGAGTCAGGTGTGTGAAATATAAAATCCGGAGGGTCGTATGCTAGCTCTTAACTAGACAAACGCCGCTCTCTTCAACGCACGTAGTACACAAGCGCAATTCACATGTCACTGCAGGGGAGGGGTAAGAAAGATGAAAAAGCCAAGAAGCGCATCATACCAAAAACATACGCCATACGCACAATGAAAACTTTTGCCGCAGCGTAACCATCCTGTTCCAAAACGCTCTTGTGTAAAACCCCATAATGGCACAATGATTAACGGCCATAATGAGCACAATAGCGTGTGAAATACATTGCTGTAAATGCATTAGTAAGTGAAATCTGCTTTATCGTCAAGCGCCATAATGCGACATTATATGTCAAGTATAAAAATATTTGCAATTAATGGCAATTTTGTAGCCGCTATCACATCTCTCAAGTTATGCACTTCATTCTGAAACACATACTATACTCTCTAGTGAAGCACATACTTTATTCTCTGGTATTCGCTCGAATCACACCCTGATATCTCTAAAGAATTTCTAACTCACGGCCTCTTGTAGTGTGCAACTGATAGACATACTCTGACTATTCTTATGCAACGTCGCCTTATAAATCCGGATGTTCAACTCAAGCCGCGGCGCCTGACGGTTGTGCCAGATGCAAAGTCCCGGCAACGCCGATCAGGTGTGCGATATGAGTTGCGCCTCCCTGTCATTTTCCATTGGAATGACGGTGCCGAGCACACGGAGGGCGGCTTTACATCCAACATTGCGATCAACGGAGCGCTTATTCGCAGCGCCAAATGTCCAGCAGTCGGGTCTGCTGTTCATATCGAGATTCTTCTTCGCTCGCCAGATGAGAACGTCGATGAGCTGCGAATTCAGTGCGATGCAAAGGTAGCACACATTGTGAATCAGAATGGCTTTACCTGTTTTGGGGTTGCATGGGGCCTCAACGACGCTCATATTACTTGCCATATCCGCAAGTTATCCTCGTCGGTAACCGAACAACAACCCCCTGGAAGTAATTATGACTAGGTGACCTTAGTAAGTATTCTGGGGTTACATGGCAAAGTTCAAATCTGGTGGTTGGGGAAGTAGTAAGGTTCATGAATTACTAGGCAGATGCAATGTGTCAGCTGTGGTTGCCATTCAAACCATAACCGCAGCAGATGCGATTTGTTGGCGTTTGGCCTCTGGCATCTCACATGATTTGCTGTGCTAGGGGTAGTTGAGAGTATTGGTAGCGGAATTCCCAAGCAAGATCGGAAAGCGATCCTGGGACCGAGAGGGCGAAGCTATGTATGACCTGAGTATAAACGAAGAGATCAGCTCTGCTTTTACCTGTCGATCAGGAGTGTCGATTATGGCCGATGGCAGTGAAATGTACGATCCTGAGTTTCGCTGGTACGCGGTCTGGACGCGCTCAAGACAGGAGAAGGTAGCTTCTACCGTGCTTAACGTACTTGGGGTCGAACACTACCTGCCGTTGAAATCGGAACTCCGGCAGTGGAGTGATCGAAAGCAACTGGTGGAGATGCCGGTCTTTAGCGGTTATCTGTTTGTACGCATCAATCCATTGAGGGATAGCCGACTGCAGGTTCTCAAGTCTCCTGGAATCGCAGGCTTTGTCGGAAATCAAAATGGGCCCTTACCGATTCCCGATCAAGAAATTGAAGACATCCGTACGGTGCTCGCCGCTAAAGTGGCGTATACGCTTAATCCCTCTCTGAATAAGGGAGACCGTGTTCGTGTGATTCGGGGAGCGCTTGCTGGGGTCGAAGGAACGCTGGTTCGCGCCAATCCAGGATCCCGCCTTCTCGTATCAATTGACATGATTCGCCAGTCTCTTTCGGTGAGTATTTCACCGCAGGATGTAGAGCGGGTTAGTAGTAACGCCGTTCAAATAATGCGCTACGGACAATTAACCGCTGCATAACCGTTCGACTATGAGCATGTTTCAAAAATGCCTCCGCAGGGTGATCCAGATGCCGAACCTATTTTTGAAACACGCTCTATGTTTATAGGTTAGTTCGGTTTCTCCCCCCCACTCCCCCAAGGTCGTTCCGGTTATACGCTGCTTCGTTTTCTGCAGCGATGTGTCTTTTATCTTTCCTTGACCATATTTTCTGCTCATGGTCTAGGCTTTCTCTTTAATGAGTTTGGCTGTTATGGCATTCCTGCCGGGCTATTACGATCATCCGCATACCAGGGCTAATATCTCCATGGGACCCGCGGATATAATGAGCCCGTTTGCCTCATTCACGCGGGCAGCTCTAACCGCTTGCTAAGTCCACCTTGACCTGCGGACGTAATCCACGCATTTAGGAGCAGCTATTCCGTCATGTCAATCTCTACGCAACAATTTGATACCCTGATTAGTGCAGACGTATTGTCCATTGCGGTCATCAGCCCAGACAAGGATCGCCGTAACGCCGCAATAAGCGCTCTGGGCAAATGCCAATACTGCCGTATCCTGCAGTTCACATCCTACCCTCCCGGCCTCAACGATGCGGCGCAGATGCTGGAGAATCACTTCGACGTTATTCTCATTGACCTGGACAGCGACCCGGAGTATGCCCTCAATCTGGTGGAGACCATCTGTAACCGTGGCTTGGCAACCGTCATGGTTTATTCGGCGCAGACCGAACCGGACCTGTTGGTCCGTTGTCTGCGCGCCGGCGCGCGCGAGTTTCTTACTTTGCCCTTCGCCCCCGACGCCATGCCCGAGGCTCTGGTCAGGGCATCGGCCCTGCGTTTAACAGTTCGCTCCGCGAAAAAGGCGACAGGCCGGCTTCTCGTTTTTCTCAGCGCAAAAGGCGGTTCCGGAGCCACCACCCTGGCCTGCAATTACGCGGTTTCGCTGGCCCAGGAATCCCAGCAAAAAACCCTGCTAATCGATCTCAATCTCCCTCTGGGTGACGCGGCGATTAACCTCGGTATCAAGGCTCAGTACTCGACTGTCAGCGCGTTTCAGAATTTCGGACGGCTCGATGCGCATTTTCTTTCCGGCTTGCTGGAGCAGCATAGCTCCGGGTTATTTGTACTCGCAGCGCCAAGTGAATTGGCTCCCACGTTTGTCTCCGCGGACATCATTGACAAGCTGCTGGAAGTAGCCTGCCAGAACTTCGATTATGTGGTGGTCGACGCGGGATCGAGACTTGAACGGCTGCATACGCATTTCTTCGATAAATCCGCCACCATCTACCTGGTTACGCAGATAGGCATTCCTGAACTGCGTAACTCGCATCGCCTGATTGAGCATCTCTCCGCCGAGGGCAGCCCCAAACTTGAAATCGTGATTAACCGCTACGACCCGCGCTCCCTTGAAATCGATGAAGAGCATATTACCGGGGAACTTACCCGGCCGGCGGAATGGAAAATCCCCAACAACTATGCCGCTGTGCGCCGGATGCAGCACACCGCTACCCCGTTCACCGAAGAAGACTCGCCGATTTCACGGGCGATCCAGCAGATGACCCGATCGGTTTGCGGCCAACCGCCCATTCCGGAAAAGAAAAAACTGTTCCGCCTCTTCGGTGCGTATTCCGGTCGAAGTGGGCCGGTGATTCCATTGGATGTGGGCCACTGATTCCGGTGTGATGTGGGCCGGGATTCCGTTCTGAAGTGGGCCGCATTTTCTG
>Ga0224558_1001484_pt1 | contig 24422 bp, 20 predicted proteins | sample 714S32024metaG_FD_180682 | JGI IMG/M metagenome (GOLD analysis project Ga0224558, IMG submission 180682) | Peat soil microbial communities from Stordalen Mire, Sweden - 717 S3 20-24 | ecosystem: Environmental > Terrestrial > Soil > Wetlands > Peat | place: Sweden: Norrbotten County, Stordalen...
AGCCTGTGCCCTTAAACAAATCTGGCTCTATCCCTTGCACCCTCACTTCCGGAAAATCCTCTGCGCTTAATCCCGCTCATTCCACCCCAGCGAGCTGGTTTGCCGATTCGATACGCGGAAACCCGCGCGCAAATGGGGGAAGATGAGCCGGAGAACGCCACTATCGTCGGCAATTACGGCTGCGTCCTGGCCGAAACCGGCAAGCCTGACCAGGCCATTCCCAAGATGCGTTTGGCCCTCCAGACTGACCCGGAACTTGACTATCTCTACGAGCGGCTGGGAGATATTTACCGCGCCCAAGGCAAAGAGGAAGAGGCCCGCCGCGAGTTCACGCAAGCCATCTGGGTGCTCGAAAAGAAAATCCGCCTCGAGCCGCATCCCGCAAGGCGCTGCAACGACCTCGCCCGGCTCTTCCAAAAGACCGCCGATTACGACAGCGCAGCCGAGGCCAAATCAAGATCGCTGGACGCGCACCTGGACGAGGTCTTTGAAGGCAACCACCGCCACCGCATCGCCGGACCCGACAGCGGCTTTTGAACTCTGGCTACTACGTCGTCATGAAGCCAATCCCAACGAGAACCCGAAAGCGGAGGCGCAAAATGAGTGCACACCGGAACAAGAACAGGCGCGGCCAGCGCCCCCCGGCAGAAAACTCACCCCGAAACCCCGAGCGCCGACGGCAGTCGGTCGGAAGGTCCATGCAGAAAAGAAGGAGACGCCCCCGTGCGGTCGCCGCGCCCCCTGTTCAGGCTATGCCTGATGCCCGGCAAGTACAAGATGTGTTGGATCAGCTTACTCGGGCGCAGGCCGAATTCACTGCCAAGGGCATTGACCTCCTTAACGTGGCCCACGCTATCGGCCGCAACGCCGTCGCCACCTTCAAGCAGGAATTGGTTAACAGCCTGGTTCAGGACAATCTGCTCCACGACCTCGAACAACTGCGAATAGGGCTGGCGGCTACGCCCCTGTCGGCAGACCTCCGGCTGTTGCCCGAAGCAACGCTCAACTGGCTCTGCCGGCATCTGGACCTCAGCCAGCACCTGCAACCGGGCCAAGAGCTGGAGGTGCCCGCCGAGCGGCTAAGCCAATATGACCTGCAAGGGGCGCCGCCAGCCCCCGAGCAACCTCTGGCGAGATTGCGCGTCGTCACGCCGGGTTGGAAACATCAAGGTCATATCCTGATCTCGCCACGGGTGATCGTGGCCGCGCCCCCTCCTCTTGAAGTCCCCGGCTGACTAAATCGAAGGGCTGCTGGGCTCGCTGGCTTGGTCTCGGCCCAACGGCAAATCCAGACTGGACATGAAGCAGCCTCGGAATTAACGGTTGGCCGTCCGCTTTTAAACCCGGTAAACTCGCCTATGATTCGGCCAGCTATCATCAGTTTGAGTCTCATGACGATATTGAGGACGCCGTTTGCTACGCCAATTCGCGCTCCGGTCAACAGCAGCGCTTCCTGCGCGGGCTGTCCGCTCCAGCCCCCGGAATCCGTGCCCTAACAACTTTTGTAAGCAATGAATACACCGAAATTTGAATCCCCCAACGACTTCCTTCCTTTCGAAGCATTTCCGCAGAAGCAGAGGGCACTTCTCATCGCCAAGCTTGCTGAGCAGTTTACGACTGAAGCCGCGAATCAATTGTACGATGATGGATCCCTTGAGGAAGACGGGCCGCTGCTTCCGGCACCAACGCCCGAGAACGGTCCAGCGGGTTTGAAGGTTGAACTGGTACGCTCCGCCAGAGCGGATTGGGAGTACTTCTCTTGTGCGCCGTCCTGCTGTGATGCGCTAATTCAGTCAGCGGTTTGTATTATCCGGTCACCAGCCGAACCATCCGGCTCCGTGGTTCCACTCGCCAGAAGGGATGGCTTCCTTCTGCAGCACGAGCGGCTGCGGATCGTGTATCGCCGCAGAACTGGCGAAGGCCGAATTGTCATCTACGCTATCGGCGAGCGTGGGATTAACCCGCTTACCAAGGTGTGGCGCTATTTTGACCAGAACAAAGCTCTGAATCTAATATGCAGTAAAGAGCTGTACCTCCGCAGACTCGACCTCTTGACGCATCAGTCCGAGGGTGACCCCTACGAGGGAACGCCGACCTTCCACATGCTGGAAGTTTACAAGCGCTTTTACCGCCAATACGTCAAACCTGCGGATGACGCGGAGTTAATCAAGAGATTTGAGCAGGAGCGGCGCGCCACCTTTGTATCGTGCTGGCAAAGATCGGAAAGCGAATCCTGGCTAGCCTTGGTGGCCCCAGCACCATTTTCCATGTTACAAATGTCCTGTAGAGGCAGCAGGAGAAGCCGTTTCTACGGTCAGAATGCCGAACTGGCATCGAGAAAGGCGTCAACCCGTAGATTTGTCCCGTGCGGACCCAGGTCTGGGGCCAGCGCCTGAAACCAAAAGAACGCAAATCAGCTTAAGCCCTTCCACTTTGCGCTCTTTGCGCTCTCTGCGGTTACGAGCCGCCGCTGGGCGTGATTTGGGTCCGGTGACACGTTTTGTGGACCTATACAGGGTGATATGAATGCGAAGTCCAACGTCCTGAGTCCAAAGTCCAAAGTCCAAGCCCTCGGAGCGGAAGGACGCCACTCAAGGTCCAGGGTTCGCCGTTCCGCAGCCCAGCGTCCTGCAGCAGCGGATTACCTCTCCCGGTGCCTGTGTCTGGGGTTCGCTTTGGCGCTTGGCCACCGGTTGCACCGGCCTTCGGTCCCTCAAGGGCGCCCTGGCTTCAACCTCCTTTCGGCTTGCTCGGCTGGCGACGTATGCTATCGGTCAGGAGGTGACTCCGCCCCTCAGAGCGATCCGACTGCTATCCGCTGTTTTCCTTCTTATGACAAGCTGCTCCTCCCCACACAACCACTCACTCGATGACCCGGCAGGCGATTCCGAGCACCAACTTACCAGCGGTCCCGGCGGGCGGATTCTCTCCAACACGGGAGTTTGGTCGCCTGATAGCCAATGGATCGTATATGATACCCGCCCGGACGCCGAGGGCGCGGTCTTTAGCGGCAGTGCTATCGAGATGGTAAATCTCGTGACCGGCGAGGTAAAAGAGCTCTATCGGTCGGCGAGTGACGCATGCTGCGGCGTCGTCACCTTCCACCCGCACGAATGGAAAGTCGCCTTCATCCTCGGCCCGGAGCATCCGACCCCCGACTGGCAATATTGCGCCTGGCACCGGCAGGGGGTCGTCGTTGATATCAACCATCCTGGCGTAAAGTCCAATCTGGATGCGTGCGACATCACACCACCGTTCACTCCGGGCGCACTGCGTGGCGGCTCGCACGTCCACGTTTGGGATCGCGCCGGCGAGTGGGTCAGCTTCACTTACGAAGATCACATTCTGGCACAGTTCAAATCTCCAACACCGACCAATGATATCAACCAGCGGAACGTGGGCGTCAGCGTCCCGCGCATCCCCGTACAGGTGAACCCCACTAACCCGCGGAACCACGATGGCGGCTATTTCACCGTCCTCGCCACCCGGACGACGGCTGAACCCCGGCCAGGCTCGGATGAAATCCAACGCGCCTGCGAGGAGGGGTGGGTTGGCACCAATGGCTATTTCCACCCGGATGGCTCCCGTCAAAGGCATGCGCTGGCATTTCAGGGGCAGGTGCTGGCCCGCCAAGGCCAGCCGATTTCGGAGGTGTTCATTGCGGACTTGCCCGACGATCCGACCAAGCCCGGCGATGGTCCACTTTGCGGCACCGCAACCCGCATGCCGTATCCTCCCGCGGGCACGATCCAGCGGCGACTGACGTTCACCGCCGATCGCCGGTTCCCTGGTATCCAGGGACCACGCCACTGGCTGCGCAGCTCGCCGGACGGTTCCTGGATTGCTTTCCTGATGAAGGACGATGCCGGGATCGCGCAGCTCTGGACGGTTTCCCCCAATGGCAGTGCGGTCAGGCAAGTCTCCAAGAACCCCTGGCCGGTGGCTTCCACCTTTACCTGGAGCCCCGATGGGCGCCACATCGCCCATGTAATGGACAACAGCGTTTGTGTTACCGACGTGGCTTCCGGTCAAACCCGGCGGCTGACCTCCCGCACAGACGACGCTTCCGCCCCGCGGCCTGAAGCCTGTGTGTTTTCCCCCGATGGCAAGCGGATCGCTTTCATTCGCCGTCTCCCGTCGCCCCGCGAGCCCGCGAACCAGATTTGGGTCGTCCGGGTGGACGACTGATCGCCGCTCACTGTCCAGGCAGACCCTTGGCAATCACCTGCTTGGTCTGCTCGATCAACGCACTGACGACCTTCTTCTGCGGTTCGGACAGCCCGGGATTCTGGGCGAGTTTGTTCAGCTCCACCAAGGCCTGCGGGAATCTCTCGTAGCGGATGTGACGTTTGGCCATGAATGCTGCGTCCTGCACGGCTGGATCGCCGTTGACAAACTCCGTATCCAGCTTAGGCCAATCCACTGTAACGCCATAATAGTCTGTTTTGGGTGGCGTGGCGTTGCCCGACTTGTTACAACCCCCAGGCCAAGAGGCAAATCGCCAGCGCAGCCCAGATCCCACTGACCGCTTTAATTCCAATGCCAATCAAGGCTTCCGCGTAGCATGTTCCATAATCCAGTAAGCATCCTTGCTGTTCCTTGCAGAGGTAGCGAAACTAAAGGGCCAACGCGCGTTCAGTACAGAGTCCCGCCATTTGTGGATTTCCGAGTGACCGTCGGCGAAAGCAACACCACACGCGCCGGCATGATAATTGGACGGGATGTCTTGGATAACCCAAGCGTTAGGCTGAAGGGGGTCCCACCCGGCCATGTTTGTGTAGAGCTCGCCGTCGTTGATGCTGTCCGCGCGTTCGTCCACGAAGACAAAGGTCATTGCCGGACCGGGTTTCACCAGGTCCGTCGTCTTCCGATAAATGACGAAGCCTGGGCCGACATCCGCAGTATCCGATCCATTAAACCAACTGAGCATGGAGATGCTTCGGACCCGGGGATATGACCCGGCGTTAGCCCCGGACGTAACCGTACAGGGATATTTGTTGTCGGCCGGACACCGCCAGATGCCGAGGCTATTCCCGCAGTAGGGCCACAAGCTGCTCTTCTTGACGGTCACTTCGGGGTTCCAGTTATATTGGTTGGCCCCATCAGAGGCTGGAACTCCCGTCCAGCTCATGTAATTGTCACCAACCGGCCACCAGTCGCCTTGACGGACTGGGTCCGATGGGTAGTAAGCCGAAGGCACCCTTTCAACGTTATCGTCGCAATAAAACTTCCAGGCGAGCATCATTTGCCGGTTGTTGTTCATGCACTGAACCCCCTGTGCCTTGAGCTTGGCGCGGCCCAAGGCCGGCAACAGCAACGCCGCCAAAATGGCAATGATGGCAATGACCACCAGCAATTCGATCAAGGTAAACCCGTGTCTTCCATGGCACGCTGACGTGTGCTTCGCAGGAATCTTCATTGCCATCTTCTTGCCGCGCGTTTCGGCCACCATTGAACCAATATAGTCCAGTCTCAAGCCGTGTCGTTCAAAATCATCCACTGGATTATCTCGAACGTAAGTGCTGAACTCCCATACTCCAAGCTCAGGTTAGCCCTGGATATTCCGATTTTGTCCAGTGGAGCATCTTGAACGTCCGCATGCCGGCATTGTGACATACTGACGAAGATACAGCAAGCGCGCGGGCGTTACTGCGCCCGCGGGCGAAAAAAGTGCCTATTATGAAATTGCCGATGTCGGGAGTAGTGCCGCCAATGGTTACGCCATTGCGCGGGCGTGATGAATTGGACCTGCCGGGCTTGGAACGGCTCATTGAGCACATCCTGGGTGGCGGCGTAGGCGGCCTGTTTATCCTCGGCACGACCGGCGAAGGACCAAGCCTGAGCTACCATCTGCGCCGGGAATTGATTGAGCGCACCTGCCGGCAGGTGCAGGGCCGCGTTCCCGTCCTGGTTGGAATCACCGATACCGCCTTTGTAGAGTCGGTGAACCTTGCCCGGCATGCCGCAACCGCAGGCGCCGACGCCCTGGTGCTCGCCCCGCCTTATTACTTTGCGGAGGGCCAACCGGAGCTGCAGGAGTATCTGGACCACTTGGCGGCGGAATTGCCCTTGCCTCTGTTCCTTTACAACGCGCCCAATAACACCAAAGTCCAGTATGAGGCGGAGACCCTGCGTCGGGCCATGGATCAACCGAAGATCATTGGTCTAAAGGACAGTTCTAGAAACATGGACTATTTCCACCATGCCGTCGGCCTGCTGAAACACCGCCCGGACTGGTCTCTGCTCATTGGGCCGGAAGAGTTGCTAGCGGAGGGAGTCCTCGCTGGCGGTCACGGTGGTGTCCCCGGAGGCGCAAACCTCTTCCCCAGGCTCTACGTCCAACTCTGTGAAGCGGCCCGCGCCGGCGATGCGTCCCGCTCCCAGCAACTCCATGCCCAGGTCATGCATATCAGCCAGTCGCTCTATCAGGTCGGCAACCACCCTTCGGCGGTCATCAAGGGAATCAAGTGCGGCCTGGCCTGCCTGGGGATTTGCAGCGACTTCATGGCCGAGCCGTTTCATCGGTTCCGCCCCGAGCAGCGAGCACGTGTGCAGCGTTATCTGCCGGAATTGACGGCTGGCGTCGAGAAGCTCGTCCCCAATCCTCACCTCGCGGAGGGCAGATGAGCCGAACTTCGGCCGTTTCTATGCAGTCGGGGCGAGTGCCAAAGGACCGCAGAGACGCGATGAACGCCGAGAAAAGAGCAAAGGGCAGGACGCTCAACGCAATCACCGTTCAATGATATCTCTTAAAGTGGCCGGGACTTGTTTGTCTCCGCGTCCATCGCGTCTCTGCGGTTTAACGGGCCTTCGTTCAAGCTCATGGTTACGGCTCAGCCGTGGACGCCAGTCAAGCCTGAGCCGGATGCCAGTTGCCCCCGCTGGCTGAAGTCAAAGAACCGTTCACCATCACCAGCGTTTTGACGATTAGATTTCGCGTGCGCGCAGCTTTCTTCTGTTCCGGCCACGCCGGCCCCCGTAGGATGTTCAAGACGTTGCCGAAAACCGCCTATGAAAGCGATACGATCCTGGTTGGTATTTTCATGCCTTTGCGGTGCCGCTGGCGGGAGCCCAGCCAACCACGACCAACCGTTCCTGGAAAGCGAACTGATCTTTCCCTTGGAACACTGGCACAACCACGCTTCGTGCATAGTCGAATGTCCGAACGGCAGCTTGCTGGTTTGTTGGTATCACGGTTCGGGCGAGCGCACGGCGGACGACGTGGTCGTGCTCGGGGCGCGGCAGCAGAAGGGCGCCAGGCAATGGTCCGCGCCCTTCCTGATGGCCGACACCCCCGGATATCCGGACACCAATCCGGCAATGTTTATTGACCCGCAGAAGCGCCTTTGGCTGATGTGGGCAACGATCCTGGCTAATCGCTGGGAGACGGCGCTCCTGAAATACCGCCTCTCCTCCGATTATCAAAAGACCGGGCCGCCGCGCTGGGGTGCGAGCGAGGTGCTGCACGTGACGCCGGGCACGAATTTCGAGACGGACGTAAGCGCAGCCCTCGACGAGCTGGCCGCCCGTCCGCACCCCGCCGGCAAGCCGGGAGAGTTTGACGAGTGGCTCCAGAAGAATCGCAAACGTGCCGCCGACAAACTCTCCTGCCGCCTCGGCTGGATGACCCGGGCTCATCCTTATGTTCTCGACGGTCAACGCCTCATCGTGCCGCTTTATTCCGACGGCTTCGACTTCTCCCTGATGGCCCTCTCGGATGATTGGGGCCGCTCATGGTTTACCAGCACACCGCTCGTGGGCTTCGGCAACGTCCAGCCCAGCCTCGCGCGGAAGCGGGACGGCACGCTCGTCGCCTTCATGCGCGATAACGGGCCTCCGCCCCACCGACTCCAGGTGAGCCAATCCGAAGATCGCGGCCAAACCTGGAGCCGGGTCGTGGATTCCGACCGGCCTGACCCTGGAGCGGGGGTTGAAGTCCTCGTGTTGAAGGATGGGTTATGGCTGCTGATCAATAATGATCTGGAAGTAGGACGGCACAGCCTGGGGGTCTCACTTTCCGACGACGAGGGCAATACTTGGAAGTGGACGCGGCACCTGGAGCGAGACACGGACGCCGACGTCAAGGCCGGCGCCGGTTCGTATCATTATCCTTCCATCATTCAGGCGAGGGATGGGACCCTTCACGTCAGCTATAGCTTCCATCAGAAGAAGAGCGAGACCCGGCTTGATCTGGCCGGCAGACCGGCGAGCGAGTCCATCAAACACGCGCATTTCAACGAGGCGTGGATCCGGCAGGGAGACGCCCGCTGAGTGCGGGATGATCATGTTTAAACCACGCATGGGCAAACTGCCTGTCCGGCGACCGCAGGTCCTCTCGATTGCGCTCCTCGGATTGGTTCTGGCCGGCTGTTTGGGCGCAAAAGAGGGAACGGCGCTAGTGCCCCGCGGCGCGGCTGCGATCCCACGAGGCCAAGACGAGCGAACAGCCCTCGATGATTACGTGGCCGCGCCTGACACTAACTACAGCTACCACCTGGTGAACACCGTCCGGGGCCAGGACCAGACCGCCTACATTCTGGAAATGACCTCGCAGGCCTGGCTCACGACCAACGAAGTGGATCGGCCCCTTTGGAAGCATTGGATGATTATTGTCAGGCCCCACGCCGTGGCCGCCTCCAAGGCGCTGCTGCTCATCGGCGGCGGCGCCAATGACGGCCGCCTGCCCAATTCCTCCGACCGCAACCTGGTCCGGATTGCGCTGGACACCAAGTCGGTTGTCGCCGAATTGAAGATGGTCCCCAATCAACCGCTCGTGTTCGCCGGCGAAACCGAGGGGCGAAAAGAGGACTCTCTGATCGCCTACACGTGGGACAAGTTTCTACGGACGGGTGACCCTAAATGGCCCGCCCGGCTCCCAATGACCAAAGCGGCCGTGCGCGCCCTCGACACCATCACCGCGTTCTGCGCCAGCCCGGAAGGGGGCCAGGTCAAAGTGGACGGCTTTGTCGTGGCCGGCGGTTCCAAGCGCGGTTGGACGACCTGGACAACTGCGGCGGTGGATGAGCGCGTCGTTGCGATCATTCCCATCGTGATTGACGTGCTTAATATCGAGCCTTCCATGTTGCACCATTACGCCGCCTACGGCTTCTGGGCGCCGGCGATTGAAAACTATTCCGCATTCAGGATAATGGACTGGAACGGCACGCCCGAATACCACGCGTTGATGAAGATCGAGGAGCCTTACCAATATCGTCACCGGCTCACGATGCCGAAGTTCATTATCAACGCATCCGGTGATCAGTTCTTTCTGCCCGATTCATCCCAGTTCTACTTCAATGACCTGCCAGGCGTGAAATATCTCCGCTACGTGCCCAACGCCGATCACTCGCTGAAAGGCTCGGACGCGTATGAAACCCTGGAGGCCTGTTACGACGCCGTCCTCTACAATCTCCCGCTGCCGCAATTCTCCTGGACGCTGGAAAAGGACGGCGCCATACGCGTGACCACTAAAGACACGCCCTCGGCAGTCAAGCTCTGGCAGGCGACGAATCCCGATGCCCGCGATTTCCGGCTGGAGACCCTGGGCCCCGCTTGGCAAAGCATGGCGCTGGCCGACCATGGCGGCGGCGTCTATCTCGCAGAGGTTCCCAAGCCGCCAAAAGGCTGGACAGCGTTCTTTGTCGAACTCACTTTCCCGAGCGGCAACGCGTCCCCACCCTTCAAATTCACCACACAGGTCCGGGTTGTGCCCGACGTGCTGCCCTATAAGTTCGTGCCAAAGGGGCGCCCGCAGTAACGGCCTGGCTCATTGCTGTCCTGCAGAGAATAGGTTCGATTGTTCTCTTTACAACCAAGGAGCCGGGGTTCACCCCGCCTGTGTTAGCCGCGACGCAACAAACAAAGTCGGAACCACTTGCCGGAATTCGCCGCAGGTATATCTTGGCCTCAATTGCCATGAACTCTAACCCGCTCCCCTTGCTGCTTTGTCTCCTGTTCTCCGCTCTCAGCGCCCTCGCGGATCTGCGTGCCGGGATCGCCGTGCGCACCGTCAATCCTGACCCATTGCTGCCGGTAAGCGGCGGGGTTGGACCTTCGCACGCGGTCAAACAAAGGCAAGGCGACCTCACGGTCAGGGCGTTGGTGCTGGAGCAGGGAGGGACGTTGGTGGCAATCGTCAGCGCGGACTTTCTTGGGTTTCCCGCCACGCTTGGCAACCGGGTCCGCGCGGCGTTGAAGGAAATCCCCGCCCAGAACATCCTCATCGGCGCAACGCACACGCACAGTGCGCCGGATTGCTATGGGTTCCCGGACGGTGCCGGCGGCACGGCGCGAGACGAAAAGTATGTGGAGATGGTGTGCGCCCGGATGGCCGAGGCGATCCATGAAGCGGCCACCAACCTCCAGCCCGTGCGACTGAAGATCGCCACCGGCGAGGCCAAAGGGCAAATTGCTTACAATTATTATGCGGAGCAGTTGTACGATCCGCGCTGTCATGTTATCCAGGCACTGGACGCCTCCGGTAAACCGATCGCCACGCTGGTCAATTACGCCATCCACCCCGAGGTACTGGGCAGCGACGCCGGGATTTGCAGCCCGGACCTGGTCGGGCCGTTGTATGAGCGCCTTGCTGAAAAGGGTGGCGGGACTGGGATCTTCATGAATAGCGCGCAGGGCGGAATGGTCACCGCCGACAACCGCCAGCCGGGCAACAGGGAGGCCAGGACGTGGGAAGAGTGCCAGCGCATTGGCCGCTTGCTGGCCGACGAAGCGCTGCGGATCGTCAGCGACGCGCCAGAGCAGGCCTCTCCCAAGCTCTACTGCGCCGCGCGATCCTTGACGCTGCCAGTGGATGCCCCGTTGATGCGCGCGCTGTTGAAGACACTGCCCGGCAGCCCCGGCGGGGATGCCACGAGCATCACTACCCAACTGAATCTGATTAACCTCGGCAACGCCCAGATTCTCACCATCCCGGGCGAAGCCCTGCCCAACATCGGTTACTACATGAAGCGCAAGATGCACGGGGAAAACAATTTGCTCTTCGGCCTTACCAACGATGCGTTTGGCTACATCCTGACCAAGGAGGATTTCGACAGTTTCAAGCGGTATGCCTATGTGTCGCGGACCAGCTTAGGCGAGCGCACCGGCGATATCCTCGTCACTGAGGCGCTCAAGCTGGTTGGCGAATCCCCGCATCCGGAGCCATTGGCAGCACGTTGAAACTGTAGCCGCCCAAGCAGTGGGGGCTGCGCGACGGCACTCACCAGAACATATTGGTCACGTTGATTGCCGTGTGGGGCTCGATGTGGCCGTCCAGGGCTGCCACGTTCCCGGCGGGTTTGATCGCGTGCCAGCCGTAGGGCTCGGTTGGCAGCGCCAGGATGCAGTCGGCAAAGAGCACCGTCCGGGCTGCTTGGGTCACCGCGGTTGCCCGCTGCCCGTCAAGACCTCCCGTCGCGCCCGGCGGTAGTCCGAAACAATTGAAGAGATACGAATTGCCCACCCATTCCATGGTACCTGAACCGCACTCGTTCGGGCGCCACCAGGCTGTTGGCGGTGTAGTGAATCTCCACCGCGCGGGCATGCCCGGGGGCTAGTTGATAGTTGAGAGTTGAGACTTGATGGTCTGGCAGCAAACTACCACCGACTTTAGACTTTGGACTTTGGACTTTAGACTGTAGTTGCATGCCGTCCCCGAAGATCACTTCCCCATTCGCCCGCACTTGCTCGATCACCACCGGTGGCGCCGATTCCGTCTGCTGCATTTCCTTCGGATCAACGACGACCATGCCTTGCGCAGTTGGGAACCAGATTCGCCTGTTCCGGTCTTTGCAGCCGGCGGGCTGATTGTCCCCGCCGTTGCATTCGCTGTTCAGCATCCCGTCCGCCTCGCCATAAGCGATGCACTCCACGCTGGCCCGCTGCCCGGCGGCCACCTCGTTCAACTGCCGTCGCGAAATGCGGTAGATGCCGCGCAAGCCACTCAGCCAGAGGTAGCCAAACTCGTCTTCCTGGATGTTGTTCACCACGTTCTCCCCCAGACCGTGTTCCGTGGTGAAGGTGAAGAAGCGGCCTTCGTTCTCCCCCGTAGCAGCCGACGTGAGGGGGCTCTGTCTATTTCTGCTTTCTGCTTTGCGCTTTCTGCTTTGATCAACGCCTGGCGGCACAAACCGGTTCAGCCCGTCCTCGGAGCCAACCCAGAACACGCCATCCGCGTCCTCGTGAATCCACCAGGCGCGGTTGTTGAGCTCGCCGCGGTCTGTCTTATAGGCTGTGAGTTCTCCTTCCTGCAAACGGTTCAGCCCGCCGCCATAGGTCCCAAACCACAGGCCGCCTCTTCGGTCCTGGAAGATAACCCTCACGTCGGGGTTGGAAAGGCCATTGGTGGCGGTGAGACGGGTCCATTGGCTGCCCTCCAGGCGGAGCACACCACCACCGCCGCCGGCTCCAACCCAAATCCGGCCCTCACGATCCTCAAACCGCGCCTTCGTGTCCGCAGCCTTTCTGAGCTCGGGCGGGGCGAGGAGGTTCTGCCATTCCCCCCGCTCGAAGCGCGCCAGATACCGCTCCGGCCAGCCCACCCACAACGCATTGTGCCGATCCGCCAGCAGGACGGTCACCCTCCGCCATTCGGCTCCGGCGTCGGGCGCCGGCAGATTCACCACCTGCCCTGAGCGGATGCCGCTGACGCCCTCGCCCGTGCCCACCCAAATGGTGCCGTCGGCGCCCTCGGCGACCGCCTGCGTGTCATCACTTCTCAGACCATTGCGGCGCGAATAAACCCGCAGCCGCTTCGGCTCCAGACGGAACAAACCGGTGACGCTCCCGATCCAGAGATTGCCTTCGCGATCCTCAAGGAAATGCGTGACGTTCAATTCGGCGGGCAGCTCGGGCGCGATAAAGGGCTGAAGCCGTCCCTGCGCCAGCCGTTGCAAGCTGGAGTGATTCCGTTCGAACTGCATGACCCAGTAATCTCCCTCACGAGTTTGATAAACTCCCTGCGGCCAAGCCCCCGGCTCCGGCGCGGCGCTGGTGATCCGCGTCCAGGCCTTCTCGCCGCCATGCCAGATGCCCTCGCTGGTGCAGAGCCAGAGTGACCCGTCCGCATCCTGAAAAAACGAGGAACAGCCAGACTCCCCTCGGGGTGCCACCAGCGGCACGCTCAGTGGCGTTAGCGACTTCGTATTCAGATCGAACCGATGAATCGTGCGTGATGCGCTATCGCCGCCATGCAGAACGAGCAATTGGGAGGCGCTCTCCTCCCCCAGTTGATGCACAAGGTTATCGCCACGCTCGGGCCCAAACTCCCAGGTTTCCACCCGCCCCCCACGGGCGAGCGCTACCTGGCCCGGCCGAGGCGAGAACCACACGCCGCCTTCTCGGGCCACGCAGAGTGGGCCAACTGGCCCTGTGAATCCTTCCTGCTGGCCGTAACGCTCGAACTGGTGGTCGCGGCAGTCCAACAGATCCGCCCCGGTGCCCACCCACAAGCCGCCATCCTTCTCGTCCACGCCCAGATCGTTGATGGAATCGTGCGTCATCTCCGGCGTGTTGCTGTGATCAAACACCTTGAACCTCACCCCATCGAAGCGGACCAGACCCTTGAGCGTGCCGATCCAGAGGTATCCATCGCGCGTTTGCGCCAGCGCCTTGATGCTGTTCTGAGGCAGCCCGTTCTCCGTCGTCCAGTGCGTAATGCGATACTGCGTTCCTGCCGGCGAACTTCCCTCGCCCATCGGATGGGAGAGGGGCAGGGTGAGGGCCTCTTCCTCCGCCGCGGCCTGTGCCGGGACGACCAGCCCGGCGCAGGCCAGCCACACCCAAAGCGCTTGCTCGATGGATCGGCGGAACATGTGGGCTGCCTTTTACCATAGATTGGCCTTCTTGAAAACATTGATTGCGCTAGCGCTTGAAATCTTATCTTGAACATACGAGCCCTGTCGGGCTATATGTAAATATGGTTTTGATGCTCCCAAGAGAAATCGAGGCGCGGCTTTCCCCGAAGTCAACGGCGCTGCACTTGGCCATCGGCCTCTTTGTCTCCGAGGAAGCCACCCTCGGCCAGGCGGCGACAGTCGCGGGGCTGCCCCAGGCTGAATTCCTCCGCGAACTCGGGCGGCGCCGCCTCCCCATCCATTACGGCGCGGAAGAGCTTTCTGAGGACCTCCGTACGGTTGATTTGCTGGCGGCACGATGATTGTCGTGTCCGACACTTCGCCGCTAACGGCGCTCCTAACTGTGGCGCAAGCGGACCTCCTGCCCAAACTCTTCGGCGAAGTAGTTGTCCCGGAGGCTGTGCGCAACGAACTCCTTCGCACCCACCCGCAACTTCCGGCCTGGCTGCGGGTCCAGACTGTCAAAGACGCGTTCCAAGCCGGGCTGTTTGCCCAGACCGTGGACGCCGGCGAAGCTGAGGCTATTGAACTGGCCAGGGAGTTGCGGGCCGACCACTTGCTAATTGACGAACGCAAAGGCCGACGGCTTGCCGTCCAGGAAGGCATCCCCGTCATCGGGCTGCTTGGTGTTTTGCTGCTGGCCAAGCGCAGCCATCTCATCCCTTCCGCACGTACTTTGCTCGACCGGCTTGAGCACGAAGCCGGCATGTACCTCGCTGCGGAGGTCCGGGAAAGGGCGCTCCATACCGTGGGTGAGTAGCTGCACCACGTCACGTCACTGGCTAATCCGGTAAAAGCGCCGGCTGAAATTCGTTGCCGCCGGATCATTGATTACCACCGACGAATTGGTGCACAGGAAAACGAATGCGGGGGCCCAACTGACCAGGTCGGTCGAAGTCAGAACCGTGTAGCTCTGCCCGATTGTCCCACTTACCGCCATTTGGAACTGGCCGTTGACGAAGTGGGGGGGGATGCGAAGGAGGAACTACCACCTGTACTGCCGCCTACGCCCGGAGCGGTGACGGTCAAATCCACCTCGTCCAGGCGGCCACGGTCGGCGGAGCCGAAGGTGAACGAGCCGAGGGCGGGCGCCGAAATCGTGGCGGGATAATTCGTGCCGTTTACGGTCAGAAACACGTTGGTGCGGACGTAGCTGGTGGTGGCGTTGTTCAATTGCAGCGCGTTGGCCGACAGCGTACTGCTGCCGACCACGGATTCAAACGGCACGCGCAACGCGTAGGAATACTGGCCACTGATGTCCGTCAGTGGAGTAGTGACCGTGACCGGTGAACCGCTGGCGGGCGTGATAGTCCAAGTGAGCGTGCCGGTAGTCAGGCGGGCGTTGCCATTGGCGGAGTTTCGGAGGGCGCCATACATGACGGGCCCGGGTTCGGGAATGCCTGTGGCTGAAGAGAGCAGCGGCGCGAACAGTAGCAAACCAACAAATCCCGAAACATGAATTCTCAACAGGTGTTGAGTTTTATGCAGACCAGGTTGGATACGGCTCCCTTTCAAAGAGACCCCCGAGAAGCGTGCTCCTCGCATATTCCAAACAACGCTCTTGTATGGAGGTTTCGCTCGAGAAAACAGCAGGTCTTCAAGATGTAAACCATAAGGCATCTGCATACTTTGACAAGTTAGTCACCGCCTACGGCCTCCCCTACATCCTGCCCTACATCCTCCAGTAGTCCTGCCTCATAGTCCTCCGATGCTGACGTTGTACTTGCACAAATGCTCATCCCATTCGGACCGACGGAATTGCACGTAGTCGAATTGGCCGTTGCAGCACCTGTTCCCCCTATAGATGTACCGTTGTCAGGCAAAGTCTGTCCAGTGACGGACTCGCCCCCTTCGCCTGATAATGCACTCTGTGCCAGGTCTCCATAGGCAGCAATTGACGTCTCCGTCACGGTGCGTATATCCTCTGCAAAACTCCTGGCTGCGTTCATCCCAGACCCAGTCGCTATGGGCTTCAGCAATCTCATTGTTTGCTCTTCTATGAACTTTCCACCTGCTGCTCCAGTGGCACCAGACAATGCGTCAACTGCTATATTTTGAGGAGTGATCTTCTGTCCGTTTATGCTGCGTTGCCCGGCGCCCAGAATAGTCTCCGCAGTTGCCCCGATGCAGACTTGAGCAAGTGGAGCCAGATTACCCGTAGCACCGGCTATCGCACCAGATAGCGCGCCCTTGCCCATTGCAACAGCTAAAGCCGTGATATCGAACTTTCCACTGGCTACCTGTTTCCACCCTTCAAAGCCACCGGAAATCAAAAGACCAAAAGCCGCTCCTGCTAGAATTGGTGATTTGCCGTTGTCGTCCCCATATTTTGTCGGACAGTTCAGGCCATAAGCATAACAGTTCAGACTGCCTGGCAATAACGTCCGCGCCATGCTTGCCTGAGTTAGCAGGGGATCTACGGAGGCAAATCGTCCCACTATGGATGGATAGTACCTCATTTGCAAATAATGAAAGATTGACTCTGCATCCCTCTCATTTCCACTGAAAGTATAATTTTCACTAACTGATCGTGGCTGATAGGCATTACGAATGTGCCCAAATGGATAATCGACAGCTTCTTCAATCAAATTGCCAATCGCGTCGGTCTGAACGCTTGTGGAACCTAAGTGGTTATAGTGGTAGTAGCGGATGCGCAAAGTCGGATCGGGCGTCGTCATTTGGGATGCGCCGTCTGCACGCACGAACAAGATCTCGCCCGGTGCCAACAGGGGCGGCAGTGAGTTGAAATTGATCAACGGAACAGTCAGAGCGGTCTGCCAGACCTGATTCTGACTGTCATAACGCCAGTTGTTGGTTGAAAGTGACGGGTTGAGGGTTGACAGGGTCAAGGCTTCCAAACCAGAACTAGGCAAGTAGCTTGGTCCGGCGGCAGTGGCGTAATTGGCGGGATCGCTATAGCTACCGGTGAACGTGAGGGTGGCGTTGGTATTGGCCTGCATCCAGAGGACATTGCCGGCAGAAAGAGTTGCTCCCACGGCAACGGATTGCCATGAGAGCGAAATGGGACTCCACTGATAAGCGGCGGCGATGAGATTGGGATTTGCCGGAACCGTTGCGCCATTGACCGCGATGGAAACGAGATTCATGCCGGGCCAAACGCGCACGCGCTGGACTCGTTGATTGCCACTGAAGGAGCCGGTCACGCGCGCCACGCGGGTGTTGCCATTCCAGATAAATTTGGTCGGCGCGTCGTGTTTCCGCACCTCGAAATACTTGTTAATGTAGAGAGTGGTAATGTGCGTATCCAGATTCGTTGCCCCAGGTTTGTAGGCGACGTTCTTTGAGACCCGGCGGTCGGTGTAATCGTAGAGGTATTGAGCACGCATCTGCGAATTATCCACGGTAATCAGCCGATCCCTGAAATCCCAGGTGTTGGTCAGACCGTCAATGACGGTCATGTTGCCGTTGGCGTCGTAGGGGTAGAGACGATTGGAGATTGGAGATTGGAGATTGGAGATGGAAGTCAGGGCGTGCGGGCCGGGCGGATCGCTGGCGGCGCGGCCAATGCGGTTTGTGGTTCCGGCGCTCCCACCGGAGGTCATTTGGCCGAGGTTCGCTACCGGCCGGCCGGTGATGGGGTCAGAGTCGCTGATGCTGGAAGTTTGCGCCAGCATGTTGCCGATGCGGTCATATTTGTAGCTGATTGAGCCACCGTCAATGGTGGTGACCCCCAGTGCGCCCAAGGCGTACCCAACCGAGGTGATGCGGTAAAGGTCGTCGTATCCGAACACCTGGGTATTGCGCCGGGGATTTTCCGCTGGGACCACCGAGGTCGGGCGGTTATCGTAGATAGTCTTGATGTTGGAGGCATCGTCAAAGGCGTAGCCAAAGGCAATCAATGGGCTGGACGCATTTGTCGCCGGAGCAGTGGTAATGGACGCCAGGCGCAAACGCGGGTCGTAACCGTATTGGGTCAAGATGCCGTTGCCGTACCCGATGGAACCCAGTTGCGCGGAAGCCTGATAGGCAATGTTCTCGATAATGGCGCCTGCGCGGGTCAACCCGTTCACTCCACCCTGGATGCTCTGGAGGAGGTTGCGATTGTTGTAGGTGCAGCCGATTGAATCGTCGTCCGGGTAAGTCAGGGAGACCACGTGGTCAAGTGAATCATAGGCGAAACCGGTGCGGTAACTGATCAGCGGCTGATTCAGTCCTGCATTCGTGGCGTAGAGGAATTGCAGGTCGGGCAGGCGTTTGATCATATAGGCGACGCGGCCACGGGCATCGTAACTGGTGTGCTCCTCGCCAGAAAGGTCCTCGACCCAGGCGAGTTTGCCCAGGGTATTGGCGGCGGTTGAGCTGGTACCGTCGCCGACCGGGACGTTCTGATACGGAAGATCGTGGTGATAGACTACGGAGTTAAGAGTTGAGAGTTGAGAGTTCAGAGACGAAGGACGCCAAGAAGGCTTGGGATTCCCATCCAGGTAATTCTCAGTCAGCAAGCGGTTGGCTCCGTCGTATGCATAGACGATCTGCTGGCCTTTGGCATCGAAGGTGTTGGTGACGTTGGAGGCGAGATCGTAGTTCCACTGCATGATGCCGCGGTCAGGGTCGTTCATGAACGTCTTGCGGCTCAGGGCGTCGTATTGGAATGCCTTTTGGTTCCCCCGGGAATCCGTGTAGCCGAGGAAATTATCCAGGGTGTCGTAAGTGTATTGGGTGAGCCAGATGTTCGTGGTGGAAGTGGGCATCCCGGTGTCACTGATCTTGACAATTTCTTCAACCTGACGTAATCGGCCCTGGCCGTTCTGATTGCGCAACCCGTCCTCGACGTAAAACATGCCCGCACCGTAATGGGGGCTGCTGGGTTGGGTTTGCTCTTCGTCCTGCACCAGGCGGGTCAATGGGCCGTATGTCGCGCAAGAGAAAGCGCGATAGGTCTCCGGTGGTGTCGGGGGCTTGGATGTGACGGTTTGCCGGCCCAAAGCGTCATAATCGGTTTCCACATACGAGCCGGTTTGGTTGATGGGGTTGAAGGTCAGGGTCCCCGTCTCGAAATACGGGAGGAAAGAGCGCCAGACGGAGCGGCGTTGGTTGAAAAGCATAGCGTCGTTGACCACGACCAGTCCATTGGTCTCGCTTTGGGTCCGGGTCATCAACTTTCGGCCCATGCCGTCGAAGAAGCTGCGTAAGACGAAGGTTCCGGACTGACCTGCCACCTGGCGGAGGTCGGTTTCGATGTAATTGATCGTTTGGCCGCTGGCAGCCGGCGATTGCAGTAGATAGGTGAAAGCGGCTGTCGGCAGATTCGTCGTGTCGTAGGGTTTGGTGATGGAGACGATGCGGCCAAAGGTGTCGAAGCTGAAGGAGGTGGTGTTTTGATTGAAATCAATGGCTGATGTCATTACGCCCAGTCCAACATCGTAATTCGCCTGCATCACTAGTGAGGGCTGCGAAGTGCCTGCTGCAATGATGTCGGGATTGGCCGTGTAAATGGTTTCCGTGACGGGGTGCGTGTGGATTTGAGTGTCGAATGCGATTTGGCGATAGTGGCCCAAGCTCGGACTGCCTGGAGTTCCGAGCGGATCATAAACCCCAGTCACGTTGCCGAAGGCATCGTATTCCTTCCGGACCGTGGGTCGGTAGGTGTTGTTGGCAATACTAAACCACTCGCGGGTGAGAGTGGGATTGCCGAGGGTTACAGCGCCGAAGTTGTTGCCAGAGTATAATTGGTCATCATAAAAGACCTGAACTCGCGCGAAGACGTTGCTGTTGATGTCAGTGGTATCCTGCTCGACGAGGCGGTCCAAAATCCAAAGGTTCGTGCCGCTGGGGAATTCCGCCGAGAATCGGCGATAAAAGAGGCGCTCGTCATTCCAAGCGGCGCGATTGCCGTTTTCGACGCGCCCGTAATTGGCCTGGAAGATTTGGTTGCCGTAATTGTCATAGTCGAATGCCTCTTCGAGCGTGACGGCGTTGGCTTCGGCGCCGAGTTCGACCACCTCGGTGAGCTTGTCATTTTGGAAGGCAAAGGTGACGGAGCGGGTTTCCCCTGGGGCAACGGTCAGGGCAAGAGGGCGCGGCAGCCAGAAGTTGGTTTGCCGATAGAACACCTGGCCGGAGGCGGTATCGGCTTCGACCCGCAACGGCTTGCCTTTGAGGGATTCGTTGGTCGAGCCGGTATCGAACTGAAAGCGGGTCACGAGAGTCGGCGCCCCCTGGGCATCGCTGCCCAATTCAGTTTTCACCGCTTGCTCAAACCCACGAAACTCGCGTTCCAGGCCGTCGTAATAGCCGTTCCGGTAGCTGAACTGGTTGGTGTAGAAGTTGCCCAGTCCGTCGCCCTCGACTATTTGGGATATGACCGGCACGGGGAATGGCGCTACGACGGTCCATTGATTTGTCGTGCCGGCGGCCAGCGACATGTAGTCGGTGGAGCTTCGGTACGTGATGTCCAGCGAGCGGCCAAGGGTGGTGCTGGCGTGATTGAGCTGGTAAGCCTTGCCGGCGGGGAACAAGTCCACGTACTGGATGAATGGGTCCTGGCCCTGGTGCCAAATGATGTCGGTTGACCCGTTCCCGTTAATGTCGGCAAACCGGACGGCGGTTAGGCCGCCCTGGTAAGCAGGCGTGCCGGTGATGACAACCGGGCCAGACCAACTGACGCCGTTCTGGTTGAACCAAATGCGCACTTCGCCATTTTCGACGACGGCCAGGTCTGCAAGGCCATCCTGGTTCAGGTCCACCAACTGTGGCCCGGACGTTCCCGGCTGATTCAGGTCGCTCATGGACGGCCCACCGCTCATCCAATAGGGCGGCGCAAAATTACCCCAGCCCAGGTTCAGGCTGACTTTGGTGTTGTCGGTATCTATCGGCCAAACCAAGTCCTGAAGACGGTCACCGTTCATGTCGGCGAGCCTCCAGCCCTGGGAAAAGTCGAACCCGTAAGTGTTGGGCGTGGTCAGGTACTGGTTGGTCGAGCCTGGACGGGTGTAAAGCCCCTCCAGGAAACCATAAGGACCAATACCATTGACTCGCAGGATATCCATGGCCTTGTCGTCATGCAAATCGACAAACTGGACCTCATTCTGGCCGAGGGTGATGCCGTTGATCGTGAGGTAGGGTTGGGCAGGTCCGAGGGTGGTGGGCGAGACAAAGTCGTAGTAGTAAAAGGCCGTGGCCTGGTCGGGGGAAACATCGGTCTGCGACACCATAAGCTTGGCACGACCATCGCCGCGAAGGTCCACGAGCCGGGTGCTGGCCTGGCCGAGATTTACGCCAGTGACCGGGGGCGGATTGGTAATGATCTGCGAGAGCGGCCAGGAGTTCGTGAAGCGGCCGGGATTGAGCAGCGAGCGCCATTGATTGTCGCTATTGACCAGGATGTCAGGAAGACCATCGTGATTAATGTCCACGAATTCGGCGTGGTTGCCGGAACTGCCCTCGCCGCCGAAGGCGAAATTCGGCTCGTTCGGGTCGAAATAGATCGTCTGCACCTGCGGTTGGTTGCTCAGGGTATAGGGCGTGTAGGCGAAGTGTGTGGGTGGCAGATAATCAATGTTGGCCTGGGCGGTATTGTTGGTCTGGCTGCGGTCATCGCCGAATTGGGTTACAGAGGTGAGGAGTGAAACGGGAGCGTTGGTGTCGTAACCAAACTGGTATTGGCGAATGCGCCGCGAACCGAAAAAGACGGTGATGTTGTTCAAGAGCAGACGGTTGGTGCTGGCAAAACGCGAGCGGCAATCCACGAACGGGTCAGCGCGATTGGTGGAGTAACCGAATCGAACGCTGAAATAACTGCTCGACTGAGTGGCGTGCAGGCCGTAACGAATCTCATGGGGGTAGATCTGTTGCCCATCCTGCATGTAATAATATTCGACCCGGTTGCCGTTCGGATCTTGCGAGGAATCGACCATCCAGCAAAACGTTCAGTTGCCGGGCCAGTCGAGGCGAGACTGATTAGTGGAACCGAAAGAAAGAACGATCCCGTTGGGGATTTGACCGATCCAACCGCCTTTGCCGGTTGACTGGTAGCGGATGAAGAGGCTTTCAATCTTCTGACGGTACGTGCCATCCGCCAGGTGGACCAGTTCCTCGGCATTTTCGTCGTACAACAGGTCGGCATCCGTGTAAAGGGGCAAGCCCTTGTCGGTCTGGCGGCGAACAGACGGAATCCGCAACGTCCATCCCTCCCCGAGCATTCCGTTGCCATTGCCCGAGCTATAGACCAGCGCGAGGGACGGAGCCCCGCCGCGGACGAGTGGCAGCTTTAGCGGAATTCGGTAGGTGAAGGTGCCTGAGTTGAGCTGCGGCTCGAACGATTCGCCTAAGCCCTCGATGGAGCCGGGGCCGCTGGGGAGCGAGATGGATTGAGGGGAGACACCGGACTGGTCGGCGGCCATCACTAAGTTGCTTACTCCCAAAATGGTCAGGACGGTCCAGAGGCGCATCTCATGCAATTTGAGTAGAGGTTTAAAGTGCGCGCGCGTTAACTCGGAATCAGAATCTAGGAGCTAAAGGGAATGGGACAAAACGTAAGACCCCGCCGTTTGGCTACGCCAGCAGGCACTGGCAGCCAAAACAGCCCCATGAACGTTAACCCTCGCATATCCGCTAATACTTGATGGTATAGTTGACCGCAATGTTCTTGGGACGGGTTTCTGCGCCACTCGAGTTGTCAGTGTTGTAAGTACTTGAGTTGGGAGTACCGTCTGCGCGATACACGAGCTGCACCCCATACTGCCCCCCTCCCCCGCTGGCGTAGCCTGAGCTTGCGGAATGGATGGAATGGTTGTGGGCTCCTACGGCGTCGGTCTGGGCGGCGGCAAGCTGCCTCCCTGGATCAACACCTCGCCCGTTGTCCAAACCACGCAGGAATTGGCCCCGGAAGTCGGGAAGATTGAAAGTCGTGGAACCATCGCCACCGCCGGAAGCAGTGCCAATCACGGTGAGCAACGCAGAGTACTCTGTTCGACTGACCGCGGAACCGTCGCAGAGGAGCCAACCCGGTGGAGCAGTAGTCCCCATATACGCAACAACTGTTCCGGCTGGGGACAGCGCGTTCGCTAGATTAGTCACCAGAGACGAGGCCACTTGCGCCTGCTGCGCCTGCACCGCGAACGGCACGCTCAGGAGTTGCTGGCGGGGCAAAATCTCGCTTGGGTTGGGAACTGCACCAGACGGGTTGGAAACGACCTTCAGCCCCAGAAACCGGTTATTGGCCGTGAATGCGTAAGTCAGGTCGTTCACGGCGGGCGTCACGCCGGCCACCGAGGTTCCACCCGGCGAGCCGAGGATTACGTTAAAGACACCGTTGGATTGAATCGCAACCGTCTGTTGTTGCGCCCAGACCAGATTAGCGGTGCTTGGACTTGGCGAGTCCCATAGCTTGAACTGGATGCCGTAGAAGCCCGGTACAAGTGGAGCGCCGGTCTGGTCCGTCAGCCGCCCCTGATAGTTGATGAGGTTGGGAACGGACTGAGCGATGGCTGATAGCGTTAGCATCAGCGTTGCGGCTGCTGCAATTGCCGTTTTGCGGTGGTCTTTCATACGCGATTTCAATATTTGATAATGTAATTTACGTAGGCGTTCTTTGGGCGGGTTTCATTGCCTCCAGAAGAAGTTGTCGGATAGAACTGGTCGATCACATCATAGGGGCCTCCGCCACCCCACCCGCAAGGCGGAATCCACCCGCCGTTTTGGGCGCCGGAATAGTGGCGGTACTGGCTGTTGTGGGTGTGAGATCCAAAGACATCTAGCTGTATGCTCCCTACTGCGTTGCCACTGTTGCCGCCGGCGAGCCCGCTTGTTCGCAACAGAACATCCGGGTCAACAAGATTCGTGCTTACTTGAGTGAAATTGGTCCTGGTTCCATTAACCCCACGCAGAAACAATCCGCGCAAGTCAGGAAGGTTGAAGTTGTTCGTGCCGCCAGTGGAGATGTCTCCAGAACCCCAATTCATTCCAATGGCAGCATACAGACCCGGATATTGACCGCTGCTCAGGGCGGTTCCGTCGCAGAGCAACCACCCCGCCGGGATACTTGTGCCTCCAAGGGCAATGATCGATCCTGCTGGACACAACGCGTTCTCCAGGTTCGTGACCAGGGACGAGGCTACCTGAGCCTGCACCGCGAACGGCACGCTCAGAAGTTGTTGTCGCGGCAGGATTTCGCTTGGAATGGCAACCAAACCGGAAGTGTTAGAAACGACCGTCAAGCCGAGAAAACGGTTATTGGCTGTGAATGCGTAAATCAGGTCGTTCACGGCGGGCGTCACGCCGGGCACGGAGCTTCCACCCGGCGAGCCGAGGATTACGTTAAAGACACCGTTGGATTGAATCGCAACCGTCTGTTGTTGTGCCCAGATCAGTTTAGCAGTCGTTGGACTTGGGGAGTCCCATAACTTGAATTGGATACCGTAGAAGCCCTCCACAAGTGGCGCGCCCGTCTGATCCGTCAGCCGCCCCTGATAGTTGATTAGACTAGAGCCTGTCCCAAGAGTGGCGTTTTTTCGAACAGCATAAGCAATGCTGTAATATGATGAAGGCAAAGTGATGTGGTCTCACACGTTGCCCATCGGAGTCGCTTCCTTATCCGAGGATCGCCGT
>Ga0224558_1001487_pt1 | contig 24356 bp, 14 predicted proteins | sample 714S32024metaG_FD_180682 | JGI IMG/M metagenome (GOLD analysis project Ga0224558, IMG submission 180682) | Peat soil microbial communities from Stordalen Mire, Sweden - 717 S3 20-24 | ecosystem: Environmental > Terrestrial > Soil > Wetlands > Peat | place: Sweden: Norrbotten County, Stordalen...
TAGTGCTGATATTCCTTGAGGAATAACTCTGCACTGTCTCGCGCCGCCTTGAAGTCCGTTAGCTCCGAGCGATCGGTTTCGAGACTGCGAAACGCCTCTGCGACATCCCCGAGCACGGCATCCGGCAGAGGCGGCAGCGCCTGGCTCAAGGCATTCGAGAGCCGCTCCTCGTTTAGCGTCCGGGAAAGCTGCGGCTGGCGCAACTGAATGAGCAAATTGATCAGCGCGTCGTAGCGATCGCCGAGCTTGAAGAGTTCGCTGTTGATGGCGGTGCGGTAATCGCGTCTGTCGTCTTCGATCTTGCCACTGCCAAAGACTTTGCCTTTGTCGCCGATAGCGGCTTCCAGCTTCGCCTTTGAAAGCGGCTGGCCGGCTTCGTTTTCAAGGAAGAGGTCGCGTCCGATGCGCTGGCTGGCGATGAAGAACCACTGCTGTGCGACCCCGCGTCCCTGGACCGCCCGCAACGCACAGCCGAGGGTTTTGTATTCGGCCTCGCCGCCTTCGGTGAGCCGGCCGAATTCCACCCATGTGTAGCCGAGCCGGTCGTCATGCTTCCCGCCGAGCAGGAGATTCCACTCCATTCGTTTGGCTGAATCCCCGTCCGGCTCGACGCGCTGCGGCACAATCTCGCCATCGAGGAGGAATGGCAGTTGGAGCGCGAGCACGCGCGACTTGCCGGTGCCATTGTTGCCGCGTAGAAGCAGACGCCCATCCTCATATTGGAACTCCTGGTAATCATAGCGATAGATATTCAGCAGTCCTCCCCGGATCGGCTGCCACCGCTGGCGCTGCGCTGCCGGCAAGGAAACCTCACCATTTTGTTTCGGGCCGCTCATGTTCAGAGTAGTTGCGGCTCTTCTGCCGTATCTTCCGGCGACTCCTCCGCGAGTGCATAGCGCGCAATTGCGGGCAGCGGCTGGATGCCATCGGGAACTCGACGCACGAGCCGCAGCGCCTCAAGCCGCTCGATCGTCACCTCGGTTAGTACGCGGTCGGCAGCCGGTGCGGTCGCGTCTTTGCGCCAATGTCGCCGGTGCTCCGCTATCCACCCGGCAGTGTGAGCGCACAGGTCGGCAAAACCCACCGTGTCATTCCCTCTCTGCCGGAGCCAATCCGCAAGAAACTCGGCAATCAAAAGCGTGAGGTGACCCTCCGTGCCCTCCTCTGGAAACGCGATATCCGAAAGGTCGCCACAAGGATCGAGCATCGCAATTCCTTCGGCACGCACCTCAGGCGCAAGTCCTGTGGCGTCATGGATGTTTCTCAGCATGAAACCGCGCTGGCGGTCGAGATAGGCGCGTTCGTCGCTTTCAAGGTTCGCATAGTACAAGACCGGGTCATCGAGGAGACGCCGCATAAGGCGAACCCGGATTTGCCGGTTCTGGCCGTCCTCCGTATCCGGCATAGGTTCTTCGACGATAGCAGCAAGGCGTTCATCGAAATCGGTTGCAGTGGTGGTGGATGGACCCCGCCTCACACAAAGCATTCCCGTAAGCACCGGACGGTTCACGTTGTACAGCACATCGCTGCGTTCGTCCTTCACGAATTGTTCTTCATCGCCCTGTCTGCGCCAGAGCACGCGCCGATCGCACAAGAACCGTATGACTTGCACCAAGTCGCGGCGCTGATCCATGGACTTGAGGTCGAACGATAACCCGCAGGCCGCCAGAGCTGGATCCGCCGTAAAGAACCCGAGCATCGCCTCCGCAAGCCGGCCTAACGTGGTCTGGCGCTCACTACGTTCCAGTGCGGCAAGCGCCAGACAGAGCAGCACATACCGGCTGCGTGTGAAGGGTGCATCCGTGCGGACATCGCGGGCGGCACGCGTGCAGTCCGTTGAATCGGGCGGGGTCTTGCGCAATCGTGCGAGCTCGCTCGTGACCTGCAAGGTCCAGTTCGCGTGATGGGCGAGCCAGTCGCGCAACTCGTCCGCGTGCCGCCGGACCAGCCCAAACTCGGCGGCGTGCGTGCCGTCAGCTGTAAGCAAGGGAGTTTGCAGCAATCCACGCAGTGCTCGTTGGCGTTCCTCGCGCGCCACTTCGCTTAGCTTGTCATCGAGTGGCACGGGTGCTGGGGCCAAGTCGGGAGAAAGTTCTGCCTTCATGATGAGGATATGGAAGTGGCTGGGCCCGGACAGGTTTCGGCCGATTCTTCAAAGGCGTTGCTGATCGTGACGTAATGATCGTCCCCTCCCAGCAAGCCCTCCGAGGTCCGCAGGACAGCCTCGGTGCCGTCGCCAATCGGCTCGAGTTCAATGCGCAAGCTTCCGTCGGTGGAATGCGCAACAACTTTGTTGCTTGGGTGAATCCTCGCCGCCAGTGCTTCTCCCAGCAAATCGAGAAACAACTCCAGTTCCGCCGCGGTTTCAAGCGCGTTGAGTTCGGAGAGGCGCAGGCGCAAGCCAGTGGCGAGATGCCGTTGTGCTGCGGCGATTTGCTGCGCTTCATCCTTCGCCAGCCGGGCGAGAAGTTCCTTCTCTTTGGTGCGATCAATCACGCTTTTCGTGGGACCCTTCATAGCGTGCCGGGCAGACTGCCGGAGACGAGGCGAAATCAGTAGAGGGTCGGCGTCCAGCCAACTCGTTTGCGCGGGAATTGGGTGTTGTTCGCGTTTTGTAAGCGTTTCCTCGTCCACGCGCAGGTGCCGGGCCGGGGCCAGCCCGAATGCCGCGCGCCAGAGTCGATGCGCATCGCGATCCGATGGGGCTTCGGCAAACCATCGCGCTAGGGTTTGCAGATCCGCCACACGATCGCTGCGCGTGATGCGCCGGTCATTGATGCGCGCCACCGCGCTCAGAAGAGCTGGAATTGCGGCCCGGGCGCGGCCACGCAAGACCTCCGCTTGCGATTGCCGGCCCGTGTCGCTGATAAACCAGCCGCGGAATCCGGCCCAACGCGCCTGCCAGACCCTGCGAGCCTCGGTCAGACGCGCCTCCTTTTCATGTTCCAGAACATCTACGACGTCGCGTTGCGCTGCCGCCTCGAGCAACCGCTCGATCCGGTGCCGTTCGATTTCGCGCAAGCGTTCGGTGATCTCATGGGTGGCAATGACCAACTCGCCGATGAACCGCTCGAGATAATCAATGAGCGCCTGCTTGTACGAGAGAAATGCATCAACCGTGATTCCGTGCAGATCGATCGTGCGCTGCAGGCTCCGCAAGAACGTTTGTGCCCGGCTGGTTAATTGCTCGAATCGCGCTGTGAGCAAATTCAACACGCGGTGGGCGACGCTCTCATCGGGCACGTCGCTCTCAGCCAGTTTAGCCAATTCGTTAAGGTATTGGCGAATGTCCGCCAGGGCTGTGGCTTGGAGTTCTCCTGGTTGTTCCAGCGCTTCGAAAAAGATGGCCAGTGCGCGTTCCGCCGCTTCGCCTTCAGCCGTGAGCTGATAAAGAAATCGGGGGCGGTAAAATTCCTCGACTGTCGTAACGTCTGCGGTGTCACGATGCGCTTCGAGGTTTCGCCATTCGCACAATTGAGTCAGGGCCGCATCCAACCCGCCAGCGTCACTTTCATCGAGCGGCGTGTTCCTTTGTAACGCCGCCCGTACATCAGCGGGACGCAAATGGAGAGCAAAAGACGCCTTCGCTTCCATGAACACCTGCAGGATAGTCCGGTAGAGCTCCGCCTTCTCCGCATTCACGTGCGAAAAGACCGAAACGAACCGCAGATTTGACACAACATCCTGCTGCATAGAAACTAAACATCAGGGATCGAAAGGCAGAGGTCAATAAACACAGGGGCAGTCCGACGCAACGGCATAAGCCGCTTTCTTGAGTTTTGGATATTTCTTTTCCGAGGCACGGCGAGCTATAAATCAGCGGTTCTCCACAAGGCATCCCGCAGGCCGGACCTGCGGCTGATTTTCCGCTGAATCATCGTCCGGAAGGGCTTCTCAGCGATCCACAATTCGACGTGTTTGCTGGCACGAGTCAAGCCGGTGTAAACGAGTTCGCGCGTGAGGATCGCGCTGTCTTCGCCGGGAAGGATCATCAACACGCGCTCGAATTCCGACCCCTGGCTCTTGTGGACCGTCATCGCATAGGCGGTCTCATGCTCCGGCAATCGCAAGGGCAGGAAATCCCGGAGGCTCTCCTCCGGACCGGAAAAGTAGGCGCGCAGTTCCCCCTGTTTGGGGTCCTGAAGCAAAACGCCGATGTCGCCATTGAACAACCTGAGGTTGTAATCATTGCGGGTAATCAAGAGCGGCCTCCCGGCGTAGTAATTGCCGCGCGCCTCGATCAGTCCGGCGTCAGCCAGGATTTCCTCCACCAACCGGTTGATGTTCTCCACGCCCAACGGGCCGTGGCGGACGGCGCAAAGAATGCGGAACTGGCCGAAGCACCGCAATGCCGCCGCAGGATCCGCGCATTTCAAGTACGAACTGAAATTGCCGAGCACATGAGGTTTCAAGGCCGTCTTGAGCGCTGCTGGTTCCGGCGAGAGCCTCCATGAAATCTGCGAGTCCGGGGAACCTCCAGCGTTCCGAAGCGCTTCGAAGGCGCGCTCGGCATCGCCGTCGTTGACCGCCTGGCTGAGCCGGTAGATTCCACTCTGTTCGCCGAAACGGTAGTTCTTCCGCAGTTCGACAATGCAGTCGCCCAGCTCCGAGGCGCCCGTCGACACGGCGCCCGGCGGGAGTTTTTTGCCTGTGCTCTCGGCAAACTGGCCGCCAAATTCACTGGAGAACGCGCGCTGCCCGCCGGCATTGCAGATATCCGCCAGCACCGCGCCCGCTTCCACGGATGCCAGCTGATCCTTGTCCCCAAGCAGAATGAGACGCGCCGAGGAGGGGATGGCAGCGACTAGTTTGGCCATCAGCGCCAAATCCACCATGCTCGCCTCGTCGATGACGACCACATCGACCGGGAGCGGGTTGTCCGCATCATGGCGGAAGTAAGCCGAGTCTGGAACGGAGCGGAGCAGCCGGTGAATCGTGCTCGCCTCCTCGGGCAGCCGATCCTTGATTTCTTGCCCACACGGCAGGGCGGCTTTGGCATTCTTGACTGCCTCCTGCAAGCGGGCGGCGGCTTTTCCCGTGGGTGCGGCAAGGGCAATCCGCAACTTGGCGTTGTCCGCCTGTTCGAGCAGCAGCGCCAGTAGCAGGACTACGGTGCGAGTCTTGCCTGTGCCGGGCCCTCCGGAGATGATGCACAGTCTTTTGCGGATGGCCGCAAACGCGGCGACCATCTGCCAATCGACCTCCGCCGCAGCCGCTTCGGGAAAGAACCGAGACAAACCCTCGCCGAGAAGCTTCCAGTCTACCGGCAGCGTGTGTTCCTGGGCCAAGCGTTTAATGGCGCTTGCCAGATCGGTTTCGTACCTCCAGTAGCGGTGAAGGTACAAACGCGCCTGGTCATCCAGAATCAAAGGGGCGAATGTTCCCGGCTTGCCAACCACCGGCGATGCTTCTAGCCGATTCACCCAATCCGAGGCTTTGGGGAACGAAAAGCCCCGAAGCTCTTCCGGAACCGACTGCCCCTTGCCATCGCCATCAAACGCCTCCAAGTCCAGGCAAATGTGGCCCTGGCGTCGGTAGTAACTGACCAAGGCGGCGGCCAGCTGCACTTCCGGCTCGTTGCCCGCCAGACGGCCGAGGAAAGAGGCGAAATGCCGGTCAATCGGGTTGAAGGCGGAGAGCGCGGCGGCCTGGCCCTGGTTTGAAGTTTGTATGCCGGTCTCCATGGTCATCGTCCTTCGAGCAAGGCGGAGAGTTGGTCTACAGCCGTCAGCGTCGGGCGGTCTCGGAACGCCCCATATTGGGGACGAGACGGATCCAGGCCGCGCAGGAAAAGATAAATCACGCCGCCAAAGTGCTTCTCGTAACTGTAATGGGGCACTCGCAGGGACAGGTACTTGTGCAGCGCCAAAGTGTAGAAATGGTACTGAACATAGTACTGCTGCCGCCGCATTTCCTCCCGGATGATGGCCGGCGAATAATCTTCGACCCGGTTTCCCAACCAGTTGGATTTCCAATCAACGAGGTAATAGCGCCCTTCAAAGCCGAAAACCAAATCGATGAACCCCTTCAAATACCCGCTCACCGGGTCAAAGGTCATCCGACCGATCTGGGCCGGGACAACGGGCGGCCAGCCGTGCTTGGCAAAAAGGCTCTGCAACCGCGGCAGCGAAACCCCTTGAACGGGAAAATAGAACTCGAGTTCACTCAACCTCTCGGCAGCAGAGATTCGGGCCAGGTTGAAGTCCGGGCGTTCCGGATCGAGGGGGAACTTCAGAGTTGTCCGCAGGGCTTCGCACACCGCCGCGGCATAGCCGGGCTCGGCCAAGTCGTGCGCTTGCAGCCTTTCCTTGGCCAGCGTCGCCAGGACCTCGTCCGTCGCGCCAAAATCCAGTTTTTGCAGTATCTCGTGCAGACAGGTTCCCGCTTTGGCGCCCTTGGGGAATGCGAAGATGCCTGCGCCGGGAATCTGTTCCCGTTTGGCCGGGGGCACATTGTCGCGGTCGGGGAGTTCCTCCTGTTTGCCGGCCTTAAAATAGGAGAAGCTGCAGATGAGCCAGTCGCGTACAATCCGGCCTTTGAATTCCCGGCAATCCAGTTTCGGGGGGGCCGCATCTTCGGGCCGGTAGGGCTCGCCCGCCGGCTCCGGCACATTCGCCAGGTCCAAGGTCCCCTCCGAGTTCTGCTTCAGCCGCTCCAAATCGTCCAGCATGCGCTGGTCGGTCAAAAGCGCGAAGTTCTCTCTTAACGCGGGAATGATCGAGCCGTCCACCTTGGCTGGCCGGTGGAACAGCCAGGCGGGGGCTGAGGTTGCGGAATTCTTCATGCCGCCCCAGACGAAGTAGCAGCGATTCTTGGCGCGGGTCAGGGCGACGTACAGCAGCCGCACATTTTCCGCCAGCTTTTCCTCCCGGGCCAGGTTCCGGTGATCGTCCGGTATCTCCGGCCCGAGATCGCGGACCAGCCGGCGCTGGCGCTTGGGGTCATGGAAAAAGACCTGCTCCTCGCCGCCCCTCTCGATTTCAGAATTCTTCCAGGAGAACACGCAAAATACCACCGGGTATTGGAGGCCTTTGCTCTTGTGGACGGTGACCAACCGGACCGCGTTTTCATCGCGTTCCAGGCGCAGTTGATGTTCCTCGGCCGCTTCCTTCTCCGGATCCATTTGCTCGGCCAGCCACTTGAGCAGCCCGCTGATGCCAAGCCGCCTTTCGGTTTCCGCCTGGTGCAGCACCTCGCCCAGGTGAAGCACATTGGTCAGCCGCCGTTCCCCGTCCGGAAAGGCCAGAAGCCGCTGGCGCACTCGTTCACGCTGCAGCCACTGCCGGAACATGCGGAAGAAGCCGCGGCGGTCCCACAGGTCGAGGTATTCGTGGAACCGCTGCAACCATTCCTGCCACTGGCTTTCGGTGCAGGCCGAAAGTTGAGCGCCATCCACGCCGAAAAGGTCGGTGGCCAGCGCCGCCTTCACCAGGCGCTCGTCGCCCGGCAGCGCCACGCCCGCCAGGATGCGGCGGAACTCGAGCGCTTCCGGGGATTGAAACAGGCTGGCTGTGGTATGGAGGACGCTCGGGATATGCAAATCGCTCAACGCTTCCTGCATTTTGCGGGCCTGCTGGTTCTCCATGACCAGCACCGCAATGTCCTCCGGTTTCAGGCGCCGCTCCCCGATCTTGGTGTTGCCGTTGAGCAGCCGGGCGATCTCGCCGGCTACAACCCCGGGCAGGGTCTTCTCGGCCAGGCTTCGGGTGATGTCCTTGCCGTTGCGCTTCCAGAACCAGAAACGAAACGGCGGCTCGGCTCGGCCATCGAAGGTGAACGGAGTCTGATCGGCCTGCCCCCTGGGGATCGCCTCCTGGAAATCAATGCGGTCGAAGACGAAGGCTTGGGGGGCCGCGCTGAAGATCTTGTTGACCGCCACCACGAGCCCGGTTTCGGAGCGCCAGTTCTCCCCCAAGGTGAAGCGGCGGGTTGCTTCCTTGGCCGCCTCCAGGTAAGTGAAAATGTCCGCGCCGCGAAACGCGTAGATCGCCTGCTTCGGATCGCCGATGAGGAACAAGAACGATTTGCCGCCGGAAAAGGCCCGGCGAAAGATCTGATACTGCACCGGGTCGGTGTCCTGAAACTCATCAATGAGCGCCGCCCGATAGCGCCCGCGCAGGTCCTCGGCCAGGGCCTCGCCGCTCGGGCCCGTCAGCGCCTCGTGCAGCCGGGTCAGCAAGTCATCAAAGTGCTGGATCTTGCGCTCGGCCTTGCGCCGCGGCAGCTCTTCTTTGGCGTAACGGACAAATTCCAACTGCAGGCCCGTCAGCCATATTCTTTCGGCTTCGCACAGCTTTTCGCACAGGGCAAAGAACCGGTGCTGAGGAACGGGCAAAGAGGATTTCTTCGACTTCTTGTCCTCCAGTGCGGCCGGGCAGAAGCTCTGCAGGCATTCCAGCGCCTCGAAAGCGGTGTCGCTTTCCGAGAAACAGATATCGAGCTGTTCAAAGAACAGCGCCATTTCTGCGTCGCTGTTGTATGGCCGGTTGCACCACTTGGCCCCCGATCCAAAACAGGTCTTGATTTTGTCCCGCTCAGCCAGCCAGACCGCGCGCGCGGCCTCAAAATGGCTTTCCAACTCCGCGGAAAGCTTCTCGAGGCTCGTCCCCTGTGCCTGCGAGAGGAATTCGAGCAGCGGATAATTGATGCAGGTCCGGAGCAGCCCCACGAAACGGTCCGGCCCGCAGTTGTTCTTGAGGGCAAAATTGACCCTGGTGGACCCGGCTTCATAAAAATTCTTTCGCCAGAAATCGTCGGCGATATCCTGGAGCATTTCCGATGGATCGGTCACCAGTTCGATGTCAAAGAGCAGGCCGCTTTCAAAAGCCCGGTCCTTGAGCGTCCGCTGGCAGAACCCATGAATCGTGTAAATCGGGGCCTCATCGAAGCCGCACAAGGCGTTTTGGAGCCGCGCTTCCATTTCCTTGGCTTCCGCGGCATGCTGCTCAACGAGAGCCTGCAGAAAGGGGATGTCACTCGAACCCGACTCGAAAGCTTGGAGTGCATCGGCCAGCGTTTGTCGAATGCGATGGCGCAGCTCCTCGGTCGCCGCTTCCGTGTACGTCACCACCAGTATCTCGCGGACCGAGAGGTTCTCCTCCAGAATCAGCCGGATGAACAGGGCCGTGATGGCGTAGGTTTTGCCGGTTCCCGCGCTGGCCTCGATGAGGCTCGTGCCCCGAGCCAAAGCTGTCTCCGTAAGATGAAATGCCTTGGGCGCGCTCATAATTCGGTCTCCTGGGCGCATTCAAAAAACGGATCGAAGACCGTCCGGGCGCGCTGTTCGAAATCATCATCGAGGACGTCGCCGTCTTTGAAAAAGAGCGTGAAATAAGCGTCTTCACACTCGCCCGGCGTGCCAAAATCGTTGCCGTTCCATTTCTCCTGCGCGAAATCCATCGGCTGCCTGACGGTTTTGCCCGCCTTGCCATGACGCACCTTGAAATCCGCCTTGGCGAAGGCGTAGGAACTTTCCGGGAAAAACTTCAAAGGCTGCGAAAGGCCCGCCCAGTAAAGCTGCAGGAGCTGCTCCAGCACCGGCAACGGCTCGGCGACCGGAGAAATATTCCAAAGCGATTTTGTCCCGAGCACCACCGTGTTGGCGGGCTTTCCCTCACGTTCGATTGCACTCCAAAGGAGGTGCTCCACCCAGGCACGCAAGAGATCTTTGGGCTTGATCGTGGCCGGCCGGTAAAAGAGCAGACCGGCAGGCGTAATCCGGCTGAAATGGCCGGAGATCAGGAAGTCGCCGACCTCCAGGTCGAAAGAAACCGGCGGATCGAAGTTCTTGGGCTTGTACGGCTGAAGCTGCTTGAAGAACGCTTCGACATCCCGGCCCAGCTGCGCGTAGTGGATATCGCCTGCGATGCCGGCCGGCAGCCGGCCCGACGCCCGAATCAGTTGCCGCGAATCCTGAACGCGCAGGTCGGCCAATCTCAGTTCCAGCAATTCCTCCTTAAGCAGGTAACCGTCCAGGCTGTCGATCGCAAAGGGTTCGCGTTCCTCCAGCGCAGCGCCGGCTGAAAGCAGCTGAATGCCCAGCCGTTGCGTGGCCAAAAACCTGGCCGGGTGGCGGAGGAATTCCGCCAGGGTTTGCAGGCTAAGCCGCCGCCGCTCCGGTTCCGGCTCGGCCAGGGGGCTGGAGATGAACGGGGCCGGGGCGGAGCGCGCCGGCTGAATGGCCTGGCTTGCCCGCAGGTTCTCCCGCGAATAGCTGAAGAGCCGGCCTCCCCTGAAATAAGCGCTGCTGAAAGCCTGGAGGCGATGCTGGGTCAGGACATGATCCGCAATCACGTCTTGGCCGGGCAATTCAAATCCCTGCTCGATGTAATCCATCAATTCGCTGACCAACACCGAAGGAGGCGATTCGCTGTTATCCCGGATGGACTGCCCGACGTAGCTGAGGTAAAGCCGATCGCGGGCCGAAAGCAGGGTCTCAAGGAACAGGTAGCGGTCATCCTCGCGGCTGGACCGGTCACCCAGGCGCGGCGCCTGCTCCATGAGATCGAAACTCAGCCGGGTCGAAGCGCGAGGGAAGGCGCGGTCGTTCATCCCCAGAAGGCAGATGATTTTCGCCGGAATGCTCCGCATGGGCTTCAGAGCGCAGAAGGTGATGCCGCCGGTGAGGTAGCCGGCGCCAAACCGGTCTTCGGAAAGGTCCCGGTTAAGTTGCTCCAGGATCACTGCCAGCTCGACCGGCTGGTCAAAACCGGACCGCTCGGATGCGCGGGCCAGCTTTTCAAGGCACCCGCGCAGGACCTGCACTTCCGATTCCTCATCTTCTCCCGGCTCAAAGAAGTTCTTGAGCACCCCCTGGAGCGTTGACACCCACTCATCCAGTCGGCGGAGCTTCTCCAGGGACTTCAAAGTGTCGAACAACCGCTCGAGGAATTCGACGAGATTCCCCAGGACGTCCGCCGCGCCCCCTTCGATGTCGTCGTAAGGCAGAATATCGTGGAAGAGCTTTTCGCCATGCGCGGCCATGGCGTAACCCAGCAGCAGCCGGTCCAGGCCGTGCTGCCAGCTGTTCTCTGGCCAGGCCGGCAGCCCCAAGGCGACTCTTTGCTGCTGATCCTGGCCCCAGCGGATGCGCACCTCCTCCACCCAGTGGCGAATGAGTTCAAGATCCGCTTCCTCAATCCCGAACTTTTCCCGGACAGGCTCTGATTCCAAAAGCGCCAGCACACTGCTCACCCCGAGACGCGAGCCCGCCAGGTTGAGTATGCCCAGGAAAGTTTCAATCAGATGGCTCTGGGTTCGCGCCGTCCGGTCGGCCAGGCTGAAGGGGATCCGGAGCTGATCCTGTTCGGGAGAATCAAAGACGGCGTGGATGAAGGGGGCATAAAGCTCAATGTCGGGAATCATGACGAGGATGTCCCGCGGAGCGAGTTTTGAATCGCTCTCGAACCAAGCCAGCAGGTGATCGTAAAGCACCTCCAACTCCCGGAGAGGACTGTGACACGAATGGACCTGGACCGAGGTGTCATCGGCCGAAATGACTTTCTTCTCCACCGCGTCTTTTCCCCGGTCGCGCAAGTTGAGGATGTCGGACTGGATGCAGGTCAACACGGTCTGCTCGCCGGGATCAAAAAACAAGGGCGAGTCCGTTTCCTGCCATTCACCCGTGTCCTGGACCAGGTGCAAAAAATCCCGGCCCAGTTGCCCCATCGAGGCCAGCAGGCGGTTGCCTCGCTCCAGGTGCAGTTCGGCCGCCGCGGAAGCCCCTTTGCCGTGTTTCTTCAGAGCTTTTTCTTGCTCCCGCTCCGAACTGATGTAACCCCAGAACTCCTGGCAGGGCTCCAGCAGGAAGAGGCTCACTTGGACGTTCCGCGACAGGGCGGCGAACGTGCGCATGTAAAAAGGCGGCAAAGCCGAAATGCCGAAAATCGAGATTCGCTCGGGCAAACCCGCCGCCTGCGCACCGGCGCCGTCAAGGTGGGCCAGGAACCTGGCCTGGAGCGCGGCCGGGTGCTGCTGGCTGAAGAGCGTACTGACTTCGCGCCAGAGCTTGGCCTGCCAATGGTCTTCGCGCCCTTGCTCCCATGCCAGGATCAGTTCGGGCCGGAAGACGAGGTATTGGTCAAACAGGTATGCGATTCGCTCCGCCAGCTGAAAGAGCTTGCGGCTGTCTTTCCCGGGCGAAAGGTAGTTTTGCAGCCCTTCAAATCCAGGCTCGCCCAGCAGCAGCGGCAGTTGCTTCATCACCCTCCAGACCAGCACCTCCGGATCGTAGAGCATCTCGGCCGGCAACTCCGGCAGCATCGCCCGGAAGGCGGCGTAGCTGATGGCGCGAGGGAAAGGGCAATCGCAGTTGCTGCAGATTCCGTGATGCTGAGCCAGCTGGAGCTTAAGCCAGCGGGCCATGCCCTGGCTCTGCACCACCACCAGCTCGGGTGCGAGCGCAGAGCGCAGGGGCTCCTGGATGGATCGCGCCAGGCTCTGAGCCAGGGCTTCCAAACGGTTGCTGGTGTGCAGGCTTAACATTCAGTTTAGGGCCTGGTGAGGATGAGACTGTGCATCTGGCCGGTCAAGATGGTCCCCCTAATTAAACATGAATCGGCGGCGCACCAGCTCCTGCTGCTTGGTTGCCTTCTTGGTGCTCGATCCGGACTTGCCCTTTTTATCGCGCTCGACCGCCGCCAGCGCCTTGGCCGGGGATGTCCCTGCATAAATCACCGACATAATGGCCGGCAGGAACCGGTCCATGCAGGCCAGGTTGAACATCACCACGTTGTTCAGGAGCTCCGGGTCGAGAGCGCCTTGCGCGAAGGGCAGCGAGGTCTTGAAATGAATTCGGCCGGAGTCATAATCCATCTCGAAACACCCCACCATCATCCCAAAGTTGATGCGGGTGAGCAGTTCGGCACACGACACCCGCCTTTGGGCGGGGCATTTCTGAGGAAAGAAGGAGAGCATCAGGAAGGCAGGGTCGTCCTCCGAGGCGGCTGCCATCACTTGCCAGTCGCCGTTTTCGCCCTGAATGCCCGTGCGCACGAGATCGTTTTCTTCGTCGACCTCGAATTTCCAATCTTTAGCCCGAAATAGCTCAACAACCTGTTCCAAAGCTTCTGCCATATAGATTTTCTTTCCTGAAGGGACCCGCCCAATCCGGCACTATCCCAAAATCCGCGCTCACCATCGCACGAAGGGTATGACAACCGCTGACACACCTTCGAAAAAGGCCCAAGAAGTTTTCGGAGCCGCTCGTTGCTGGCGGAGGCCTTGCCGGCTGCCATAGAGTCGGCGAATTCGAATTCCATTCCAACCCAAAACGTTTCACCACCGGCGCCTTTCGCGGAAGCTCGAAAGCAGGGGTTAAAGGAAATTCCTGGCGATTTTGTTCGACAGGAACAGGGTGTGACTGCGGTTGTCATACCCACTCCGGCAGTTTGGGCGCATGAAAATCAGGCATTTATTTCCGGAGATCGGCAACGACGGCGAAGTGATTGCATCTTTCGGCGATGCGCGACTGGTCAAAACGCTCGACTGCAAGTACGAACTGCGTGGCGGCTCAAGCGCGGATCGAGCTTCAGCGCAGGAGTGGATATCGATGTTTATGCATGAGGCAGTCCTTGTGGTTCCAGGCAGGGGAGAATTGACGCTTCCCAAGAAATGAGGGCGAGCATTTTCCTGTCAGCTCTGCTAGAAGAGGTCCATGGCGAAATGGGTCTACAACCGGCCGTTGGACTGCTGCGACGAAACGGAACTGCGCGTGGCGAAGCTCTTGGCCCGGCTGCCTGACGAGTGGATTGTCCGCTGGGGTTACTATTACGAAAGAGATCGAGAAGGTGACTTTCTGATCTTGGGCCCCCACGGAGGCCTGCTGGTGATCGAGGTCAAAGGAGGCCAGATCCGAAGGCTGGGCTCTACGGGATGCTGGGAGGGAGAGGCACGGGACCATCCGGTGGCACAACTGTGCGCCGAATGGCGCGCTGTAATCGACCAGCTGAACGCGGTCGCTCGCGGGCGAAACTACCCGTTCGTGGCCAAGGCGCTTGGCCTGCCCGATGTGCTGCTGCCGGCCGGAGCCACCGCTTATAAGACGATTGACCGGCAGTTGATTCTCGACGGGAACGACTTGGCCGACCTCCCAAAATCCTGGCTGCGCCTGTTCCACGGACATAACCAGAAGGTCGGCGCCCCCTCGCGGGAGGTCTTTCTCGAGGCTTATGGCCAGGACGTCACGCCCAGGTCCATCCAGCATTTCATTTCGGAAACCGACCGGATCCTGCTCCGGCATGCCAGCCAGGAGTTCGAGCTTCTGGAGATGCTCCGCGACAACCGCCAAATCCTGGTGCAAGGAGGGCCGGGCACGGGCAAGACCTGGCTGGCCTTCGAGCAGGCTTACCGGCTCGCCGAAGCAGGCAAAGGGAGCCAGGTGCTGCTGCTCTGCTATAACCTCGCGCTGGCACGCACCCTGAATGAGATGGTCTCCAAACGCAAAGCCAGACGCGGGCATATCACGGTTCGCAGTTGGGAAACCTTGGGCAAGGAGTTGTTTGGCTGGGCAAAAACACCGTGGAAAGAGCCGAGTGATAATGAGGAACGCCGGCGATATTTCACGGAGACCGTGCCGGCGACGATGCTGAGGATTGTGCGGGAGAAGAAGTTCTGCCCTCGGTTCGACGCCCTGGTGGTTGATGAAGGACAGGACCATGACACGACCCTGGCCGGAACGTCTCCGGGCGGCGACGGCGCCGGTTGGTGGGACATTTACTGGAAGCTGCTCAACGGAGGACCCGAGGCGCCCATGGCCGTATTCTATGACCCCGGGCAACGCCCGTTGTTCCGCGATCCGGCCGCCTTCGACGTCAAGCGCGTGCGCCGCAACCTTTCTGAGTGCGTCCACGTTCACCTGAGCAATGCTTTGCGCTACACCAGACCCGTATTCTGTTTCCTTAAAAGCTTGCAGTCCGAGACCACGGCGCCTTTGGTGAATGAACTGCGCCATCGGGGCCGGCTTCTGGAAGGGCCGGAGGTGGAACTCCATCAGGCGCAAGAGGGCAAGGCCCCCTCAAAGGTCGGCGAAATTGTGACGCGCTGGATTGCGGATGGGTTTTGTCGGGCGGACGAAATCCTGGTCCTCTCCCCGCATGGCGAGAAATCCCGGAGCGGTCTTGCGGGACGCGAAATGATTGGAGCCTGGAAGCTGGCCGATTACGAGCAAAAGGCACCGGGCCAGGTTTCGTTCTTGTCGGTCAACAAGGCCAAGGGGCTGGATTCATTGGCCGTGATTCTCATAGACCTCAAACCTTTTCCCAGCCTGGGCGACGAGCAGGACCGGATGGACTATTTCATGGGGGCCAGTCGTGCCCGCCAGCTGCTGGCGGTGGTGCATTGCGACCAGCAGACTTGACTTCGTGGGCAGATGGGAGGGGCGACGAGACTCGCTGCCGAATGACGCGGGCAGCTTTGCTCAAAGGGCCGCCGCTTCAAACTCAAAATTGCGAATTCGGAAGAGCTTGTGTTCCGGCTGCAGCATGCGAACCAGTTCCTCATGACAAGTGAAGAACAGGATCTGCTGACCGTTGCGGCAGCACTCCCCGAGGAGTTCGAAGGTTTTTGCCATGCGTTCCGTGTCAAAGTTGACCGCCACGTCGTCCATCAGCAGGGGCAGCGCCACGCGCTGTTGCTGCTGATAGTGCCGGATATAGCCCAAGCGAATACAGAGGTAAAGTTGTTCAAGGGTGCCGCGGCTCAGTCTCTCCAGAGACAGCATGGGCCCGGTTTGCGGCACGATCGTCAGGTCAGTTGAATCGAGCGGGATCGTGATCCGCTCATAACGACCGCCCGAGATGAGGCGGAACAATCGGCTGGCCTCCTCGATCGCCGGAGATTGGTTTTCGCGCTCGAATTTCTCCCGGGTTTGCCCGAGCAACTCCTGCGCGGTCGCCAACTTCAACCAGTCCAGAACACCTTCCCGGATCTGTTCCCGTAGCGACTCGGCCTCGAGCTGGAGGCTCGCGACCTCATCCGATTTCAACTGGCCGTCGATTTCAATTTCCAGTTGCCTGATATCCTGCAGGCCTTGGTCGCGCTCACCGTGCAGACCGGTTCTTTCCGTTTCGCGGCTGGATTTTTGTGCCTCCCAATCCGGGCGATGGCCAGAATCCCAAGCTTCCTGGAGTTCAGCCGGGGGGCCACTCTGGCCGAAGATGACCTTCAAGCCGGTGTCTTTGGCGTTAATCGATTGGCTGAGCTCATGGTGTCTCTTTGATCGCCGGCTCAGCGCCCCGAAACCTTGTTCACTGTCCACACCAAGCTGGCGGAGGAACTCGTCACATTTTCCTCGTTTGGCTCTGGCGATTTTTCCCGCATCCTTCAAGTCCTTCTTCGTCTTCGCCAAATCTTCAAGTCGCCTTCGACGATGCTCCGACTGCTGGCTTTCCTCCACAACCCGCTGCCGGAGTTGCTCGAATGCGGCGAGTAATTTCCCGGATTCTTCTTGAGTGGGCCAGTTTGCCTGCTCCAGGCAGGACCGCAGCCGCTTCAAATAGGCATTGGAAGTGCCGCGCTGCTGGTTCGCTGTTGCCGTAAGGTTGTGCAGGTCATCCAAAACCTGCCGAGCCTGTTTGACTTTGCCGAAAACAGCCAGCGCGGTTTCAGACTGAATCGTCTCTGGCAGGCGCCGATTGCGGAGGAAATCAGTCCACGCCTGTGAGGCGCTGGAGAAAGAAAGCTTGGCTTCTTTAAGGTCCCGTTTGGCCGTGGTGAAAGCGCCTCTCCTGCCGGCTTTCTTGTTGCGGAGTTCTCCCAGTTCGTTGAGGAGGGTGTTGCGCCGGTCTGCTCTGCGCTCCGCGGCGGTAATACTGCCTTCCAACTGAGTGAGATCCTCTTCGGTCATCGGCCAGGCGAAACGATGCTGTGCAGCTTCGGCCTTCATCTCAACGTCTTGTTTCTCGACCGCCTGCTGCGCCTCCTCATGTCGCCGTTGAGCAGCGCTCAGTTCGGGGGCGGCATCAACCGCAGCTTGCGCAGGGCGGGCACGGGGCAGCAACAGACCGATGCCCGCGAAAAGAGCGGCCGCGACCAGACTAAGCGCTGCCGCGGCTTGTTGTCCTGCCAGGAAGAAGCCAACGGATGCTAGCACCATTACTGCGCCGCCGATAAACAGCGCCGGGCGCAGCCATTTTGGCACCAGCCCCGCGGCTGGCTCCCGCCGACTCATGAATAGTCTGACTTGTGTGAGATGGTCATTGGCCCGATCGCACTCGCCCCGAAGCCCCTCCCGTTTTCGCAAGGCCTCCCGGAATCGGCCCAGCTGAAGTCGCTGTTGCGCGAGTTGCTCGGGCGCAAGGATAGGCCCGGATCGATTCAGGTCCGCAAGTTGCTTCACCTTCAGAGCGCAGTCTGTTGAGAGGGCTCGGGCTTCACGCGCGAGGTTCGCCGCGGTGGTTCGGGTACTCACCTCCAGGTTGCGGGCCTCCTGGACCGCATTGGCAAGCCTGCGGGCATCGTCTTCAGCCAAAAGGGATATGTCGAAACTGCGAACGGCCTCTTCCGGCCAGTCAGCTCCAAGCTCTTTCGAAAGTTGGCTCCAGCCCTCCCGCGCTTGGCCGGCTCTCGTTTCGGCCTCATGCCCAAGGCGAACGGCGACGTCGTAGTCTGCCTTTTCCGCTGCAAGCTCCGTCACCTGCGCGGAAACGGGCAGGGATGGGAACTCGGCCGGCAACCCATTCAACTCCTCCCTCAGAGCCTTTACTTTATCACAGATCAAGCGCACGTCGGCTTTGGCTTTTTCGAACTCGGTTTTGCGTGTCGCCCAGGCAGCGTCGCCATCCGCAGGAAAACGATCGACATCCGACAATCCCTTTCTCGCGTCCTCGGCCTGGCGCCGCTCGACCCAGAGCGGCCATCCGCTTGTGAGCCGATCCAGCCGCTGGATTTCCAGCTCTGCCTCCCGGATCTGACGGTCGAACTCCCCCAGCGCCGTTCTCCGGGTGCCGAGTTCCCTGACCTTGGCAGCAACAGAACGGCTGGCCTCAGTCGCCTGCGCCAATCTCCGCTCCTGTTCACTCAGATCCGCCAGCAGTTTTACGAGGCGCGGGGGCGCCTGGGCGTTCGCTCTGGCCCCTTCGCGGAAAAGTGTATCGGCTTGCTTCTGCAAGTCGTCCTGTACGCTCCGAATTCGCCCTGCCGACTGGCCGATTGACGCGGCGAAGATCAAATCGCGGACGCCGCTCTGCGAGAGCGAATCCAAATCCTGCAGTTCCTTGAGGCTGAACCCGAAAATGTTCCGGAAGACCTCGGGGCTGATGTGGCCAACGTGACTGGCCAGGTCGGTTTCGGTCATCGCGGTCCCAGCCTGATCCCGCAGCTGGAAAGCGTTGACTCTTCCGGGGCGCCTGTGGAGATGGCACGTCAGCGCATCGGCCTCGTAAATCAGCGTGCCGCCGTGGCTGCCTCCACGGAGCGGCTCTCGCCGGGGCAGAGAAGCTCTGCCGCCCGGATATCCCAACAGCGTGTAGCGCAGGAAATCGAGCAAGGTGCTCTTGCCGGCCTCATTGGGGCCGAGGAAGAGGTTGAGGCCGTCGCCTAGACCGGGCTCGGGAAGACGCGCGCCGCAAAACACGCCGAACCCGTCGATATGCCAGTTGCGCAATTTCACGACCCGGATTCCGTTTCCAGCAGCCCCAGCAAACGGGCTTCAGCCCCCTGGATCATCGCCCGTGCGCTCTCCGGACCCAGTTCCGGCAGCAGCTTTTCGAACCGCCTACCCGTGAGCAGGGGTGCTTGCACCTTTTCCAAGAGTTGAATGGCCTCCTGGTCCGACGCCGTCACTTTGTCGGTCAGTTTTACCAGGGCAGCCTCGAACCCGGTTGAACGCGCAACCTCGGCGCGGTCCACAACCGGCACCGTGTCCACAATGACCCGGTCAAGCCAGAAGCCCCCGGCAGGCAACCGGTCTTGTAACGCAGGCAGCAATTGCTCTTGCGCTTCCGCCAACAACAGGTCCCGGTGGGCGGGTGATTGCCCGTGTAACAGGATCCGGGCCAGCAGCAGCCGCGGTTGTGCCTCGGCCATCGCGCGGCCGCTTTCTGCCTCGCACGCGGCCAGCACTTCGTCCAAGGACCGGCACTTGCTCACATCCACCCTCAGGACCGCGAAGCGCACCACGTCCAGAGCCAGGGGTTCCAATTCGACATGACCTTCGGCCCCAACGCGCACCAATGTCGCACCCTTGGGGCCGCACTCGTCAAAGCTGCGCCCCTGCACGTTGCCAGGATACAACACCACAGGGCCGCCATGCTTCAGCTCCATGCGCTTATGGATATGGCCAAGCGCCCAGTAATCGATGGCACGGTTGCACAGATCCTCAAGTGTGCATGGAGCGTAATTGTCGTGCCCGGCCTGGCCGCCGACATTGCAGTGCAGGAGCCCTATGTGAAATTGTTCCTCGCCGCGCTCCGCGGGAAAGAGGCGGGTCAGATTGCGCGTCTCCTTGCGAGTCCGAAAACTGATGCCATGCACCATCGCGACTACCTGCCCATCGCGCGTCACCGGCACCGCGCGCACCTCCTCGCACTGCTCGATCAGGACCGCCGAGGCGGGGAAATCTTCGGGGCGCAGCGCCGACCAGCCTTCGCCAATCGGGTCATGGTTGCCGTGTATAAAGAGGCAAGCGATGCCGTTGCGGTCGAGTTCACGCAGCCCGGCAATAAACCGCGCCTGGGCGCGTGCCCCCCGCTCCGCGCCATCGTAGATGTCGCCGGCGAGCACCACGAAATCCGCGTGGCGCTCAACCGCGGCGCGGATCAGGTTGTCAAAGGCCTCCAGCGAGGCATCCCGCAGCCTCTGCTGGAGCATCCCATCGATTTTGCCTAGACCAACAAACGGGGTATCGAGATGCAGGTCAGCGGCGTGGATGAAACAAAAGGGTATCATTTACGGCCAGGGGGTTCAGCTTATGCGGGTCTATCCCTGCCGCCTCCCGTCAGACGGGCGTTTCTGGTGCCTTTTGTGAAAAAGCTTAAAGTAGTCGGTAACCGTGCGGCCCGCCCACGTTTGCCGGCCTGCGCATCGGGCTGCTGGTTCAGGGCCTTGTAACGGCCCTGCAGGTCAACAGCTATGCTGCGAAGCCGGACCGCCAATGCCTGTGGGCGGACCACGGTGGCATGTGTGCCCCAGCTCAGCACCCACCGCTCCGCTTCCTCGATGCTGTTCAAGCGCATCCGCAGCCGAATCTGCCGGCCGGGCAACTCGGTCAGTTCCTGGCTTGAATGCCATTTCCGCCCGCGGATCAAGTCCGCTGCCCAGGAATCGAAATCGATCACCACCTCGTAATCATCCCCGCCCTTGAAAACGTTGAAGCTGCCCTGCAGATATTCGTTAAGGTTGAATTTCTTCGATACCGCGAAGCGTTCCTGCATAATTTCGGGCGCGCGCAACCGGGTCAACGCGAAGGTCCTCATGGCATCGCGCTTCACATCAAACGCGAACACGTACCAGTGATTGTCGATGCAGGCGATGTGATATGGGCGCACCAACCGCCAGTGCGCCTTGTCGGCCCCCAGATTCCGGTAGAGGAACCTTAATTCCCGCCGCTCCTTCAATGCCCGCGTGATGATCTGAAAAGTCTCCAGGTCCGCATCCTCCGGCGCAAACGGACGGAAGGAAAGCACTTCGTCCAGATTGCCAAGGGAGAATTGCACGCTCCGATCCAGCTGGCCCGTTAGTTTTCGAAAGGCCATTTCCAGCGGCCTCTCGAACGGTGTGCCGTGGTATTGGGCGATGGCCTTGTGCGCGACCAGCAGCGCGAACACCTCCGCCTCGCTGATCGGCAGTTGCGGGAATTGCTCAACGGGCCTGGTGTAATGATACCCGTTGCGATGGCCGTCAAATTCGAGCGGCAGGTCCATCCGGTATTTCATGAAGTCCAGGTCCCGCTTTATGGTGCGAATCGAAACCTCAAACTCGCGGGCCAGCGTCGTGCAGTTCGGGTATTCCTGGTTCCGGACCAGATTGTGGAATCGCATCATTCGCTCCCAAGGAGGGCGGACATAAACCTGGCTCTGGACTTTTGGCATAATGCACACGTTTTGCCGTGTGTGACGGCGGATGTCAAACCCCCATTACAAACCTGCCATTAGAAACCTGTGAATAAGTCGTAAACGGGTGTGTCAGCCGATGTCATACCCTATCTGTTAGGTTGGTGTCCGTAAAATCAGAAACTTCGGTATTCTTACCGGCCAAGGAAGTGGGGGATGGGGACCGGGCGCGGTTCATAGTCGCGCTGCTGGTCCCGGGGGGTCAGCGAAAAAGAGGCGACCATCTCCATCGCCCACGAAGAAAGGAAACAAATGGAAAACGCAGTGAAAAGTCGGTTGCAGTCAGTTCAATTCGGAGCAGTTCAGACGTACAAAAGCATCGCCATCGTGCCGCTCATCGCGCCGGCGGGCCACGGCACCGACCACCGTTACAAGGGCAAAGCCCTTGCCTGGACTTTGGCAAAAGTTGGTAACCGTACTTCGAGGGTAAACCCCTCTCCTCGCTGAGGTCGGCCAACTCTTTGGATTCGCCTGACCCGGCTTTTTACCTCGGAGCCCCTCTCGATTGTCTTGCGCCCCGAAATTGTCCCAAGCAGGTATAGTATTATATTGACATATACCTACTCATACCGTATATTGGGGCACATGCAAACGAATCCCCAATCTACGGTGCCTCTAACAAGAAACGACCTCATTGAAGTCCTTGAAAATAGCGCATTGGCTCAGCTTCGCGCCTTGCGCTCCCTCCGTCGGGCTGACCAGCGCCCAGCTGCCCCGCCCGGCGCAAAGCGTAAGTCTAATATGGACATAGTACATGACATACTCCTGGCGGCGAAAGGCCCCCTCCACATCACCGACATCATCCAGCGCGCCAAACAGGACCACCATCGTCCTCTCCGGCGAGAATCCCTCGTCAGCGCCCTCACTAAAAAGGTGCTCGACCACAATACCTTTAGTCGCACCGCCCCCAACACCTTTGACCTGCTCAAACGCCCCTCATGAAAACCTCCCTCTTGGATTGCCTGCGCGACCTGCTCACGGCCGCCGCCCTGGCCCTGGCCGACCCCAGACCCCGGCGCAAATTCGTCCATTTGGGCTTGGGTCTATTGTGCGGGCAGAAGCCCAAAACCATCACCAGCGCGCTGGAATGGCTGGACCAGCGGCAGGAGGATTGGAGTGCCGATTACCGCCTCTTCTCCCAAGCTCACTGGGAAGCCCAGGCGGCCTTTGCACCGGTGTTGACCCAGGCCTTGAGCCACTCCAGCTGTGGCACCCAACGGGTCTATTTCGGCCAGGACGATACGCTCTTGCGCAAGGCCAGCCGCAAAATCCCGGGCACCACCTATGCCCGCGACCCCTTAAGTCCTCCCTTCCAGGTCAACCTCGTGCTGGGGCAGCGCTTCGTTCAAACCTCCTTGCTGCTGCAGCCCGGCGGCGCCGAGCATCCTTGGCGCGCGCTGCCCGTGAGCTTTACTCATGCTCCGACTCCCAAAATCCCTAAACGGGCCTCGCCGGAAGAACAAGCCGCACTCAAGGAGGTACGCAAGAAACATCGGCTTAGTTTGGTCGCCTTGGAGCAACTGCAGTTCTGCCGCCGCTATTTGGACAGCCAACCCGGCGGTCGCCAGCGCTGCCTCATGGACGTGGTCGATGGCGGTTATTCCAACCGCACGTTCTTCGCCGGACTGCCAGAACGCACTCAGGTGGTGGCGCGGGTGCGCAGAGACGCCAAGTTCCGAACCTACTTGCCGCCGGACCAACGCCAGGGCGCACGCAAATACGGTCCGAATTTGCCCACCCCTTTAGAGTATCTGCAAGATCCTGACCTGCCCTGGCAGAGCATGAATGTCTTCGTCGCCGGCAAGCTGCGCACCTTGCACTACAAAGAAGTGCCCCGGCTGTGCTGGCCCAAGGTGACCCAGGACCGACAGATGCGGCTCATCGTCATCAAGGCTCCCGGCTATCGTTTGCGTCAGGGCAGCAAACTGCTCTACCGGGAGCCAGCGTTCCTGATTACCACGGACCTGACCACACCGGCCACCGAGCTCATCGCCGCCTATTTGGCGCGCTGGGAGGTGGAGGTCAACTTTCGGGATGAGAAAACGCTGCTGGGTGTCGGCCAAGCCCAAGTGCGCCACGCCCAATCGGTGGCCCGCGCGCCCACGTTCCTGGTCGCCGCCTATTCCATGTTACTATGGAGCAACATCCGGATTTTCGGGGATCGGCGCACCCAGGAGTTTGACCGTTTGCCTGCCTGGCGCAATACCAAACCTGCACGGCCCTCGACTCGCGACCTGATCCGGTTGCTCCAACAGCAGGCTCAACAAGCTAATCTCGACCAGATGCGAAATTGAAAATTGCTTAGAAACCCAAGAAAATGCCAGCCAAGCCCCCGTAACTTCTGCCAAAGTCCAGACAAGGGCAAAGCCCTTGCCGGCACCGGCCTGGTCCACGAAAACGAAGTCATCCACGCCGCCTTTTTTCCGCGTCGACGAAACCGAACAACCCGAGCGCATGGCATTATACCATGTCCGCCGCCGACGTTTCACAGAATAGATTAGGACGCGCTCTCGGCTCTGCGCCGGAAGCGTCCAGCCTGGAATTGCCATCCGAACAGCAAAAGCAGCAGATGCAAGCGATTGTAAATGGATTGCAACCCCTTGCGATTCAGGATAAAACAAACCGCGCGATCATCCTTCTCAAGGAACATCGACCGCAAACAAAAACCTGTGGCTGTGCTGACATTCAACGCCTTCAAGTCGCCAGGCTTGCAACTGAGCGAGCCGGGGCCCCGAAGCGACGAAGCAAGCCGAAACGGTAACCACCCTTAAAGAACCACCCGCTATGCCCACCGTCGGCTGGATTCTTGAAGGCGCCGTAGAGCGCTACTGGGAAGGGCAACCAAAGCTGGTACCCGTCCCCGTCCCCGCCCGCGTTTTCCGCTGCAAGTGCGGCCTTGAGTTCCACTCAGCCGACCAGCTCCGCCGCCACTTCAGCCTCGAACACCCCCTGGACCTACCAGTCCTCTACGTCCGCGGCGAAGCGTTGCTCAGAGAAAGCGTCGTCCGCTTCCCAGTCCACGAAAGCGAAGTCGAGCTTTACCAGTGCACCCGCTGTGAGCTTCAAGTTGACGGAGGCCCATGGACAAGACTCGCACTCCAGAGTCTGCGCGCCCAGTTTGCCCACACCACGAACGCCACCTGGAACGTCCGGCTGGTCCACGAGCGCGCCCTCGACACCGCAAAAACGCAAGAGGAATACCACATCCGCTTCCGCATACCAAACCATGAGGATCTCAACAAGGTGGACGCGCAATTCATCAGCCACCTCGTCGTCGAACAGCTCAGCCACGACGACCTTGACAAGTTC
>Ga0224558_1001491_pt1 | contig 24325 bp, 26 predicted proteins | sample 714S32024metaG_FD_180682 | JGI IMG/M metagenome (GOLD analysis project Ga0224558, IMG submission 180682) | Peat soil microbial communities from Stordalen Mire, Sweden - 717 S3 20-24 | ecosystem: Environmental > Terrestrial > Soil > Wetlands > Peat | place: Sweden: Norrbotten County, Stordalen...
TCGCTCCTTCCACATAGTCCCCTTTGCGAAGGGCGAAACGGCGGGCCTGGCTGATCGACACGTATATGTCATGCGATCCCGGGAGGTAGCCCTCGGCGCGCAGGAAGCCATAACCCTCGTCACGCAGGTCCAGGAGCCCCCGGACCGGTACCAGCTCGCCGGAGTACTGGGTCTCTGATCCCCCGCCTTGGAGCTCGCGCTCACTGTGGCCCCCCGTCTGGCGCCCGCGCCGGCGCCGGCTTCGCCGGTTGCCGGGCTCGCTGCCTGAGGGTTGGGGGTGCTGGCGACCCGCTCCCGGGGCGCCTCCCGGGCGCGGACCGGTGGAAAGCTGGTCCACCTGACCATTCGGCGCCGAGGCTTCGGGGGAGCCGTCGGTCGTCGTCTGCGAACCCTTCCCGTCGGCTTCGGGAGAGCCTTCTGCCGTCTGGTCGCCGAGGTGTGAGGCGGCTCTCGTGACCAGCTCGCTCTCCTCGTCATCTGTAGCGGTAGCGGCCTCGACCACGCGGTGGGGGGCGCTCAGCTCCCCTCCACCGTTACCCGAGCCGGAGCCCGTCCGGGCAACCTCGACCCCTGCGGCACGCAGGATCTGGTCGATGATGTCGGACTTCTTCGTGCGCGAACTCATCTCCAACGACATCGCCTCGGCGATCGCGCGCAACTCGTCGCGCTCCTTGCGTTCGAGTACGGACCGCTCGAGCTGTTGCTCTGCAGCCATGTGACACCTCGCTAGGTTGCTTCCCCTTCGGCGGGCAGAGAGCCCAGGCATCAGAGGACACTGGACAGAGAGTGATACGCCGGACGGTTATCGGCCCCGGCTCCGCCGCTATCCCCCGAACCGCCAGTGGAGAACCGCCTCGAGGCGAGCCACCTACAAGTAGCTATCGCCCACGAAACTCCCACGGTTGCAGGAGGGCGGCGGTGTCCACAACTGTACCGGACATCGACGTTCGTTGGCAAGAACACCCCGGTGGGGGCTTTTCTTCCCTCGGTGCTGCAGCTCTTCGGCTGAGCTTGTCTCTATAGACCCAGGGCCTCTCCGACGGTCTCTATAGACCCAGGGCCTCTCCGACGGCCGCGTAGTCCGCCTCCACGGTGGCGGGCACCGAGATCTGGCTGATCGCGATATCCGGGTCCTTCAAGCCGTGGCCGGTGAGCACGCAAACCACGGTCGAGGACGCAGGGACCCCGATTTTCAACAACCCCGCCACCGAGGCCGCCGAGGCCGGCTCGCAGAACGCCGACTCCTCGGAGGCGAGGAACCGGTAAGCGGCGAGTATCTCCTCGTCCGTCACCGCGGCGATGGTCCCGCCCGACTCGCTTGCCGCCGCAGTAGCCCCATACCACGAGGCCGGGTTACCGATGCGGATGGCGGTGGCGACCGTGTCGGGATGCTCGACCGGGTGGCCTTCGACTATGGGGGCCGCGCCCGCGGCCTGGAACCCGTACATCTTCGGCAGCCTCGTGGAACGCCCGGCGTTTCGGTACTCGCAGTAGCCGCGCCAGTAGGCGGTGATGTTCCCCGCATTGCCCACAGGAATGCAGTGGACATCGGGAGCGTCGCCGAGGACGTCGACGACCTCGAAAGCCCCCGACTTCTGACCGTCGATGCGGTAGGGGTTGATCGAGTTGACCACCGTCACAGGCGCCCGGTCACCCAGGAGCCGCACGATGGCGAGGGCCTCGTCGAAGTTGCCGCGCACCTGCAGCACCTTCGCCCCATGCACGAGCGCCTGGGCGAGCTTGCCGAGCGCTATGTGGCCCTCGGGGATCAACACCGCGCAAGTGAGCCCCGCGCGCGACGCATACGCTGCGGCCGACGCCGAGGTGTTGCCGGTCGAGGCGCAAACGACGGCCTTCGCCCCTTCCTCGACGGCCTTGGAGATGGCGAGGGTCATGCCTCGGTCCTTGAAGGACCCGGTGGGGTTCAAACCCTCGAGCTTCAACAGCACGCGGGCACCAACGCGCGCCGAAAGGCGTGGAGCCTCGAGGAGCGGGGTGTCCCCCTCGAGCAGGGTGACCACCGGCGTGGTCGCACTTACCGGGAAGAAGTCGCGATAGGCCTCGAGCACTCCCGGCCAGGCAGCCATCCTCAAGCCTCCTCGTCTCCCACGATCCGCAGCACCCCTCCGATGCGGTCTACGACCTCGAGACGGCTGAGCCCGTCGAGGGTCCTCATGAGATCCCCTTGACGCGCTACATGGGTGACGAAGATGAGGCGCGCCTCGTTGCCCATGCCGACCTGCTCCATGGAGCGGATGGAGACCGCGTGCTCCCCGAAGACAGAGGCGACAGAGGCGAGCACTCCCGGGCGATCGGCGACGTCGATGTTCAGGTACCAAGCGCTGCGCAGGTCGTCGGCGGGGTGCATGCGTACTCGGGTTCTGGGCGTGGGGCGCGCCGAGAACCCCGCCCGCAGGTGGTGCGCCGCGTCGATGAGGTCGCCGAGCACGGCAGAGGCTGTGGGCCGGCCGCCTGCCCCGCTGCCATAGAGCATGAGCTGGCCCGCGGCCTCCCCTTCTACGAACACGGCGTTGAAAGCTCCGCGCACCGAGGCGAGCGGATGCGTGCGCGGCAGCATCGCAGGGTGCACCCGCACCGAGATCTCCTTCGCGTCCTGGCTGGCAGCGGTGCCTGCGTCGATCCGCTCGGCGACGGCGAGCAGCTTCACGACATAACCCAGTCGACCAGCGAAATCGACATCGACCGGGTCCACAGACGAGATCCCCTCACGCGCCACGTCGGAGGAGACCACCTCACAGCCAAAGGCAAGGCTGGCGAGGATCGCCGCCTTCGCCGCCGCGTCGTAGCCGTCCACGTCCGCGGTGGGATCGCGCTCTGCCAACCCGAGTCGCTGAGCCTCGGCGAGGGCCTGCGTGTAGGAGTGGCCCTCTTCGGACATCGTGGTCAGGATGAAGTTCGTGGTCCCGTTCACGATCCCCATGACACGCCGCAGCTTCTCACCGGCCAAGGACTCGCGAAGTGGGCGGATGATGGGGATCGCACCGGCCACGGCGGCCTCGTAGAAGAGGTCGACACCTGCGGAGGCGGCCGAGGTGGCCAGCTCGGCGCCGTGCTCGGCGATCAGCTCCTTGTTGGCGGTGACCACGGGCTTTCCTGCCCCTATCGCCGCCTCCAGGAGGCTCCGGGCAGGTTCCAGCCCACCGATCAGCTCGACCACCACGTCGACGGAAGGGTCGGTGACGAGGCCTTTCGCGTCACCTGTGAGGAGCTCGGCCGGTATCGAAGACCGAGGGCGCGATGGATGTGCCACAGCCACGCCTGCGAGCTCGAGCCGTACCCCCGTGCGCCCTTCGATGGACTGCGCCTCCTCGAGAAGCAACGACAAGAGAGCTTTGCCAACGTTCCCGGCGCCGAGCACTCCGACGCGCACCACCGCCGGCGCGCCTGCAGACCTGCCCACTTGATCGCCCTCGTTCCCGCTGCTCGCCATCGGTTAACGCTACCGCTGCGTAGGCACGCCACCGTGCGGGAACGTCTTCGAGCACCGCTATCGGGTGCGGCGGCGGAGCGTCGCGGCGCCGAGCAGCAAGGCGGCGGCGGCGAACATGCCCACGACACCGATGTCGACCAGGAACTCGGAGGTCACTGCGACGGACGTGCTCAATTGCTGCGTCGCCCCGACCGCGTAAGACATCGGCAGTATGTCGGACAGCCAGTGCAGTGCCGTCGGCAGCTCGGAACGGGGCACGATGATGCCGCAGAGCAGCAGCTGCGGCAGGATGAACGCGGGCATGAATTGCACGGCCTGGAATTCAGTTGACGCCAGGGCGCTGAGCGAGAGCCCGAGTGCGGTGCCCAAGAGGGCGTCCACCACGGCCACCACGACAACAAGCCACGCCGAACCGCTCACGTGAAGGCCGTAGAGGCCGAACGAGAGCCCGGACACGACGATGGCCTGGACCACGGCGGTGAATCCGAAGGCAAGGGCATAGCCCATGACGAATTCCGCCTTGGTCAGCGGCATCGTCAACAAGCGCTCGAGGGTCCCGTTCGTCCGCTCGCGAAGGGTGGCGACCGAGGTCACGAGGAACATGACGATGAGAGGGAAGATCCCGAGCAAGGGTGGTCCGAACCGGCTGAAATCGGCGTCGCGGCTGCGCAGGATCCAAGCGAGCAGCCCCATGAGGACGGCCGGGACAGCCAGGAGCAGAGCCACAGTCCGGGGGTCGTGACCCAGCTGTCGCAGAACGCGGCGGGTCGTGGCTCCGGTGCGCCGCAGGGTCATGTCGAGGGGTCTGCGACGAGCGAAATGAAAGCCGTGTCGAAATCGGTGGATCCGGTGCGCGCCAGGAGAGACTCGGGTGAGTCGTCCGCCAGGATTCGGCCGTCGCGCATGAGCAGGAGCCTCTGGCAGCGCTCCGCCTCGTCCATGACGTGGCTCGACACCATGAGGGTCGTCCCGGTCCCGGCAAGGCCCGCGAACAAGGCCCATAGGTCTCGCCGGAGCAAGGGGTCGAGGCCCACGGTGGGCTCGTCGAGCACCAGCAGTCGGGGCGAGCCGAGCAGGGCGGTGGCCAACGACACCCGCGCCTGTTCGCCCCCTGAGAGGCGTCCCACGACCGTGTCGGTGTGCTCACCAAGCCCGACTTCGTCGATGACACGATCGACGGCACTGCGTTGCACTCCCAAGACGGTGGCGAAGTACCGAAGGTTCTCCGAGACGGTGAGGTCCGAGTAGACCGACGGCGCCTGGGTGACATACCCCACCTGACTTCGCAGGTTCGGCGAGCCGGCCGGCTGCCCAAACAATTCCACCAACCCGCCGGCGACGACCTGCGTCCCGACCAGGGACCGCATGAGCGTCGTCTTGCCACAACCGCTCGGGCCGAGCAGGCCGACCAAAGTCCCCGAAGGAACTGTGAACGAGACGTCTGCTACCACGGTACGGCCCCCCCGGATCACCTGCAGGTGCTCGACACTGATCGCCGGTTCCACGTGAACTCTTACCAACCCTCGCTCGAAGTGCCCGTCACATAGTTACGCAGGCGGCGCCGGCCCTCGTGGACAATCCTCGTGGACAAGAGGTGCCCGGTCGGCCCGTCGGTACGCGGCGTGGAGGCGTTCAGCCGTCGAGGCGCAGAAGGTCGTCGTCGTCCTCCCTCCGTACGACAACCCGGTAGCGCCCGTCGGCCACGAACACCACCGCCGGACGGGGCACCTTGTTGTAGTTGGACGCCATCGAGTAGCCGTACGCACCGGTGACCGGCGTAGCCAGGACGTCGCCCACCGACAGCACCTCTGGGACGCGGGCGTCTGCCACCACGACGTCACCCGCCTCACAGTGCTTCCCCACCACCCGTACCGCTCGGGGTCGAGGGGCGTCGGCCGCCCGGGGCAGGAAGGCCTCGTACCCGCTGCCGTAAAGAACGGGCCGGGGGTTGTCGCTCATGCCGCCGTCGACGGCCACGTAAGTGCGGATGCCGGGTAGCTCCTTCACCGTGCCCACCCTGTAGAGGGTGAGACCTGCCGTTGCCACGACCGCCCGGCCGGGCTCGGCGGTGACTCGCGTCGACGCCGGGATCCCCACCGACCGGCAAGAGTCGCTGACGGTGCTCGCCCACTCTGCGATCGTCGGGGCCGACTCCCCCGCCACGTACGGCACCCCGAGCCCTCCTCCGACGCAAAGCTCGGGAAGGTCGAGAGGCGTGAAGAACTTGGCCAGCACCTCCACCTCCTCGGCGAAAGAACCGACGCGAAAGACCTGACTGCCTATGTGGGCGTGGAGCCCCACGACACGCACTCCCGGGAACGACCGCAGGCGCTCCACCGCCTCGCCAGCGGCGCCCGAGGAGAGACCGAACCCAAACTTCGAGTCCTCCTGGCCGGTGCGCACGAACTCATGCGTGTGGGCTTGCACTCCCGGGGTGACTCGCACGAGAACAGCCGGCTCTCTGTGGTCGCTCGCGCTGCCCGCTGCTGGGCCAGCAAGCCGGCAGAGGCGATCGATCTCGTCGAAGGAGTCGATGACGAGACGGCCTACGCCTGCTTCTAGGGCCCGGGACAGCTCCGCATCGGACTTGTTGTTGCCGTGAAACACGAGCCTGGCTGGGGGCACACCGGCCGCGAGCGCCACGTACAGCTCGCCAGCGGTGGAGACGTCGAGCCACATTCCCTCGTCGTGGGCGAGCGACGCCATTGCCTTGCACAAAAATGCCTTGGTCGCGTAAGCGACGCCGTCCCCCCAGGCCTGGACCGCCTGGCGGCAGCGGTCACGCAAATGCGCCTCGTCGTACACGAAAAGCGGCGTCCCCAACTCGTCGGCGAGGTCCACCAGGTCGACGCCCCCGACCGACAACCGGCCACCTACTCCGAGTCGTGCGGTCATCGGCAACAGCGCCGTGTCGACCGGGCCCTCGTCGGGAAGAGGTGAACGCTCGTACGCACCCTCGAACGTTCGGTCTGCCGTAGCCCCCAGGGCATCGCTGAAGGGGTCATGCATCAGCGAAAGGCTAATGCCACTGCGGGTACCGGCTATCCCGACAACTGCTGATTCGCCTGCTAGATCGCCATTCGACGTTCATCTCGCACGAGCAGTCCACCTGGCTCGGCGGCTCCGCGTCGCTGCTCGGGATCAGGTTCGCGGTACTACAGTGTGAAATGCGATTTGTCGCCGCCGTACACATCTGGGCACCAGGTGTGACCTGTATTGCCCTCGTAGCTCAGCGGATAGAGCGCCGGCCTCCGGAGCCGGGTGCGCAGGTTCGAGTCCTGCCGGGGGCGCACTTGTAGGACTGGAGGGGTTAGGAGATAGGGGGCCCCCAAACGCCGCACGCGTCATTTGGAATGCCTGCGGGTCGAACCGAGGTACCTACGCTTTGCAGGTCGGCGTGACGATCAGAGTTGCCGTCGGCCCTGTTGTCTTCAGCTTGCTGGGTGAACTGCTCTAAGAAAAGCCAATAGCGAGAGCAGCGGTCGCAATTACGACCGCCACTCCCGCTATGAGTCCTTGCTTCTAGTTGACTCTCATGCATACATCATCGGCACGGGAGCCTTGTTGTCAGGGCTCCTTCCGTCGGTGGTATTGGTGGAAGAGTTCACCGGCCACGAGCCCGACCACCCCAGCAGGGGCCAGGGTCACCAGCGGCAGTTCTGGCATCGCAAGATGATGGACGGCCAGCGAGGACCCGAGCACAATGCTGGCGAACGCCAGCACTGCATAGAGCACGATCCTGGCTGTGAGCCGCATGGCCATGTCCAGCTATCTCCAACGTACATAGCCCCAATAGCTGGCGGTTTACGTGAACTCTAGGACAGCGCAAGGCCCCTCGCGCCGCCTCCTGTTTGGCCCTAGCTACGACGCTGAGTGACGCGCAGGGCGGAGCTGGTCGAGACCCTCGGCGTGCTCGTCGCACGCGTCGACGGCCCACCGCTCGCCACGGGGATTCACGAAGACCCCGTGCCAGCGCGGCGGAGTCGGACAGCGCATTGGGTAGCCGCCCCGCTTCGGGTCCTGCACCATACGGAAGCAGAGGCCAGGTGCGGGCCAGGCGGCGTTGGCGACGTGGGCCATGGGTCGATCATCGCAGCCGCGGGACCGGCTTCTCCTCTTGCTTTTCAACTCACGGTTGCGTTAGCGGAACTGGGAACGGGACGAGGCCAGATAGTGATCACTGCCTCCGTCAGCTGCTTGGCACGCTCTTCGATGTCAGCTTCGGTCCAGATGTTGACGTGCGACTCTACGATTTCCTTGTTCAAGACCAGAATGCTGAACCCGTTAAGCAGAGATCGCTTGCCGACACCAGCTTCCCTGCCAGAAGGTGCCACCAGTGCCGCTTCCAGGTCTGACCAGGGGCGGTTAGAAAGCGTGCCATTCAGCTTCTTCGTGACCAAAGTCAGATTGCCGAGAGTGTTGATGAGAATGTCTCGCCTGGCAGCGTGATCAGTGTCACCCTTGATGTCGTCGCCCCAGTACGATCGCCAACCCCTCGGCATCACGTGCTCTATCTCCAGCCTGGCTGGTAGTGACACATCCTCATGTCGTTCGCTCCGCAGCCTCAGCTCGATAGCCGATAGGACGGTCCTGAGTCGAGGCTGCTTGATGTTTCCGTACACCCGTATCGATGGAAGCTGTTCGCGAACCACCTCGTCGGTGGGCCATGAGCGGGCGTCAGCAACCTGCTGAGCCAGGTAGTTGATAACCGGCTCTCGGGGCACCGCCGAATCTCCGCGCTAACACTCAGCGCATGTTGTCGAGCGAGTGTGATGGAATGACATCATGGATATTTCTCTGTTGCTTCTCGAGCTCTACGGCCGAATTCCTCCATTGGCGCGGCAGGCCATCGATGGTATCGACGTCGACCGATTGACCGAATCACCTTCGCCGGGGGCAAACACGATCGCGTGGTTGGTGTGGCACCTCAGTCGCGTGCAGGATCACCACGTCGCCGAGCTCCTCGGTGCGGACCAGATCTGGATGGACGGCGACTGGGCCCGCTGGTTCGGACTTGACCCAGACCCGTCAAACACCGGTTACGGGCATTCTGCCGAAGAGGTGTTGTCAGTACGGCCGGAGCGAGCCGATGTGCTTCTCGAGTACCTCGACGCAGTTGATCGGCGTACCCAAGCGATGCTGAGGGAACTCACGCCGGGAGACCTCGATCGCATCGTCGACCGCAGGTGGGATCCACCCGTCACGCTGGGCGTGAGACTGGTGAGCGTCGCCGACGACAATCTGCAGCACGCCGGCCAGGCGGCCTACGTCCGGGGACTTCTCGGGATCTGAGTACCCGGCGGCATCCCGAGGGCCCTGCCGAACCGACCTAAGCGCGGGTGTCGGCGATTTCGTGTCGGGCGTGCGAAAACGACACACGTATGCGCTACGTGGCCGTAGCAGCGGTGTTGACCCTCGGTTGGATCGTGTTACGACCCGGGGTTCGCGATCCAATAGTGGGCGGCCAACGTCGCCGCGTGGCTCTCTTCCCCGCCAGCGGGGGCCACCAGTGGCAACCGCATGAGGGTCCTTCTTGTCGTCCTCATCCGAGACGAATGCCGGCAAGCTGGGTCGCGTGAGCGACCAGGCGCCCTCTGTGATCCCAGATGAAGCACGACTCGTCGACCCGCTGCGCGTCGATCAACTGCGCCCGTTGCAGAACGCGCACCGGACCGGGCATAGGCAGTGCGCGGACGTAGACCGTCAACTCCAGAGTCGGCACCCATCCCGCGAACTCGATGTCGAACGTTGCCGGCGGGAAGGCGTCAACGGCGAAGAGTAGCGAGGTCGGATCGAACGACTCGCCATTGGGAAGCGACAGCCATCCGCGCAGCTCGCCGCGGCCGCTCGGCACACCGGTCGTGAAGCCGCTGGTCTCAGGCTCCAGTCTCACCTCGATCTGCTCCATGATCGCCACTCGCATCCCGCTGGGCGAACGCGAGGCTAAGCGCTGGCAGTCCTCGTAGGCGACCTGACTCACCTCTGGAGACCCGTAGTCCCAGTAGGGCGCGGTCGCTCCGTCGAGCTGGCTGGTAGTGACCAACGCCTCGACACAGGCTCGGCCGTCCTGGCACATCCGGGCACGCACATGACTGGCGGCGCGCCCAGTTCGAAGTACCTCTGCCTCGATCGCGACAGGGCCGGTCTCGGGCGAGCGCAGGTAATGAGCACTCGCGGCGATTACGTGCCCGTGCTGACTCACGAACACTGCCGCGCGGCCCAACAGGGCTAGCAGATAGCCGCCGTTCGGCTTGCCGCCGATCGTCCACTGGTCGTTCACCTCAGCGTGGAAGTGCCCCGGTCCGCTGGCAGCCAGCGTCGTGACCTCGGCAAAGGGGAACCTCGGTGGGCTGGGCGCAGGCATGGTCATGAGAGCTGCCGGCCCTATGCCGTGCCCACAAAGGCCTCGAGCGCGTCCGGCCCAGGCACGCTCCGGACATCCCTGGCCCCGATCGGCTCCTGGAACCGGTCGAAACGACTGACACCCAGCAAGGCGTCCCGGACGATCAGCATCGACCGCCACTCGCCGACGACTTCGAGCCACTGGGCCACGCAGCAGTGCATCTCCGAGAAGCTCTTGCGCTCCATCCCTTCCAGCATAGTGGGTTGCGTCATGAAACGCACGCCGCAAGGTGGTGGCCGGATCGGCGGCTACGAATCGTGGTCGTCGTGCCGGCTCCATTCGCGCAACACCCGGTTCGTGCGAAGCACCGCACCAGAGGCCGGTCACCCTCGTATACGGGGTAGGGTATAGTTGTATCATTGGAGCTGCGGTTGGGTTCTGACTGATGAATCCGAGGAAGACCCCATGCAACTTTCAGAAGACATTGTCGAGGACCTCCGCAAACGCCTCCATCGTGTCGCAGGACAGATCGAAGGGGTCGAGCGCATGCTCGACCAAGGCCGCGAGTGCCGCGATGTGGTGTCGCAGATCTCTGCGGCGACCAAAGCCTTGGAACAAGCGGGATTTCGATTGGTCGCGGCAGGGATGACTTATTGTGTCGAACATCCCGAGGAGGCCGAGGCGGACGGTTATCCGCTGAAGGCCGTCCAGCGGATGTTCATGAAGCTCGCGTAACACCACTCAATCGGAGCTGGCTGCGAACACGTTCGCCCGGACCGCTCGAACAAGGGCGTCGATCGCATCGACATCTCCGTGCTCCGTATGAACGGGTCGTCGCACTCGCTCAGCGCGTTCGATGTCCAGCCCCGGTAGATCGTTCGCCACGTCCTCGGGGCTGAACAACACAGCCGGGTCCTGGGGGCCTCCGGTGCCCTCGGTGAGATTCGTCGAGTCGTGGCCGACCACGAGAAGGGTGCCGCCGGGCGTCAACGCTCTTGCAGCTCGTGACAGCACCCGGCGGCGGGCGTCGGCAGGCAGCTGGAGGTACATGACGATCACCAAGTCAAAGGCTGTCTGCGGTGGGTTCCACTCGAGCACGTCGGCTCTGAGCCAGCTCACGTCGACCCGACGCACGACAGCGAGGCGTCGAGCTTTCGCCAACCCGACAGGCGAGAAGTCGACGCCGGTGACCTGCCAACCTCGCTCGGCCAACCACAGCGCGTTACGCCCCTCGCCGCAGGCAAGGTCGAGCGCCCGACCCGGCTTCACCCTCGCAACCTCTTCGACTAGGAAGCGATTCGGCTCCGCGCGCCAGATCAGCTCGTCGGTCATGTAACGCTCGTCCCACTGCTGTCGATCCATGACCAACGATGTGCTTAGGCCAAGCTCGGTGATGCAGCGACTTGGATGCTCACCTGAGGGGGCTGCTCGAGGCTGTTGTGCACGGTGCAATGCGAGGCGATCGCCAGAAGGGCGCCGTGCCGCTCGTATGGCACCTCCTCCGGGATGTGGACTCGGAGATTGATCTCACGTACCCGGGCAGGTCGGGCCACCAAGTTGAACTCGGCCGTGACGGAGAACTCGTCGGTCGCAAGACCGTGTCGGACGAGGTACCGCCGGGCGTAGAAGGCTACACATGAGGCCAGGCTGGCGACGAACAGCTCGGTCGGAGTAGGGGCGGTGTCTTCTCCGCCGTCGCCGACCGGCTGGTCGACCCTCAGCACGTGTTGACGTATGGCAATCTCGAACCGATCGCCACCGTCGTGGGTTACCCGAATACCTTCGTTCATTGCCCTACGACCGCCGGTGTGTCAGGAGCTGGAGCTGTCGTAGCGCTAGTGATCTCACGGTGAACATTGTCCATGTCCAGGTCACGGACCGCTCGGATCAATCGTTCCAGAGCGGCCGCGGACAGCGCACCCGGCTGCGAGAACACGAGGACGCCGTCGCGGAAGGCCATGAGCGTCGGAATCGACATGATCTGCGCGGCCGCCGATAGTTCCGGGTCTGCTTCGGTGTCCACCTTGCCGAAGGTGACGTCGCGGGGCGCTTCACTGGCCGCTTCGAACACTGCGGCGAACATCCGGCATGGTCCGCACCACGAGGCCCACCAGTCCACAAGCGTGATCCCGTCCCTGGTCACGACGTCTTCGAAGTTGTCTCTTGCAAGCGACATAGTTGCCATTTCCGACCTCGCTCCTTAGATACCCCATAGGGTATCAAACGGAACGGGTCGTCAGGTATTCCACGGGTCGCGGCCTCTTCGCCCGTTTCCGCCTAGGAAGCGGCGGTCCCCTCGAGCTCGGCTCTTCCCCCCCCGGTCGCCAGGACGGACCCGGCCAGCACGAGCGGGAACCCGAGTCCCAAGCCGAGCGTGAACGGCTCCCCGAGAACGGACACGCCTAGCAGGAGGGCAATCGCGGGGTTGATGTAGGTGACCACCGTGGCTCTTACCGGGCCCACCTCGGTGACGAGGGCGAAGAACGCGAGAAAGGCAACCGCTGTGCACAAGACGCTGAGACCGGCCACGGACAGGCCGACCTCCGCGCTGACATGGTGCGGAAGGTGTGTGAGCGCCCATGGTGCGTACAGGACGGCGGTCAACGCAACCGAGACCGAGACGACACCGAGCCCGGGGAGATCCGAGAGCCGCCGGCTGAGGATCAACGGACCTCCGGCGTAGCCGACGGCAACGACCGCGACCTCGACGAGCGACAGGAGGTTGGAGCCGCGAACGTCGATACCTGCCAGGACTGCCACGCCGCTTAGGCCGACCCCCAGCCCGGCCAGGCGCTTGGCACCCAAGTGCTCGGTGACAACTCGTCGCGCGCGCTGATCGACGTTTTCGGCCTCGCGGCGGAACACACCTGACAGAACGACCCCGACGAGGGGCACCGATGCGACAAGTAAGGCCGAGAACGAGCTCGTCAGACGTTCCTCGGCGGTCGAGAGCAGCAGCCACGGGGCGGCTATCTCGACCACGGAGTACGCAACGAGCCACCTCCATCGCACCAGCACAGCCCTCACCTGTCCGCGGTGCCAGGCCAGCGGCACGAGGGCAAGCGCAGCTGGGGCGGTGCGTGCAAACACCAACGTGGCCGGGGATAGGTCGCGCACCGCCACCTTGATCAAGAGGTAGGGGATACCCCAGATGACACTCAGGGCCGCGAACAGCAACCAGCCGCGACGGGTTATGCCGCCCCCTCTCCTAGGTATGCGGCTCGCACCCTAGGGTCGCGTAACAGCGTGCCGGCCTGATCCGACATTGCGATCGATCCTGTCTCCAAGACGTAGCCCCGCTGTGCCAGAGCGAGCGCCTGGGCTGCGTTTTGCTCCACGACGAGGATCGTCACCCCGCGCTCGCTGATGTCCCGTAACACATGGAAGATCTTCGTCACGAACATCGGAGCGAGCCCCATCGAGGGTTCGTCGAGCAGCAGCAGCCTGGGCTCGCTCATCAGTGCTCGGCCTATAGAGAGCATCTGTTGCTCCCCGCCGGAAAGCGTCCCACCCTCCTGCTTGGAGCGTTCCGCCAGCACCGGGAAGAGTTCGAACACCCGCTCGAAGTCCTCACGCAGGCTGCCTCGCCGCTGATAGGCACCCATTTCGAGGTTTTCGGCCACACTCATTCGGGGAAAGATCCGCCGGCCTTCTGGGGCGTGCCCGATCCCGAGCGCCACGACCTGGTGGGGTGCGAGCGCTCCGATGTCCCGTCCGTCGAAGCGAATCGACCCGCTGCTGGCTCGTACCAGGCCCGAGATGGTGTGCAAAGTAGTCGTCTTGCCTGCACCGTTGGCGCCCAGGAGCGTCACGATCTCACCCTCTGCGACGCTCACGCTGATGCCCTTCAGTGCGCGGATCGAGCCGTAACGGACCTCGACGTCAGACAGTTCCAGTAGCACCTCTCAGCGCTCCTCGGAACTAGGCGAGTTACCGCCGCTGTGTGCGGAGGGGTTCTGGCGCGTCTGTGCCACCGCTGGCGGAGCGCCTTCGGCAGCTGGGGGTTCGTGCCCGTTCTCGTTCACGGTGCCCAGGTAGGCCTCGATGACCGCCGGGTCTCGCTGGACCTGTGACGGAGTGCCCTCGGCGATCACCTCGCCGAAATTGAGCACGACTATCCGGTCGGCAAGCGACATCACGACACCCATGTCGTGCTCGATCAACAGGACGCTGATGCCGATCTCGCTTCGCACGCGCTCGATGAGGCTCGAAAGGTCGGCCTTCTCAGCAGGGTTCGCACCCGCCGCGGGCTCGTCCAGGAGCAACAGCTCGGGTGAGGTGCCGAGCGCGCGAGCGATCTCGAGCCGTCTTCGGTCTCCGTAGGGGAGCCCGCTGGCGACCTCGTCAGCCCGGTCCCGCAGACCCACGAACTCGAGGAGCTCCTTGGTGCGATTGTCGCCTCGATGTTCCTCTCGGCGCGTCCGGGGCAGGTGCAACATGGCACCGACCGGCCCGGTGTGGAAGCGAGACTCCACTCCGATCTTCACGTTCTCGAAGGCAGTCAGTGCGTTGAACAACCGGCTGGACTGAAACGTGCGAGCAATTCCAAGGCGGTTGACTCGGTGCGGTTTACGTCCCACGACGGTGACCGGATGCGCGCTCTCGGGGCGAAAGGTGATCGATCCGACCTGTGGAACGTAGACGCCAGTCACACAATTGAACAACGAGGTCTTGCCTGCGCCGTTCGGGCCGATCACCGAGAGGATCTCGTGGCGGTGCTGCACGAGGGATATGTCGAGCAGGCTCGTCACACCTCCGAAGCGGAGGGTGACGTGGTCGACCTCGATGATCAGGTCGGCCTCGGTGGTCGCAGCCGTCGTGGAGTCACTCATGCGACCGGTCCTCCGGCTGCGCTCATCGCGTCCGCGGTTCCAACTCCGTGCTCGGCGAGGCCGATCTCGCTTCGTCGCCTGCGCGACGGAACGATCCCCGCCGGCCGGAAGATCATCATCACCACCAACAGCGCGCCCAGATAGATGAAAAGATCCTGAGGCTGGAAGCCAAACAGCGGATGGACCCGCAGGAACTGGGGCAACCATTGCAACACGGCGGCGCCCATAGCCGCCCCGATGAGCGAACCCATGCCACCGAACACGACCAGCACGAGGATCAAGATCGACAGCTGCACGGTGAAGTCCCCGGGTTCGATGAATCCGATCTTGCTGGCCGTCAGGATCCCCGCGAAGCCCGATGTCGAAGCACCGATCGAGAAGGCCATCACCTTGTACTTGAGGACGTTGATCCCCGATGCCTCTGCCGCGACCTCATCTTCGCGGATGGCGGCCCAGCACCGCCCGACTCGCGAGCGCTCGAGCGACCGGAATGCCGCAAGAGCGATCACGACGAACACGAGCAACAAGTAGTAGTACGGCAGCGCTTTTACGTGCCACACGTACTTGAGGGAGTCCACGTGGAGGGAGAAGTGTGGGATCCCTATGACGCCTTGGGAACCCCCGGTGACCCCGGTGAGGTTCGTGGCCACGATCTGGATGATCTCGCCGAACCCGAGGGTGACGATCGCGAGGTAGTCCCCACGGAGCCGAAGCGTCGGTGAGCCGAGCACCACTCCGGCGAGCATGGCCGCCAAGACCGCCAAGGGGATCGCCCAGAACGGGTTGAGGTGCATCGGCGGGTGTATCGGAAGCGCACCGGTCCAGTATGCGGCCGAGTAGGCCCCGATGGCGTAGAACGCTATGTACCCGAGGTCGAGCAGGCCCGCGTAGCCGACCACCACGTTCAGGCCGAGAGCCAGCAGTACGAACACGCCGATCTGGTCCACCAAGACCTCTTGCCAGTATCCCGAAAGGATCGTCGGGTACCAGATGGCGAAGGCGAACACTGCAAGATAGAAGATGTAGCGGTACCAACGGTTTACGAGCAATTGCCGCGGGGTGGCGATGATGCGATCGTTCGCCCGGCGTACCACGTCGCCGAACCGGCTGCGGAACGTCATCACGGCCCAGAGCGCCAAGCCGAGCGCGACGAACACGAACGCGCGAGGACGGAAGAGTGATCCCGTGAACCCCGAAGTCGGTGCCGATGCGCTCCCTGACGGTCCGGTCATCACAGCCACGACGAGAGCACCCACGACACAGCCGAAGAGGCGGCGGGCGTCGGTGCTCCTCCAAAACCGCGCGGCACTCCCGGTACGTGGCTGCAAACCGGCGCTCACGCAGACCTGCCCAGTCGCTCACCGAGGATGCCCGTCGGCCGGATCAGAAGCACGAGGACGAGGATCCCGAAGGCGATCACGTCTCGCCACGACGATTGTGTGCACGCGATTCCCAGGTTCTCAGCCACCCCCAGCACGAGGCCACCCAGCACGGCACCGCGAATGTTCCCGATGCCACCGAGTACAGCGGCGGTGAACGCTTTCAGTGACGGAGTGAACCCCATGGTGTAGACCACACCAGCGTTCAGCCCGAAGAGGAAGCCTGCCGCGCCACCGAGCAGGCCACCGAGCACGAAGGTCTGGGAGATGACCCTGTCTATGTTCACTCCCATCAGGCTGGCTGTCTGCGCGTCCTGGGCGACTGCCCGGATCCCCTTGCCCAGACGGGTGCCTGCCACGACACGGTCCAAGAGGACCAGCATGACGAGCGTGGCCACAGCGATCACGATGTAGTAGGTCTGGACCTGCGCGCCGAATACGGTGAACACCGTTCCGTTTGTGAACGGCGAGGGGATGCTGACGGCGTCGCGGCCAAACTCCTTCCCGGCCAAGTTGTACATGAAGTACGAGGCCCCGATCGCGCTTATGAGGAACGCGAGACGCGGGGCGTTGCGCCGCCGCAGGGGCCGGTAGGCGACGCGCTCGAGCAGGAAAGCCACGATCCCACCACCAGTGGCTCCGGCGACTATGCCCAGGACCACGAAGCCCACCGAGGCGAGGCCGTGTGGCTGGCTGGACCCGATCAGCGCGTTCAGTATGAAGTAGCTGGCGAACCCACCGCTCATGAAGACTTCGCTATGGGCAAAGTTGATCAGCTGCAGGACGCCGTAGACGAGGGTGTAGCCGAGCGCGATGAGGGCGTAGACGAGACCATTGGCGATGCCGGAGATGAAGAGGTTCCAGAAGTTCTGAGTGAAGCACACTCCCTGGGTCTCCTGTCACCGATCGCGGGCCGCCGTGACAGCCGGGTCCCGGGGTTACCGGGACCCGGCAATCGCAGCTCGAGCGACTTGTCTACTTGGCGAGCTTGCTAACCAAGCCGACCACGGCAATCTTGCCGCTCTTCACCTGGTAGATGTAGACCGCGGTGCCCGAGATGTTCCCGTTCGACTGGAATTGCACGGTCTTGGTAAGGCCCTTGTAGTCCACGGTTCTCAGGCCCTTGAGCACGCTCGAACGGGTGACGTTGGCGCCGGTCGACTTCATTACCGATATCACGGTGTTCGCGGCGTCGTAAGCCTCGGCCGAGTAGGTCCCGATGCTGAAGTGGGCCAGAGCCTTGAACTGCTTGGCGAAGGAGGTCGCCGAAGCACTCTTCGTCTCGTCGGCGCAAGCGCAACTGATAAGGGTGCCGTTCGCCACGCGCGCCCCGGCCTCTGCGATGAAGTGAGTGTCAAGGCTTCCGTCGTCCGACACGAGCTTGCCCGTGTACCCCTGGGTCCGAAGCGCCTTAGCGAGGAGAGCGAAGTCACAGTAGTAACCGGCGTAGAAGGTGACCGGATCGCCACTCGACTTGATCTCGCTAGCGAGGGGCGGGTACTCCGAGACGTCGCCGGTACCCTCCTGACACTGGGTCGTGCCCTGGACGGTCTGGTGCTTCACAGCGATACCCAGGGACTTCGCCTTGGTGTCGAACGCCGAGACCAGGCCCGACGCATAGGCGCTGGCATCGTCCAGCGTGTACACCTTCTTGGTCTTCAGCACCTTCTTCACGTACAGCGCGTCCGCCGGGCCCTGAGCGTTGTCGTCTGCGACCACTCGGAAGAAGTTGTTCCATCCCTGGGTGGCCAGAGCAGGCGCTGTGGCCGAGGGGCTCACCGTGGCGAGACCAGCCGCGTTGAACGCGGGCTCGGCGGCCTTCGTCGCTCCGGAGAATGCGGGCCCGACCACCGCCACTACCGACGTGTTCGTGATGAGGGCCTGGGCCGCCGTCGGAGACACACTTGCCAGGCCCTGGTCGTCCTCGGGCACGAACTTGAGCTGGAACGGGAGAGTTCCGAAAGTCTTCCCGGCGTTGGCCTGGTTGACCGCCAGCTGCACGGAGTACTCCATGTTGAGCCCTAGCTGGGCGTTTCCTCCCGAGAGTGGCCCCTCATAGGCGATCGTGTACGTCGGTTTGCTCGCTGCAAATGCGCCGGTCGACGACACCGGCAACACGAGGGCAATGGCCAGAAACGGCGTGCCGAGCATGAGCAAGAATCTGAACCACTTGTTGTGCACTGTGATCTCCTTGACCGTTCGACGAGTCAGGACACGAACCGCACCCCAAGCCCGACGAGCTTCTTTCCCCTCCAGCCAACAGTCCTGCGTAACGGGCGATGACCATAGCATTCGGCGCATATCGGACCCCAGTTCGAGCCTCGCCGCTAACGGTCGGGTCAAAGACCAGGTGACGAAGACGACTTACGACCGCGTGATGGTCCTGCTCTGATGGTGGGCTCTCGTGACTGTCATGACCCGAGGTGCTTCGTGTGTCAGACGCGGCTGTAAAGGCAGAACGCCCACACGGGGCGCCGACGGCGTAGCCTGCTCTGGGAGGCCCAAGCGGCCTGGACCAGGTAATAATCCCAACCCTCGAGGCCCGGAGAACGTCAAGACCTTGCTTGCTGTGAGCGCGAGATCAGTCTCTCGCGACGAACCGATCAGCGGGCTGGTCGTCGACGAGCACCCCGACCCGCGACCGGTGGGCGACTGGACGACCGTCAAGGTTCGGGCCGCCTCTCTGAACCATCACGACATCTGGACGCTTCGAGGGGTAGGGATCGACAAGGAGCGCCTCCCGATCGTGCTTGGGTGTGACGCGGCCGGTGTCGACGAGGACGGCAACGAGGTGATAGTTCACAGCGTGATCGCCAGCGACGACTGGGTGGGCGACGACACGCTGGATCCCCGTCGCAGCCTCCTCTCGGAGGTCCACGACGGAACGCTCGCTGAGCTCGTCGCAGTTCCTAGGCGAAATCTCGTTTCCAAGCCCGCCGCACTCTCGTTCGAAGAAGCAGCCTGTCTCCCGACCGCCTGGCTCACCGCGTACCGGATGCTCTTCACCAAGAGCGGGGTCAAGCCGGGCGGCACTGTGCTCGTACAAGGCGCGGGCGGCGGGGTAGCGAGCGCGTTGACGATCCTGGGCGGAGCCACCGGGTACCGGGTGTGGGTCACGAGCCGCAGCGAGAAGAAGCGAGCCCGGGCGATGGAGCTGGGGGCGGACAAAGCATTCGAACCTGGCGCTCGCCTGCCCGAGCGCGTCGACGCCGTCCTCGAGACGGTGGGCGAAGCCACCTGGTCTCACTCCCTCAAGTCGCTCAGACCGGGCGGCACCTTGGTGGTCTGCGGTGCTACGAGCGGAAGCGATCCGCCCGCGGAGCTGGCCCGGGTGTTCTTCCTCCAGTTGCACATAGTCGGGTCGACGATGGGCAGCCGTGACGAGCTCGCCGCCCTGGCCCGTCTTTGTGAGATGACCGGGGTTCGACCGCCGATCGATCGTGTGCTGCCCCTCGCGCAGGCCCGCGAAGGGTTCGAGGCCATGATCAGCGGCGACCTGTTCGGCAAGGTCGTGATGAAGACGTCGTGACCGCCTCGGTGCCCGACTCCCGGGATCTCGGGTTCGTCGGTCTCGGCAGCATCGGCGGACGCATCTGCGTCACGACTTGATCGCGTCGCTCAACCTGGCGAACCGGCTCTTCCTCGACGCCTACGCCCCGCCGAGGGCCGCGCGCAGCGCCAGCAGCCGTTCGGGCACCACCCTCCACCACGTCCAGCGCCCCCGCTTCTCCCCTACGATCAGCCCGGCATCGGCCAGCAACCTCGTGTGGTGAGAGATGGTCGGCTGGCTCTTGCCTAGCGGCCCTTCGAGGTTGCAGCTGCAGACCTCGCCCTGGGCGGCCACGATCGAGAGGAGCCGCAGCCTGACGGGATCACCGAGGGCTGCCAGGACCGTGGCGAGACCCTCTGACTCGACCTCAGAGAGAGACACCTCCGTCAGCGGGCCACAGCAAAGGGCCTCGCCGGCGCCGGACGCGGGCTTCGTAGTGCTGCGAGCGTGCGGCATCCATCCTCCCGGTGACGGTCGTCCACCCCACCTCTGGCCTTGCCATATTGACAGTCATCAATCTATCAGCCACACTGCTCTCGATGTCTTCGAGCGTGGCTCGGCAGTGAGCGACACCGTTGTAGTCGAAGAGACACCAACCGAAGAAGCCGACCCCGTCCTCTCGAAGCTCTCGGTCCTCGATCGGTTCCTCCCGGCTTGGATCCTCCTCTCCATGGGCCTAGGGCTAGGGCTCGGGCGAAGCATCACGGGGCTCAGCCATGCGCTTGACTCCGCCCAGGTGACGACCGGGGTGCCGGCCCCGATCTTCATCGGCCTCCTGACAATGATGTACCCGGTCCTCGCCAAGGTCCGCTACCGCAAGCTCGGCGAGGTCACCGGCGACATCCGATTGCTAGTCGCCTCGCTCGTCTTGAACTGGGTGATAGGCCCCTTGGTGATGTTCGCACTGGCCTGGGCGTTCCTGCCCGACCAACCCGCGTACCGCACCGGACTGATCATCGTGGGTCTGGCGCGCTGTATCGCGATGGTGCTCATCTGGAACGACCTGTCCTGCGGCGACCGCGAGGCTGCCGCGGTTCTCGTCGCGCTGAACTCGTTGTTCCAGATCCTCGCCTATGCCGGGCTCGGCTACTTCTACCTCGTCGTCCTGCCAGGTTGGCTTGGGCTGCACTCGGCCGGCCTGCGCGTCTCCATGGGTCTAGTCGCCACCTCGGTCGCCATCTTCTTGGGCATACCGCTCGTCGCGGGCGTTCTCACCCGGATCATCGCCGAGAAGCTCAAGGGTGCGGCCTGGTACGAGGAGCGCTTCCTCCCGAGGATCAGCCCGATCGCCCTCTACGGGCTCCTCTTCACCGTCGTCGTCCTGTTCGCCCTGCAAGGGAAGCAGATCACCGGCCACCCCCTCGATGTCGTACGGATCGCGGCACCGCTCCTCTGCTATTTCGCACTGATGTGGACAGGTTCGTTCGTCATGGGCAAATCGCTCGGATTCGGCTACGCGCGAACCGCGACGCTCGCGTTCACGGCGGCAAGCAACAACTTCGAGCTCGCGATAGCGGTCGCGATCGGCGTCTTCGGAGCGATCTCGGGTGAAGCCCTCGCGGGGGTCGTCGGGCCACTCATAGAGGTGCCGGTCCTTGTCGGCCTGGTCTACGTGTCGCTGTGGGCACGGGACCACTTCTACTGGCTCGAGGGAGCCACACGTGACGTCACCTGACACCCCGCCCGTCGTCCTCTACGCCTGCGTCCACAACTCGGGACGCTCGGTCGCGGCCAAGCTGCTCACAGAGCACTACGCCGGCGGCCGCTTGAAGGTGCGCTCTGCAGGCTCGGAGCCAACGGGCTCGGTGAACGCTGAGATCACCGCCGTCCTCTCCGAGCGCGGCATCTCGACCGGCTCCGAGACACCTACACGGCTCACCGCTGGCGTGGTCGAGAGCGCCGACGTCGTGGTGAGCATGGGTTGCGGTGAGACGTGCCCGATCTTCCCCAGCAAGCGCTACCTCGACTGGGACGTTGAGGACCCCGCGGGCCGCGACCGTGAAACGGTTCGGCACATCGTCGACGAGATCGACCGACGCGTCCGTAAGTTGCTCGTCGAGCTGGGAGTCGAGAGGCCGACGGGGACATAGCGATCGGAGCTCGCTCCGACAAGCTGGTAATCCTGCGCGCGGCGTAAGGCCTACATCTGGTCGGGCGCTTGGATCCCTAGCAGGTCGAGCCCGCGCTCGAGCACCCGGCCGGTCAACTCGCACAGCAGGACGCGGCTGGGAAGAACGTCGGGCGGGGCCTTGAGCACCGGACAGGTCTCGTAGAACGTCGTGAAAGCAGTGGCCAGCTCGAACAGGTAGGAACAGAGCCTGCTCGGGCTCCACTGCTCCAAGGTGGCTTCGATAGCACCTGCGAAGCCCAACAAAGCGAGCCCGAGGGCCCGCTCCGCCGGTTCAGCGAGGTTCGGCGTCGGGTACGAGCTCGGTGCGCTCAAGTTCCCCCGCCGGAAGATGGAGCGGATGCGGGCGTGGGCGTACTGCAGGTACGGACCGGTGTTCCCCTCAAAGGCGAGCATTCGATCCCAGTCGAAGGTGTAGTCGCGAGTGCGCTCGGTGGAGAGGTCGGCGTACTTGACCGCTCCCACGCCCAGCATCTGCGCGACCCTGTCGCGCTCGTCATGTGCAAGGCTCGGGTCGCGTCCAGTAACGGCCGCGTCGGCTCGTTGGACCGCCTCGTCCAACAGGTCGACGAGCTTCACCGGAACACCCGAGCGGCTTCGCAGCATCTTGCGATCTGCGCCCAACACATTGCCGAAGGCGACATGGACAGCCTTTACGGGCTCCGGCAACCAGCCCGCCATTCGTGCCACCGCGAAACACATCTCGAGGTGCTGAGCTTGTGGTGCGCCGACGACGTAGACGATGCACTTGGCGCCCAGCCGGCCGACACGGTCACGGATCGCCGCAAGGTCGGTTGCGGCATACCCGAAACCCTGGTCTGACTTCTGCACGATGAGAGGGAGCGGATCACCATCGCGGTTGGTGAACCCGAGAGGGAACACACACCGCGCTCCCTCGCTCTCGACGAGGAGCCCGATCGCCTCGAGATCGCGCACGACGTCGGACAGGATGTCGTTGTAGAAGCTCTCCCCCACGATGTCGTCGTCGGTGAGCAGCACTCCCAGCTTGGAGTACACGTCGTCGAAGTAGCGCACGCTGCGTTCCACCAGGACACGCCAAAGCCTGAGCGTCTCGGGGTCCCCAGACTGAAGGAGCACGACCCGGTGGCGGCTGCGCTCGCGGAACTGCTCATCGTCGTCGAACGACACATGAGCCTGGCGGTAGAAAGTATCGAGGTCGCCAACCGACAATTCGTGGACGGCCTTCTCCTCGCCGATGTCGAGCAGGTGCTCGATCAGCATTCCGAACGGCGTCCCCCAGTCACCGATGTGGTTCTCGCGCACCACGGTGTGACCGGCGAACCCGAGCATCCTGCAGAGCGCGTCACCGATGATCGTCGAACGCAGATGTCCTACGTGCATCTCCTTGGCCACGTTCGGGTGTGAGTAGTCGACAACCAGCACTTCGGGATCGCTCGCCATCGGCACCCCCAAGCGCTCGTCGGTGGCTTGCTCGGAAAGTTGTCCCGCGATGAAACGCTCGGAGATGGTGAGGTTTATGAAACCGCGCCCACTCACCTCGACCCTCTCGCAGACGTCATCCAGCTCTGCGGCGACGATTATCTGAGAAGCGACCTCCGAGGGATTGCGGCCAAGTCGCTTGGCGAGGGGCAGAACGCCGTTTGCCTGGAAGTCGGCACGCTCGGAGGGTCGCAGGACAGGGTCTGCCCCTTCTTCCACCGAGTCGAAAGCAGCCTTCATACGACCGAGGAGCACGGCTCTTAATTCGTCCATCAGAATTCTTCTGATCGACGAACGGCCTTAGCCGTGAGACAAGTCACGTCCCATCTTCGCACCCGGCGCCCCAGGGACCTACCTCACCAGCCCAGAGCATGCGTGCGCGGGTGAGCGACAGGTCTGCTCGCGGTGCTTCTAAGGTGTGAAACCGTGCTCCTCGTAGCTGCATCCCCCGAGCTCGACCACCACGATGCAGGGGTGGGTCACCCCGAGCGACGGGTCCGCCTGTCCGCGGCCCTCGACGGGATCGTAGCGGCGGGGATCTCGGACGCGGTCGTGAGACTTGAGCCGCGCCGGGCGACCGAGGAGGAGTTGGCACGTGTGCACCCGGTCTCGTATCTCGAATCCCTCCACACTTTTTGCGACGCCGGGGGTGGTGCCCTCGACCCGGACACTTCTGTCACCCCAGGATCTTGGGATACGGCATTGCTGGCATCCGGGGCGGTGCTGGCAGCCGTAGACGCGCTGGAACAGGGGGCGGGCGAGGTGGCCTTCGTTTGCGAGCGACCCCCCGGTCACCACGCCACGGCGGACGAGGCGATGGGCTTCTGTCTGATCAACAACGTGGCCGTGGCCGCCGCCTCGCTCGCCGAGCGCTCAGAACGAGTCCTCGTCGTCGACTGGGACGTACACCACGGAAACGGGACACAGGCGATCTTCTGGAACGATCCTCGCGTCCTGTACGTATCCACGCACCAATGGCCCCTGTACCCGGGATCGGGGCGTGCAAGTGAGACGGGAGGTCCGGGTGCTCCGGGCCTCACCATCAACGTCCCTGTGCCAGAGGGTGCGACCGGGGACGTCTTGCTGAAAGCGCTCGACGAGGTGGTGGCTCCCGCGGTCGAGCGGTTCGGACCCACCTGGGTGCTCGTCTCCGCCGGTTTCGACGGGCACCGAGCGGATCA
>Ga0224558_1001493_pt1 | contig 24299 bp, 23 predicted proteins | sample 714S32024metaG_FD_180682 | JGI IMG/M metagenome (GOLD analysis project Ga0224558, IMG submission 180682) | Peat soil microbial communities from Stordalen Mire, Sweden - 717 S3 20-24 | ecosystem: Environmental > Terrestrial > Soil > Wetlands > Peat | place: Sweden: Norrbotten County, Stordalen...
CGTGACCGCAAGCGTTGAAAAGGTGACGCGAGGCTGGATACGCCGCCCAGAGCCGGTTTTGGAGATTGCTTCGTGCACGCGCTCATCGCGAGCAGCAGCCCTAGAATTGCGAAGCCTGCGATCGTCGCCATTGCCAGCCTCTGCTGGCGCGACCAGGGCGAAAGTGTCGTCACGGAAATTGCGTTGTCGTTGGTTGCCTGATTCGTGGATTTCTGGTTAGCGGATTTCCAAATGGTTGCCATTCTGTTACCTCCTCTGCGGCTGGCGCAGTCGGAAGTGATAGGGCAGGAGAGCGGCCAAATGGGCGGCTGTTGATGCGACGCGACTTATGGGCGAACTTGGCGCGGGGCCGTGTGCGCCGCCATACACGCCGTGTGGCAGGCAACACGCAGCCCAAATCCACACTGTCATCCTGAGCGAAGCGAAGGACCTCTGTATTTAAACTCGCGGTGCCTGGCGCCTTCGCTTTGCGTAAGACGAAAGTCCAAACGCAGGTCGCCAACCTCCCGGACAGCACACTAAAATTCTCTTGTGCGCCAAGCCTCGCTCAATTCCACTCTCGGTTATCGCCCAAGTTATCGGGGCGGCTGGCGCCGTCGCCGACAGGGTTGTTGCACGTTGGGCATGCGCGGACCTTCTGCATCGCAGCGCAACGGGCGATCGCGAATCAGGGAACTTTGATCTTGCGGAATGAGGATCTGGATCCGCAGCGCTCGCGCACGGAATTTGCTCGCGCCATGATTGAAGATTTGCGCTGGCTGGGAATGCGTTGGAGCGAAGGGCCAGACTGTGGCGGCCCGTACGGTGCTTACTCGCAGAGTGAGCGCCGGGCGCACTATCTGGAGGCTTGGCGGCGGCTGCGGGAGGGCGGGTTTTTATATCCGTGCACTTGTTCGCGCAAGGATCTTGCGCTGGCGGCGAGCGCTCCGAATGATGCCGATGACGAGCCGCTGTATCCGGGGACTTGTCGTGAGCGCAAGGATGCGGCTGAGTTCACAGAGCCTGCGGGCGTGAACTGGCGATTCCGCGTTCCCGAGGGCGAGGAGGTTGAGTTTGCGGATTTGAATCTGGGCCGGCAGCGCTACCTGGCAGGTAGTGACTTCGGCGATTTTCTCGTCTGGCGGCGCGACGATGTTCCCGCTTACCAACTCGCGGTCGTGGTCGACGACGCGGCCATGCAGATCACGGAAGTCGTGCGGGGGGCGGATTTGCTGAAGTCGACCGCGCGGCAACTGCTGTTGATGCGTGCGCTGGGGTATGACGCTCCAGACTATTTTCATTGCGACCTGGTGCGGGACGCCGCTGGGGCGCGACTGGCGAAACGGCACGATGCGCTGAGCATCCGGCATTTGCGCGAGAGCGGGATGACTCCGGAAAAGGTTCTGGAGATGGCCGGTTGGCCATGATGGCGTGGCACGTTCGTTTGGCGCACGAGTTACATGGGAACGGGTCCGCCAATGAATCGGAGTGCCCGGTCCGACCATCCTAAGCTATGTGAGCGCCGACGGAGTCCTGGGCGTGGTCCTTTACGACGGGCAGTGCGGTTTCTGCTCGCGTTGGGTGAAGTATTGGGCGGGGACGCTCCGGCGGAGCGGATTTGGGATTGCCTCGCTGGATGAGCCTTGGGTTGCGAAGAGGCTCGGAATGCCGCATGAAGAACTGCTCGCCGACGTACGGTTGCTGACGGCTGGTGGTCAGCTGATTTCCGGAGCCGATGTCTATTTATATGTGACGCGACGGATCTGGTGGACCTGGCCCTTCTATGCGATTTTCAGTTTGCCAGGGTTCAACCGGTTGATCCACGTGGGTTACCGGCGGTTTGCGCGGAACCGGTACTGCGTCTCGCATGCGTGCAAGCTGCCGCCGCGATGAACTCTAGAGCGAGGATGGCAAGGTCGTGGTGTCCCAGCGAACTGCGCCATTTGGGCACTCTTCGGCTGCCGGACCTCCATTTTATGCCGATTTTCAAGGGTTACCCTGTTGGAAACCGCATAAAATCTGCATAAAGTGCTACTTTTCCACAGCGCAGTGCGTTACTATGCGCATGGCTACAAGCAAATCTGTAAGTTCCTGAAGGAGGAATTCATGGCTTCTGGTATGACCAAGACTCAACTCACCCGCCATTTGGCCGAGAAGCTCGGCACCAACAACAAGACTGCCGCGACTTTTCTGGAGCACCTGGCAGACACAGCGATTAAAGAGACGAAGAAGAACGGTGTGTTTGTTATACCCGGCCTGGGACGCCTGGTGAAGGCGCATCGCAAGGCCCGCATGGGACGCAACCCGCAGACCGGCGAACCGATTCAGATCAAGGCGAAGACGGTGGTAAAGTTCCGCGTGGCCAAGGCCGCAAAGGACGCGATTGCGCCGAAGAAGTAGTGTGGCGCGGGCGCCCTCGCCCGCGAAAGGTTAGTAGCGAAAAAAGGCCGGCTTGCGAGCTGGCCTTTTTTGCTTGCTCGACCTTCCCTTTGAAAGCTAGATCTCCAACTCCACCAACTCCGCTCGCACTTTTCCGGCGTCGATCGTCAACCGCCCCACGCTTACCGGCAAGTGGAAACGGCGTGGGCCGGCGCTGCCCGGATTGAAGTAGAGGACGCCGTTTTTCTCTTCGATCTTCGGCTGATGGCTGTGGCCGTACACGACCACGCGGAATCCGGCCGCTTCCGGTTTCAGTTTGAGCTGGCCGAGATCGTGCAGCATATAGATGGATACGCCGCTGACTTCGACCACTTCGGTCGCAGGCAGAGCGCGAGCCCAGGGGTCCGTGTCGACGTTACCGCGGATCGCGATTACGGGCGCGATTTGCGCGAGCGCTTTCGAGGATCTCGGAAGTGCCGACGTCGCCGGCGTGGAGGATGCGGTCGGATCCGCGCAGAGCTTCGACGGCCTCGGGCCGCAGCAGGCCGTGGGTGTCGGAGATTATGCCGAGAATTACGGTTCTTCCAGTCATCACAAAACACATAGCGACGGCCGCCCTCGGCCCTCCCCTAGCCAGCGAATTCTATAAGCAACCCTTACGCGGCGAGGTTTATCAAGTTGCCCACGGATTCATCACAAATCTGGCGTCGAGCGCTCACAGACTTCAAGAATAGGTCTGCGGCTATACTGCGAAGAATGCCCGCAGGAAGAATGCCCGAAGCTGTTCCAAATTTGGCGGAAGCGCTGCGGCGCTATTGGGGATACCACGAGTTTCGCCCCAAACAGGAGAATGTTATCCGCAGTCTGCTGGCCGCGCACGATACTTGTGTGGTCATGCCGACCGGAGGCGGGAAGTCGCTGTGCTACCAACTGCCGGCGGTGATTTCGGGGAGGACGGCGGTGGTGGTTTCTCCCCTGATCGCGCTGATGCAGGACCAGGCCGCACAACTGGCGCAGATGGGCATCCCGGCGGCCGTGATCAATAGTTCTCAGAGTGCGAGTGAACGGCGGCAGGTGATGGAGAAAGCGGCGCGCGGCGAATATCGGCTGCTTTATCTTTCCCCGGAGCGGCTGGCCGCGGGAAATACTTTCGAATGGCTGGCGAAAGTGCCGGTCGGTTTCTTTGCGGTGGATGAGGCGCATTGCATTTCAGAGTGGGGGCACGAATTTCGACCGGATTACCGGCAACTGAGCCGGCTGCGCACGAGCTTCCCGAAGCTGCCGATTGCGGCGTTTACCGCCAGTGCGACGCGGCAGGTACGGCACGACATTTTGAAGCAGCTGCAGATGCGCGAGCCCGATCTCTACATCGCCAGCTTCCATCGCCAGAATTTGCGCTACGTGGTGCATGAGTGCGAAGCCCGGACGCAACTGGAGTTGCTCGCCCGCGCTCTACGCCACTACGCGGGTGAGAGCGTGATCGTGTATTCGCCCACGATTCGAAGGGTGGAGGAGACGGTCGAATACTTGGAGGAGAGCGGGATTGCGGCGATTCCTTATCACGCAAAGATGGAAACGCCCATGCGACGGCAGAATCAGGAACGATGGATGTCGGACGAAGTGCGGGTGCTGGTAGGAACCATCGCGTTCGGCCTCGGCATCAACAAGCCTGCGGTACGGGCCGTGATTCACCTGTCGCTGCCGCAGTCGATTGAGCAGTACTACCAGGAGGCAGGCCGCGCGGGACGGGATGGGCGGCAGGCGGATTGCGTGCTGCTCTGGCAGAAACGGGACCACATTCTCCTGGAGTACTTCATCAACAGGATTTCGGACGACGCCGAGCGCGAGCGAGCATCCGGGCGCAAGCGCGTGATCAGCCGGTTCGCGGATTCTCACAACTGCCGCCACCGGCAGATTTGCCTGCACTTCGGCGAGACTCCGAAATGGGAGAGCTGCGGGAGTTGTGACAATTGCGGCGCAAAGCCGGAGTGGCTGAGGAAAGAGATCGTGACCGTTGCCATGCCCGAAATTGCGGCGCGAAAGGCGCCGTTTCCGCCCGCGCCTTCTTCGTCGTTCTATACCCCGCTGCTGTCTTCCGAAAAAACGCGCGGAAAACCGCGGGTGCGCGATGCGGCGCCGGCGGAGGCTGATCCGGCACTGGCGGAGTATCTCCGCGAATGGCGGCGAAACATGGCGCGGGAGAACAAAGTGCCCGCGTACATTATTCTGCACGACAGCACGCTGGAGGAGTTGTGCCGCCGGCGTCCGGCCAATTTTGCCGAGTTGAAGCAAGTGCCGGGAATCGGCGAAAAGAAGGCCGACGTGTACGGCGCGGAAATTCTTCAGGCTCTGCGGAACTTTGGCGATGGCGCGCGCGCCGCGCCGACGGTGGCCCGGGAGCCGGCTCCAGCGGAACAGACGCTTCGGCTTTTGAACGAGGGGCGCAGCTTTGAAGAGATTGCCCGCATCCGGGCGCGGCAGGTTTCGACGATCGTGTGCACGGTGGCGAACCTGATCGAGACCGCGCAGGTGAAATTGGATCCGAAGTGGATTTCTCCCGACGCGCAGCCGCTGATCGAGGCGGCTTGCCTGAAGCAGGGAGTCGAGAGGCTGAGGGATATTAAAGAAGCGGTGCCGCCGTACGTCAGCTTCGAGGACATACGGCTGGTGGTGGCGCATCTGCGAGCGGAGAATCGGATACGCGCAAGAACGGCGTAGCGGGTTGCCTGTGCGTGTATGGGGCATCCCTACACGCCCTTGGCGGCGGGATCCCAGATCAATTTGTGGATTTGCAGGCTGAGCCGCGCCGGAACTTTGTCGGCAAGGATCCATTGCGCGAGTTCTTGCGGATCGAGGAGGCAGTGCGAAGTGTCGCGCGCGCCGGAGGCAGACTTTTCGAACGCGGGAGAAAATAAAATGGCGTGGACGCGCTCGGCCAGCCCGTGATTCAGGACGAAGTCGCGGGCGAATTCGTAGTCGGCGCGGTCGGTCAGGACGAACTTCAGTTCATCGTGCGACCGGAGCGCGTCCAGATTCTCGAGCGCGAAAGTGTTGGCTTCGCCGGAGTGCGGACACTTCACGTCGACGATCTTGACGACTTGTTTTGGGACCCGCGCCAGTGGGCGTTCGCCGCTGGTTTCGAGCAGCACCTGGTAGTCCGCGTCCAGAAGTTGCTCCATCAGTGGGATCACTTCGCGCTCCTGCAACATGGGTTCGCCGCCGGTGATCTCGACCAGCCCGCCGGCCGGACTTAGACGGGCCACTTCGCTGAGCACTTCTTCGAGTGTCATCTTGCGCCCACCGTAAAAACTAAACTCGCTGTCGCACCAGGAGCAGCGCAGGTTGCATCCGGTCAAACGCACGAAGACGCAGGGCAGGCCGGAATACGTCGATTCGCCCTGGAGCGATTTGTAGATCTCGGTGATCTGCATAAAACCAGTTGCCAGTTGCCAGCCGCCAGTTGCCAGTTACTCCGGCTTGCAGATGGAGGCTAGTAAGCCGTTCAGGATTCGACCTACTTCTGCACACATCTTCAGCAGCTCCAGCGTTTTCGCGGCCTCGATATATCCCAGGTTTTGAGCTATTTGGAGTTGAGTTTCCACCTCCATCAAGGAACCTCGGGCTTGACCCAAGAAATAGCGAAACTCCTTTTCCGACAGCCGACCTTGCCCTTCCGCGATGTTGCTTGGGATGGAAACTGCGGCACGTCTCAATTGCGACGTGAGTCCAAACTGCTCTTCTTTCGGGAAACCGGCGGTCGATCTATATGTTGCCGTCACGAGCTCCATCGCTTTTTGCCAAGCGACAAGGTCTTTATACGATCGCCCCATGATTTCTCCATCAGGCGGTTAGAAACTGGCAACTGGAAGCTGGCAACTGGCAACTGCTATTCCGAGTAGCGCGCCGTGGTCGTATCGGTCTCAAACACGGTGACGTCCTTCACTCTTACCCGGCCGTTGGTTACGCTGCTCAAGCGAGTGTTGGTCTCGTCGTAGAAATATTTCGCGAGATTTTCGGCGGAGGGGTTGAGGACGGTGAAGGGCTCGATCTCGTTGATCATCTTGTGGTCGAGCCGGTCAATGGCGTGCTTCATCACGTCTTTCAAATCCTTGAAATCGAGCAGCAATCCGGCCTTGTCGAGCTCGGCGCCCGCCAGGGTCACACGAATCTTGTAATTGTGGCCGTGCGGGTTCTCGCACTTGCCCTTGTAGTTGCGCAGGTAGTGTCCGGCGGCGAATGTGTCTTCGACGGTGACTTCGTACATGAAATCCAGCTAGCCTCGGCTGGGTTTTATTGTACATTTTGGGAGCTTGGGAGACATATCATTCCAATGCCCGCCGCTCCCTCTGCTCGCACGCCTGAATTGTCCCAGGCGGCAAAGGCTGGGGTTCAGATGACGAGGTAGCGGGGCTGTCGTCGGCGGCGGCCGAAGTTTCGGTTGACGATAGTGCGGCGGAGGAAGTGGGTTCTGCGCTGCTCTTCTTTTTGCTCTTATCCTTACGCTGGCCTTTCTCTCCATTCATGTGAGCCATGTTGGTGGAGGCGACTTGCATGGCGTAGAGAAGGATGGAAGCTTCTTTGGGTTCGATGCGGCGGTGCAGCATCATTTCGCAAACGTCTGAGATACCCGACTGGATCGAGACGGCGTCTTCGAAGCGAGAGAGGTAGGTGTGACCGGTAGGGTTGTTGTCGATGTTGATCGCCGGTTTGCCCATTACCTTGTGATAGTGGCAAAGTTTTTCGCCGCGAAGAGCGCGCGATTGGCAGGGATCGCCATTGCATTTTCGCAGGGCGCAGAGTTCGTCGGAATATTTATCGGAAGAAAAAGACATTTATGATTGCTCCTAGGGCGATGATTCGTTGATATGATTCGCTGGCTTTTGGTGGGTAAGAATTCAGAAATTTGTGGGGGTACCCCCCTCCCCCCTAAAATGAGTTAAGTCGATGATAGTAAGGTAGTTACATGTAACGTGTTACAAGGATGGGACTTAGCATTGAATTTTGCTGTTTGGCGTGCACTTGCGGGGGTGCTGACTTTGGCCATATGTTGTCAAATAGCGGTGAAAAGTTTGCGTCCGGAAATGCGTTCGTCTCTGGAGACGGGCGCACTTCTCGATGGTGCACTGTCGAGCGATCATCGCACCGATTACGATGCAGGTCTGTGATGGCGGTACGGGAAAAATGTGATGAAAAAGGCGGGTAGTGCGGGACTTGGCGAAAGGCGGAAGCCGCTCCCAGGTGCGATATTGAGGCTGGAACAATCTGCAATTTATTCCTCGCGGAATGCGGCCCGCGCCCCGGCCCTTCGGTTGCTGACAATGCACCGTGAAGACGCGACCTATGGATACTTCAGTGTGCCCTGTTTTCGCTAAACTAGACTATCTACATAGACATAGATGTTGATATTGCGTTAACATAGCAATCGCCCGACAATGACTTCGATTAGGCGCCGGTTCATAGAACAGTGGGGAGTGACCGCAGCGTAGGCCGCGCCCGGTAAGAGTTTTGAATGATTAAAGATCTATATCCGGTCAGAGGCATCAAGCGCGCCCTCGGACTGCACATGCCAGGGCGCATGCTCGACGTTTTTCCCGATGACACGTTTCTTGTGTCCTACCCGAAATGCGGGAGCACTTGGGTCCGCTTTTTGGTGGCAAACCTGAGGTCTCCCGAAAAACATCCCGACTTCGCCAATATCAACGTTCTCTTCCCCGACTACCAAGCCTACTCCAAACGTGCTCTCAATCGGCTTCCACGGCCCCGCACCATGAAGAGTCATCAATACTTCGATCCTCGCTACCGCAAGGTGCTCTACATTGTCCGCGACCCGCGTGACGTCGTCCTTGCCGAGTATCACTTTGGAATCAAGCAGCGCTTGCTTGACGAAAACTACCCCCTCGCCGACTATATTCCGCGTTTCCTTGCCGGCAAAACCGGCCATGCCTATGGGAGTTGGTTCGAACACTTGGCGAGTTGGTATTTTACGCGCCGCAACGATCCCCAATTTTTGCTGGTTCGGTACGAGTCGCTGCATTCGCAGACTGCAACCGAACTTGCCAGAATTGCCGATTTCCTGGGTGTTCCCAGCGATCCTTCCAGGCTTGCCTTTGCCATTGAGCAGAGCGATGCCGAGCGTTTGCGTGCCCTGGAAAAGAAACAAGCCCACGTTTTCTCCTCGACCAAGGAGACCCGGCTCGACTTGCCCTATATCCGGGTGGCTAAGGCCGGTGGCTGGCGCGTCAATTTGCCCAGGGAGCACGTGGCTAGCATCGAGTCTGCATGGGGCAGCCTCATGGAAGAGATGGGCTACGAGTTAACAGTAGCCACTCCAAGCAAGGTAGCCACGCATTGACGCACCGGGATCGGCCAGGTTGCGACCTGCAGTGCCAGGACCGATGCAATGACGCCTTCCATCCCAAGTAACGATACCCCCGCTCGCATCGGAAAGTAATCTGCACCGTTGGCCCAAGCTCGCTTACGCACCGGTACATTCGCCGCTAGACTAACTGTCAAGCAAACCAAGGGCCAACTCCTTATAATCTGCTAACGTTCGGGCTGCTGTCCCGTCTATCTCTGCGCAAGGCAAGAACAAGGATTCGGACCACTTGTAGGGGACAGAGACAGACCATGCCGGCCGATTCTTACGCAATAGCAATTCCGGTTGGCGACAATTGCCGTCCGAGGCGGGCGGCACAGGAAAGCGGCAACCAGAACCCCACGTTGTATGGGAATATGAGGGGCTCCTTGGCAGCGCAGGGCAACCGCATTGACGACACCAGTCTGATCCGCGAGGCGCAGCAGGGCAATCGTGCGGCCTTCGAGGTATTGGTGCGTCACTACGATCAGTCGGTGCTGCGGCTGGCGCTGCACCTGACGGGATCGGAGTCCGACGCCCAGGACGTTTATCAGGAGGCCTTCCTCAAGGCGTACAAGAATCTGGGCAGTTTCCGCTTTGAGTGTTCGTTCTACACCTGGATCTACCGCATCGTCACCAATCTCTGCCTCGATCATCTGCGGAAACGGAATGTGCGCAAGGAAGATGGTCCGGTTGCGGTGGACGCGTCGGGCGAAGAGTACAGCCGGTTGGAGCAGTTCGCGGACGCGCGCTCGGGAGCCAATCCGGAACGCGATTTGATGCGGCGGGAGCTTGGGCGGAAGATCGGAGTGGCCCTGTCAGGACTAACGCCCCGCGAGCGGATGGTTTTCGAATTGAAGCACTATCACGGGCTGAAATTGCGCACCGTGGGCGAGATGCTGAATACGACGGAAGAGACGGCGAAGAATACGTTGTTTCGCGCGACGCAAAAGTTGCGGGTCGCGCTGGCGGAGATGCGATGAGTTTTGAATTGGTTCCCGCGAAGGGATACGAAAATGAAGTGTGATTGGGTGCGACAAAACATTCTGTTCTACGTGTACAACGAGCTCGAGGACGATGCCCGGTACGAGGTAGAACAGCACCTGGCGCGGTGTCCGGAATGCGCCACCGAGTTGAAGGCGACGCGCAAGTTCCACACGACGCTTTCGCAGACGGTGGTGGCGGAGCCGACTCCGAACCTGCTGGCGGCATCGCGAATGCGGCTGCAGGAAGCGCTGGAAACGACGCAACAGGGAGGGCTCTGGCATCGGCTGATCCTCGAGCCTGCGAACTGGCTGCGCCAGATTCGTATGTCGCCGGCGCTGGCAGCAATGATTTTCATCGTCGGATTTGGCGGAGGCATTGGCGCGACTTATAACTTTCTTGCCGCACGTGGCGGGGAAGGGGTGGTAACGGGCTCGCTCGGATCGGGCAATCCGTCGCAGCCGCTGGAGTCGTCTGCCATTGCGGGCATCCGGTCAGTGACGCAGGAGCCGGGATCGAATCAGGTGAGCATCAAGTACGACACGGTTTTGACCCAGGAAGCGCAAGGCTCTTTGAACGACCAGCGCATCCAGCAATTGCTGTTGTTTGCGGCGCGCAACAACTACAACTCGGGAGTGCGGATGGACTCGGTGGATGTGCTGACGCAGTCGCCCGACGATTCGCGGGTGCGGGAAGCGCTGATGTATGCCTTGCAGAACGATTCGAATCCGGGTGTGCGTTTGAAAGCGCTGGATGGGCTGAGCGGTTTCGTGCGGCAGGATGCGCGAGTGCGTGATGTAGTTTTGCGGGCGCTGGTCAGCGACACCAACTCGGGCGTTCGGATGCTGGCCTTGCGACTGGCAGAGCCGATGAAAACAGACAGCAATGTGCGATCGGCGCTGACCAGGGTGTCGCGGACGGATCAGAACGTCTCGATCCGCTCGCAGGCGCATACGATGCTGGCGCAGATGCCGGAGATGGATTAGGAACGCCGTTCGCTATTCGCTGCTCGCCCTGGACTGAGCGGGTTGGCCAACAGCGAATAGCGAATAGCGAGTGGCGTACTACGCAAAAGTAATCGGCTGAGGAGGACATTCATTGAAGCACGCAATAAAATTCGTCAGCGTCGGAGTGTTGCTGGTGGCGCTGGAATCGCTGGCTCTCTGCCAGGAAGCTCGGGTGTATCGCGAAGGCAGCAACTGGGTCCAGGAAATGACTGGAGACCTGGGTGCGGCGAAGAATCTGCGGGTGAAGCTGGCCGCAGGGTCGGTAAAGGTTCAAGGTGGATCGCAAGCGGGGGTCACATACGTCATTCATCGCAAAGCCTATACATCTTCAGAAGAGAAGGCCCGCCGCGAATTTGAGTCTTACAAGATCAACACGTCTGTAAAGGGAGACACGGCATGGATCGTGGCGGAGTCGAGCCGGCGGGATTCCAAGTGCGCCGATGAGTTTGTCATCAATGTGCCGCGGGGCTTGCAATCCGCCAAGGTCGAGACCGGGGGCGGCAGCGTAAACGCGGCCGGGATTGCCGGACGTGTCGACCTCGAGAGTGGTGGCGGAAGTATCCACCTGGATGATATCGGCGGCGAGGTGACGGCGGAAACCGGCGGGGGCGCGATTGAGGTGGGCAGCGTGGAAGGCAATGTGACTCTGCAGACGGGCGGAGGAAATATCAAAGTGGCATCCGCCAAGGGCGAGATTAAGGCGGAAAGTGGAGGGGGAAGCGTAGTCGTTCTTTCCGGTCTGCAAGGCGCGGTGCTGGAGACGGGCGGAGGCAGTATTCGGGTGGACAAGTGCAGCGGGTCGGTGAAAGCCACGACCGGCGGCGGGAGCGTAGACCTGGGCGAGATCGGTGGGCCGGCGGAAATTGAAACTGGTGCGGGCAGCATTCGGCTGGCTTCCGCGAAAGGGCGGGTGCGGGCCGAGACGGGCGGAGGCAGTATTCAATTGGACGGAGCGACGTCGGTGCAGGCGGAAACGTCGGCTGGAGGAATCATTGTGAAATTACTTTCGTCGGCTGGCGCTGGCGGTCACAACAATTCCACGCTTGAAACCTCGGCCGGCGACATCACCGTCTATCTGGCGAATGACCTGGCGATCTCCATTCGAGCGGAGATCGAAATGGCCAATGGCCACGCCATCCGCAGCGACTTCTCTGATATTCACGTGTCCACGGAAGGTGGAGAATATGGGCCGAAAACCGTGAGTGCAGAAGGTCAGCTCAATGGTGGCGGATCGGTGCTGAAGGTCCGGACAAATTCCGGGAATATCAACTTCCGCCGCGTCAATCGCTAGCGGGATGAAAGACAGCCGTCAGTCGTCAGTCGTCAGCCGTTAGTCGCTAGTCGTTCGGCCTTCGGCTGCCTACTGCGAAAGTTGCTAACGAGTGACGACCAACGACTCTATTCGGGAGGGCCTATGATCCATCGTTTCCTGCTGTGCACGTTTCTTTTTACGCTGGCCGCCAGCGCGCAACCAGCGGAGCTGAACGCCTGGTCGAACTCTGATCGCACCGGCGGAAGCTGGGACTGGAGCTCCGACACTGAGGAGGGCGGCGGATCTTCCTATCTCGGAGTGGACATCGCCGACGTTTCTCCGGAGCGGCTGGGAGAATTGAAGCTCAAGGAAGAGCACGGAGCGGAGGTCACCATGGTTGACCAGGACGCTCCCGCCGGAAAAGCCGGGCTGCACGAGCACGACGTCATCGTAAGCCTGAACGGTACCGCGGTAGAGAGTGCCGCCCAATTGCGCCGGATGATTAAGGAAACGCCGCCAGGCCGGGTCGTGAATCTCGGCATCAGCCGCGACGGTCAGCCTCTGACGATCAAGGTGCAACTCGCCGACCGGCACAAATCGACGGGGTGGGGTCAGAACGGTAAGCTCGAGATGCCAAAGATGCCCATGCTGCCGGACCTGCCGGACTTCGACGTGCCCGTTTCGGTGGTCGTCGTCCACGCATCGGCACGCAGCGGGCTGATGGTGGAAAACATCACTCCGCAACTGGGAGAATTCTTCGGGGTCAAGGGCGGCAACGGCGTGCTGGTGCGCTCGGTGGAAAAAGGCAGCCGCGGAGAAAAAGCCGGATTCCATGCCGGCGATGTGGTCGTTAAGGTCAACAACCAGCCGGTGCACGATTCATCTGATTTCACGCATGCACTGCGCTCATCGCCCGGCAGCACAGCAGCTGTGACTGTGATGCGCGAGAAGAGAGAACAGAATCTGACTTTGACTCTTCCCGAAAAGAAGGACTCCGGCAGCCTGCAGGAAGACAGCTTTGACTGTCCCGAGATCAGCGCAGAGACCGAACAGGCGATCAACCGCGCCGAAGAAGAGGTACTCGCCCGTCTAAGTCCGGCCATCATGGAGAAAGCGCAGCAGGTATTGCGCTCGAGAGACTTGGACTTGAGAGAGTTAGAAAAGAGGACGCAACATCTGCAGCGGAAGATGCAGGAACAGCAGCAAGAAATGCGGGACCGCCAGCAGAAACTGCGCGATCATTTTTCGGACGAACCGGCAGAGATTTGACAACTGTCAGGGTAGAATCCGGCGCCCGGTTACGAAAGTCACCGTTGTTTTCATTGGGGAATCCTGTGGCTGCATGGGGATGGCCAGATTCCGCGGGTGTACTACCCACTGGTTACCTGTCGCGGTGACGAAAATCCCGATAAGCTGTTGCCGCGATGGCTTTCCGCGCCTTGTTGTTTTCAAAGAGCCCCGAGACGAACGCCGCCATGACGACGGCCTGCGAAAGCACTGGGATCCGCGCTGAAGTCTGTTCCGACATCTTTACAGCCATCGAAAAAGGAAAGACGCAAGCCTTTTCGTGCGTGATCGCGGACTGGGCCGACCAGCCGGAGGCGAGCTTCCTGTTGAAGCGAGCTCGCGAGTCTGCGCCGAACCGGGGCACGGTGGCCATCGCCATCGTCGATCACGACCCCAAGCCGGCGGAACTGCGCGACAACCGGCTCGATTTTCTGATCTATCGTCCGATTTCTGCTGGGGAAGCCGGCGCGGTGCTGGCGAAGGCGTGTGAGCAGATGCAACCGTTGAGCGCGGAGGATGCCGCGAAGTCGTCCGGGCAAGCCGACGCGACGAGCGATGGTCCGGGCACAGCTTCTACTGGCGCCGATGCGCCGGAGCACAGTCCGCAAGATCCGCCAGCCGGTTTCCCGGAAGCGTATGCAGCGGACGGCAACGGCGAGATTGCGAGTGACGAAGACGAAGAAGACCCTCGAGGGCATAGTCACACCAGAGTGTTCCGCGGAGTTTGTGCCGTGGTGCTTGTGCTTACGGCTGCCCTTTGCCTATGGAGATCGCGCGAGGTTGTCGAATATCTGTCGCGGACTCCGGAGGGAAGATTCCGTGTTTTGCGGGAGTCGGTGGCGGCGCTTTTTAATGGGAACCAAACCGGGGCGTTACCCGTCGGTTCCGCCGGGAACGACGCGCAACCAGATGCGTACTTCAGCAGAGATCCCGGTTCCAATGCAAAGTCACCGGCGCTGAGGGTGGTTGCAACCGAGTCCACCCTGCCGGAAGCGCGCATGCCTTTACCAAAGGTTCCGGATTTTCCGTTGCCCGTGCCGGTGTTTGAGCGTCAAGACGCGCCGCCAATCCGCAGGGAGCGAGCGGCGATTCCCGAAAGCATGAGAAACTCACCGCCGATTGCGCCGCCGATTGTGGTGGCGGTGAATCCGGCGCAGATGATGCCGGTCTCCGCGCCGCAACCGCAGCCTGTCAATCAGCAATTTAGCGAACCCGTCGCGGTCAGCGAAGAAGCAGCACGGGCCCTGCTGGTTCATACTGTGGATCCGGTGTATCCACAGGAAGCGTTAGCGCAGAAACTTCAGGGACCGGTGGTACTGCAGGCGCGGGTTGGGCGCGATGGCAACGTTGAGGATCTGAAAATTGTTCGGGGATATTTTATTCTGGGCCGGGCGGCGATTGCCGCAGTGAAGCAGTGGCGGTTCCAACCTTACAGTGTCAACGGCCATGCTGCCGCAACGCAAACTGTGATCACCATCAATTTCAGCTATCCGCCGGGGTAGGGTCTGTTTAGAACGGGGCTCCGCCCCGTCCTGGCGGGGCAGAGCCCCGCCGCCACACAACCTCCTACTTGTGGTCGTCGTGTCCTTCCTGCCCGCCGGTGGGAGGATTCACGCCGGTGGATTTCTTCCAAAAGTCCTGCACCGCAGGCGGCAGCTTTTCCACGCGAGTAAGAAACGCCGTGACCTTCCATATGTCCGGCTCCGAGAGCGTCCTATCCCAGGCGGGCATCCCGGTATAGCGGACGCCGTTGTGAATCATGTAGAAAACGTGCCATTCCGGATCATCGAGTGGGTCAAGAATGAGGTTCGGAGCCCGGGGATAAAACGACTCACCGAATGGCACTGGCTTACGGTCGAGTCCCCCGTGGCATCCTGCGCAGTTCATGGTGTAGATCTTCAGGCCCGCGATCAGATTCTCGTCCGTAGGAGGCACGGGATTGTTCAAGCGGGGAGCGTGACGCTCCACCGCATTGTCGAGCGCGCTCATGGCGATGTGGCGTTCCATCTCCGGGGGTGCGCTGTTGGCCCGAGTCGGCAAAAAGCCCAGCAGGGCGAGGCCAAGACCGCCAATCAGCAGGACGAGAATGGTGATGACAATCCCCAGAATAAAGTTGCGCATTTCAGAGCCTCGGAGAGCCTGGAAGATCAGGCTCGCTCTTTCTATATATAACAGGAGAGCAGCGCAGACGGCAGCAGAACGCATGATTGGCACTGAGGCGTGACCCGAGAGCGCGGAGGTCAGTAGGCGTGCAGCCGGCGAGCCTCGCGCACCAGATCGGACACTTTGGGCAGGAAAAACTCCTCCTGCGGCGGAGAAAACGGAACTGGCGTGTCGAGCGACGTCAGCCGGACAATCGGGCCGTCGAGATCGTCGAACGCTTCTTCGTTGATGATCGCGGAAATTTCTCCTGCCAGTCCCCCCGTGCGCGCGTGTTCGTGAAGAATGATCACTTTGTTGGTTTTCTTCACGGTAGCCGTAATCGCCGCGCGATCGAGCGGCGAGACCGTACGCAGGTCGAGGATTTCGATTTCGATTCCTTCTTGGCGCAGGATTTCCGCGGCTTCGAGCGCGGTATAAAGCATGGCGGCGTAGGTGATCACGCTGAGATGATGCCCCTCGCGCGCGACCCGCGCCTTGCCCAGCGGAACTATGTAGTCGTCTTCGGAACCTGGAATTTCTTCTTTGATTCTTCGGTACAGATACTTGTGCTCGAAAAAAATCACCGGGTTGTGGTCGCGGATCGCCGCTTTGATGAGCCCCTTGGCGTCGTAGGCAGTCGCCGGGCAGACTACCTTCAGTCCGGGCGCGTGCACGAACCACATCTCCGGGTTTTGCGAGTGGAAGGGTCCGCCATGCACATTCCCGCCGCTTGGCCCGCGCAACACCAACGGGGCCGGCGCTCCCCAGCGATAGTGCGATTTCGCGGCCATGTTGACGATCTGATTGAAGGCGCAGCCGATGAAGTCCATGAACTGGAACTCGGCGACGGGCCGCAATCCGGTAAGCGCCGCGCCGAAAGCAGCGCCCATGATGGCCGACTCCGCAATCGGCGTATCAATCACGCGCTCCGGGCCAAAGCGGTCGATGAAGCCGTCGGTGACTTTGAAAGCACCGCCGTAGATGCCGATGTCCTCGCCCAGGCAAAAGACGGTTGGGTCGCGCTCCATTTCCTCCCAGATTCCCTGGCGGATGGCTTCGAGATAGGTGACGACGGGCATGAATTGGAAGTGTAGCAAGAAAGGCGTCAGGCAACAGCCGTCAGCTATCAGCCGTCAGCCATCAGCTACTCAAGCTCGGTCGTAGTGGACTTGGGCCACCCGACGGCGCAAACACATGACCAGCGATTCTCAGTTCGTGATCAGGGACTTCAAGGCAACGCGGTCGGGGATCACAAGCGTAGAGCCGTTCTGCTGGATAAGGTGCTGCTTCCTGAACTCCGCGAAAAGCCGGGTGACGGTCTCTCGCGAAAGTCCGATCATCTGCGCGATTTCCTCGTGGGTGAGTCGAAGCTTCAACCGGGGCTCCGCTTTGGCGGATTCTCTGTTCTTGGAGCTCCATTCCAGAAGCAGTTTCGCCAGTCTCTCGGCGGCCGAGTGTGACAGTCCCAGCCAGCGCACTTCCTTACAAGCTTTGTGATAATTCTCGCTTAACTGCTCGGCCACCTTGAAGCAGGCCTCCACATCATCTTTCAGGAAGCGAAGAAAGTCATCGCGCTTGACGAAATTGACCTGGCAGGGATCGATCGTCTCCGCCGTCACTTCGTGAGGTTTGCCGGAGATCGTGGCGCTCAACCCCAGCACCTCCCCAGGCTCGGCAACTTTCACAATTGCCGTTGTGCCGCCAGGGGAGTTGACGGCAAGCTTTGCACTGCCTTTGCAGAGCACAAAGATACCGCGTGGCAGCTGCCCCTGGACAAACAGTACAGCCCCCCGAGGATAGGCGGTCGCGTACTTGATGCCTTCCAAAGCCTGCAACGCGGCAGGAGGCAGATCGCAGATCCGCCCAGCGCGCAGTTTGCATTTAAGACAGCTTTCTACAATCTCCATTCCATATGGTGAGGGCATGAACTAGCCTCCTGTAACACCGTTGTATGACGCCCTCGCGCCGGCTCACTTGTTGGGTCGCACCTTGCACAGTCCGCGGCCAGACTGAGCCGGCCTCGTCTGAGGCCAGTGTCGGTCTGGATGAAACGCTTGGCTGTGCTGCACGTCACACGCGATTGTGATCTCCCTTACTGCCAAGACTGCCACTTGGAAAGGCGCATCAGCGATCTGACAGAGCACATCAGGTCCGTGCAAGTGAAGTAAGGCCGGGCAAAACGTCCGCCAGTTCCCGTTTGCCCGTTAATCGGGAACGGCAGGTCTTCGGAGCAAGAACATGACTTTACATGGACCATCGTTGGCGATACTTTTCGATCTATGAAAGCTACAAACTGGGAGTTCACGAACAGAGCGACGGTCTTCGGGCTGATCTTTGGCTTCACGTTTCCGCTATACGTTTTGGATCATCAGAATTCAACGGTCGCGCTGGCCAACTGGCTGGCGGCCAGGCTGCAAGTAGATGCAGAGCCAGTCGCTCGTCTTTTTTTTGCTTGCGCAGCCTTTTTGCTGGTGGTGGCCGCTCTCATCCGCACCTGGGCCTCGTCGTACCTTCACGCCTCAGTGGTATATGCAGCCGACGTGAAGAGTGAGTCGTTGGTTGCAGATGGGCCCTACCGGCGAGTACGGAATCCCCTGTACTTCGCCAATGTGCTGATGATCATCGCCATGGGCGCCATGATGAGCCGGTTGGGGGTCTTAGTGGCCGTGATCGCGATGCTGGTGTTCTGTTACCGGCTAATCCTGCGTGAGGAGGCCGAACTGCAGGCGAGCCAGGGCGAACCGTACGAGGCGTACTGCAAAGCGGTGCCGCGTTTGTGGCCCTCCCTGCGGCCGCGCGTTGCTTCCGCCGGACGCCAAGCCATGTGGACGGAAGGAATCAAGGCAGAATCCTGGTACTGGGGATTCGCGGCAGCGCTTATTACTTATGCCATAACTCTAAAACTCAAGTTATTCTTCTCGATCCTGGCGGCAAGTCTGGTCTTGTTCTGGGTGTCCTCAGTGGTCCTGCAGAAGAAATCAAACTCGCAACCCTGAGCGTATCGGTGGACCTATTGTCGGCAATCCGCTATCCCATCGCGTTGCGCTCGTCTCTGATATCCAGCAAGCGTACGAAGAAGGACTTTTTCCGGCTATTGCAGCTTCGCGTACTCCGCCTTGGCTTGCTTAAGGATGGGGATGTCGGGATCGGCGTCTTTCCAGAGGGTGAGGAAATCTTTGTAGGCGATCTTCGCTTTGGCGTTGTCGCCCTGCATGGCGTAAGCGCGTGCCAGTCCAAGGCGGGCCAGCGTTCCCCATGGGAAGTTCATCACCACTCCCCGGTGGTCAATGAATTTCTGAAATTCCGCTGCCGCCGCTTTGCCGTCGTGCAGCGTCAGATAGGCTTCCCCACGCACATAAACTGGGCACAGGAATACAGTGAGGTCGCCCGTAGCCGAGCTGAGTTCGATCGTGCTCGCCTCCTTCAATAGCGCAATGGCCCGGTTCGGGTCTTTGCGTTCCAAGGCGACGGCTGCTTGGATGGTGGGCAGCCAATACCTCTGCACCAGCGTGCCCAGCGGGAAGGTCTTGTCGAGTTCAGCCGCCAGCTTCTCCGCCCCCGGCGTATCGCCTGCCCGCGCCAGCGCCAGCGCCGCCATCGCGCGCACATCGCGGTTCGGGGCCAGCTTCAACGCCGCATTGGCCTCGGCACGCGCCTGCTCCCGGTTTCCCGATTCCACCTCGCGCAGCGCTGCCTCTGCCTGATACCCTGCAGCACTCTCTTTGGCATCATTGTGCTGGGCTGACTCCATCGCATTCCGGGTCAGTTCGTGCGCGTTCTTCAGCTTGCCGTACCAACCTTCCGTGTCCGCTTGCATGTCCAGCAACAGGTCTTCCGCGCCCGGCTTTCCCATGGCGGCGGAGACCAACTGCGCCATCTGCGCTGTATCGCCCTTCAGAAACGCCAACCAGTAGCGGCTCTGGAGCAGGGTCTCGCCCTCCAGCTTGCGCTCCTCCGCCTGCTTGTACACCGCCTCCGCTTCATCCAGCCGGTTGCGGCTCATGTAGGCGAGGCCGAGGAGATAATAGAGGATCCCATTATCTGGATCGAGCTGCATCGCCACTCGCCATTCCTGCAATGCCTTTTCCCAATTTCCCAGGGTGGCTGAAGCGAATCCCAGCCGCATGTAAGGCAAGTCGTCTCTTGGGTAGGTCTGCTGCCACAGTTCGTCGGCCTGCGCCCCCTTCTCCAGCTCTCCCGTGACGAGATAGTAGTTTTCTGCCTCGATGAAGAACCGCTCCCGTTCGCTCACCTTCTCCCGCAGGTCGTAAGCCTTGCGTCCATTTTCGGCCCCCCACCCGGTTTCGTTGAGGTCGTAGTAAGCCGTCGCCATCCAGGCGTAGGCCATGGCAAAATTCGGATCAAGCTCTACCGCCCGTTTGAAGAAAGGCAGCGCGGCCGTGTCTCCTTTCGCAAACCATGTTTTTAGTCCCAGGCTGTACACTTTCAGCGCTTCCAACGATGGCGTGGTCGCTTCCTCGACCCGCGTGTCGTATTTCTGCAAGGAACTGAGCGACTCACCCAGCTTGCTGCGCAAACTAACTGCCGCGTTGTCCAGAGCCTTGAGCACCGCTTCCTTGCCTGCCGCCTGCTCCTGCGCTTCCGCCAGCACGTCCCCCGTGTTGCAGTTCACTGCCTTCAGGCCAATCACGTACTGGCTGCCCAACCCTGCAATCAATCCGTTCAGCATCGCCTTGCTGCCCGTGCGCTGGCAGACCTCGCGTGTGATGTTCGCCGTTAGGCGGTCATCGGGTGAACGGCCCATCAGCTTCAATGTCTCGTTCACCCTGCGCTCGGACACCAGAGCGAGAAAGGGCGATTGCTCAAGCTGTACCGAGAGTCCCTGCCTCAGGGTGTCGTCGAATACGTTGTCGCCGGTCTTGTTGTCGAAATCGGAAAGAACAATGGTGTCCTTGTCAGTCAGGCGATTGCTTTGCTGATGCGAACGATAGTAAAGCCCGCCCGCTACGAGCAAGGCGACAAGCAGGACGGGAGCCGCAATCTTCCAAACCTTCGCAATCCGCGCCGCCGTAGTTTCTGCCACAGCTACCGCGCCTGAGCTTGCCTCCGCACTCCGTCCGCTCTCGCTGTCCCGCTTCAGCCGCTGCAAATCCGTTCGCATCTCCGCCGCGCTCTGGTAGCGCAGGTCCCGATCTTTCTCCAGAGCCTTGTTGATGATCTCTTCCAGCTTGGGCGGCACGTCGGGATTCAGCCGCACGGCGCGCGTGGGCGCCGCGTCGAGAATGGCTTTAAAGATGACCGCGGAACTCTCGCCACGGAATGGCAACTGGCCGGTGGCCATCTCATAGAGAACAGCTCCAAACGAGAACAAATCCGTTCGTGCATCTAAATCCTTAGCCCGTACCTGCTCCGGCGACATGTACGTCACCGTTCCCAGCGTCGTGCCCTTGCTGGTCAGGTCCGCGCTGACCGAAGCCGTTTGCGCGGAGGCGTCATCTGCCTCGGTCTTTGAACTCGCGCTTATCTTGGCCAGCCCGAAATCCAGAATCTTGGCGTGCCTGCGTTCGGTGACAAAAATGTTGGCAGGCTTGATGTCGCGGTGGACGATCCCCTTGGAGTGGGCGGCGTCGAGTGCGTCCGCGATCTCGATTCCGAGCGACAACAGGGTTTCAATTTCCAGCGGACGACCGGCGATGTGCTGCTTCAGCGTCAGCCCGTCCAGAAACTCCATGGCGATGAACGCTTCGTCGTGCTGGTCGTCAATTTCGTAGATGGTGCAGATGTTCGGATGATTTAGTGCAGAGGCAGCCTTGGCTTCGCGCTGGAAACGGCTGAGAGCGCGCGGGTCTTTGGCCACTTCATCCGGCAGGAACTTGAGGGCAACAAACCGGCCGAGCTTCAAGTCCTCGGCTTTGTAGACCACGCCCATCCCACCACCGCCCAGCTTCTCGACGATATGGTAGTGGCCCAGTTCAAGGCCAACGCGCAAATCTTGGCCTAACGCTCGGCTGTCCATAGGGAAGAAACTCCCTCGCCTCAGGGTATGCTGCGTCTCAACGGCGGGAACTGCTCTTCGGAGAGGCGAACAGACGTATTAATGCCACACGAATAAGCCCGTAATGTCAGTGATTAGAGTCACATCCCTACTCTTCGTGATCGCCAGGCCGCCACAACTGTCGCAAAATCGTCATTTCAGCAACAACCCGGTAGTCGGTGCTAGCGCCACAACCACGGCACATACGGCAGAGAACCGGCCAGACCATTTCACCAACCGCGCTTTAAGCGCCGGCCTCTTTCTCCATTGCCAGCAACTGCTCTTTCCGCTCGATGCCCCAGCGGTAGCCGCCCAATTCGCCGTCTTGCCGCACTACGCGGTGGCAGGGAATTGCAACCGCTACGGGATTGGTAGCGCAGGCCCGGGCTACGGCTCGGGTGGCTTTCGGCATGCCGATTTTTTTCGCTACGGCGCTGTAGGAGCGCGTTTCTCCGCGGGGAATTTTTTGCAGCGCTTGCCAGACTCGGCGTTGAAACGCTGTAGCCCTTATGTCTAGCGGAAGCGAGGGATTGGTCTCATGTCCTTGAATGAGGCGGGTGAGGTTGTCTCGCCATTGGGACATGGCGGCATCGTCGCGGCGGCGAACGGCAAAAGGGAACTCGCGCATTAAGCCCTGCTGGAGCTGCTGATCGGAATCGCCGAATTGGATGGCGCAGATGCCCTTGTCGGTGGCGGCGATGAGCATGCGTCCGAGAGGCGAGCCGGCGATGGTGTAACGGACGATGGTGTAGCGAACAACGGCGGCCACTGCGCCTCGGCGGTACTTCTCCGGGGTCATGCCGAGCTGCGTGGCGGTGCGCTCGTAGAGACGGCTGCTGGAGCCGTATCCGGCAGCGTAGAGCGCGGTGGTTACGGAGTGCCCGGCCTGTAGATTCTGTTTTACCTGCCGGAGGCGGCAGGCGTCCATGTAGGCTTTGGGCGAGACGCCGAGCGCCGCTTTGAAGGTTCGCTGCAAGTGGAAGGGACTGCGGCGAAATTCCTTGGCCAGCAGGCTGAGCGTCAATTGACCTTCGATGTGCTGCTCGATGTAGCGGCAAATCGACCGAACCAGCGCGGATTGAGGATTTCCGTCCAGCGCCTTCGGACGGCAGCGCAGGCAGGCTCGATAACCGGACTGCTCGGCTTGGAGGGCATGATCGAAAAAGGTAACATTCTCGCGGCGCGGGCGTTTGGCGGGACACGACGGACGGCAGAATATGCCGGTGCTGGAAACGGCGAAAACGAAGGCGCCGTCGAGGGAGCCGTCGCGATCGAGGACGGCTTGCCAGCGGCGGTCGTCGATTTGAACTGCAGTCTGGGCTGCGGTTGGTTGCAGAGTTCGTTTCATCATTTCTTCTTCTGAAAGTATCGCATCGGTGGCCATGCAGATAACATAGGGCAGTCGCGCGGCGCGGACTATCCGAATGTTGCGGGCAAACGAATTTTCCGCTGAGAACCGGTGCCCCCTCCAAAGGCCCTGGCCGGCGCGGGTTTCCGGGCGGCTGCCTGGAGTGAACTCACCCTGGGTACGATGGGTTGGTTACTCATAAAGTGCAGATGCTTGCATCCGGGGGCTCGGCCCGATTCCGTTTCCGCCTACTAACTCCATTCGCAACACACACTTACACTTTTCTTTTCGTATGGTTTCACGGGTGCAGTGCTTCTCTGTGAGGCCGGAGTGTATGAGGCGAGCTGGGGGCAAACTTTGACTGTCATTCGCAGCGCTGAGTGCGTCGCAGCTCTTAAAACGACGACGCGGCCAACAGTCGTACTGCCGCTGCTGGTGATTTTGTTCATCGTCTCCTACGGCATTCTGACCCTGCTGGTTTTCGAGCAGGGTCAGACCATCGAATCGCAGCGCGGTTTGATCCGCGAGATGTTGAAGGACAGCACCCAACTGGCAACGCTGAAAGGCAAGCTGGCTCGTGACGAGAGCAAGCGGTCGAAAGACAAGGCGTCTGCGCAGGCGGAGCACAAAGGCGCGGATCCCGGCAATCCTGCGGCCGGGGCAAAAGGATCGGACAAAGAAACAAAACGATCCGGTAAATCAGCCCACTCCATGAAGGAAGCTCCCGGGAAGCCGCCCGCGGATTTAGAGGATGTGAGGCGCTCCACTCGGGCGATCTAGCGGTCGTACCAGTGTTAGCAGTGCGGATCAGCGAAAGCGATCCGGGTTTTGGATTCAGATTTACTAGATTCAGATTTCAAAGATAAGACGAGAAGCGGTTCTGTGAAACGCGGCCTTATGTGGTGGCCGCGAGGCAAGCGAGACACAATCATGAAGACCCTGGCCCTAGCTCTTGTCTTGTCTCTTCCCCTTCCCAGGCTGGCACCCCCAGCCCAGATGTCTCCCACCCCCAACCAGCAACCGGCAAAGAGAAAGGGAGGGCAATGGTACTTCGCGGCAACCGGGCACGCCGTGTATTGCTACGGACCGGTGGTGACCGTTCCCCAGGCACAAGGAGGCTTCGTGAAAGTTGCAACCTTTTGCCGTGGCGATCAAACCATGGTGCCGCTGAAAGATTAGAAGGCCATACCGCTTTACACCCACCGTTTAGAATTCCTTTTCTGCGACCGTGACTGAGCTCATAGACGGGCGAAAGTGGCGCCGATACAATTAGAGCGAATCATTCATTCTCTATTGAAGGGCTTCGCGCATGGCTACTGTCGTTCCTCCAACCACTACGCGGGTTTTGAATTCCAGTCTGGCGCAGAGGATCATGAGCGCCGACGAGGCTGCGGCTCTGATTAAGTCCGGCGACCAGGTCGGCATGAGCGGCTTCACCGGGTCTGGTTATCCCAAGGTAGTTCCGATTGAGCTGGCACGGCGCATTGCCGATGCGAACTTCCGCGGGCAGAAGTTTCAAGTCAGTGTCTTTACCGGGGCCTCCACCGGCCCGGAGCTGGATGGAGCGCTGG
>Ga0224558_1001494_pt1 | contig 24264 bp, 19 predicted proteins | sample 714S32024metaG_FD_180682 | JGI IMG/M metagenome (GOLD analysis project Ga0224558, IMG submission 180682) | Peat soil microbial communities from Stordalen Mire, Sweden - 717 S3 20-24 | ecosystem: Environmental > Terrestrial > Soil > Wetlands > Peat | place: Sweden: Norrbotten County, Stordalen...
ACCAAGCAGATCAACCTAGTGAGTACGGTCGGGTAAAAGGCCCAAAGAAGCAAGGCTATCGAAATTGCAGCAATTGAGATGGACTCACTGCGGTTGTAGAACCGACCGCTATTCTGTCTAGAATCGCTCTCCTGGGAATCGGTCTGTCGCTCGTCGGATATTACTGGAGCGTCCAGATGCGAGGCTTTTTCTGCGGCTTTCTTGAGCGCCCTATCATGTGCGCTTCCACCGCCGCCCTTCCCGTGTTTACCCATGCCCCTAATCCTCCCACTCGATACCTTGCCAAGTCGAGAGGCACCTGTGACACATTTTCTGCATCATCAGGAAACATTTGGCAAGGTACCCTAGGCCTCGATTCCGACGAGGCCTGGGGCCTCACTTACTTACCAGCTTCTTCCAGGAAGCGGACGATTGATTCGATTCCCAGCTCGAAGTTCTTCAGACAGTACTTCTCGTTGGGGGCGTGGATGTTGTCGTCGGGAAGGCCGAAGCCCATCATCACGCTGGGCATTCCCAGATGGCGGTCGAAGTCGCCGACGATGGGGATGGAGCCGCCGGAGCGGATAAAGACCGTGTCCTTGCCCCAAACCTCGTGAAGCGCCTTTGTGGCGGCCTGAATGTAGGGATTATCGACGCGAACCAGGCAGGCGTCGCCTGCGCTGATCAGCCTTACCTCGACATCAACGCCAACGGGCGTGATCTTTCCCACATAGGCCTTGTAAAGGGCAAAGGCCTTGGCAGGCGTCATGCCGGGAACCAGACGCATGGAGACCTTGGCCAGAGCCTTGGCTGGGATCACAGTCTTGGCGCCCGCGCCGATGAAGCCGCCGGGGATGCCGTGCACGTCGAGCGTGGGCCGGGCCCAGGTGCGCTCCATGACGCTGTAGCCGGACTCGCCCACCAGCGTGCGCGAACCGACCTCGGTCTTGCGATAGTGCTCCTCGTCGAAGGGCAGGCTCTTCCATGCCTTCAACTCCTCGGCGCTGGGCGGAATGATGTCGTCGTAGAAACCGGGGATGAGGATGTGGCCGTTCTCGTCCTTCAGCTTGGCCAGCATATGCGCCAGGGACATGAAGGGATTGGGCGCTGCGCCGCCGTACATGCCGGAGTGCAGATCGGTCTTGGCGCCGCGCACTTCGAGTTCGGTGTAAATCATGCCGCGCAGACCGACGCACAAGGTGGGCAGGCCGGGCGCAAAGAGTTCTGTATCGCAAACCAGGGCAAAATCCGCCTTGAGGTCGGCCGGTTTGGAAGCGACATATTCTGCAATTCCCTCCCCGCCGACTTCTTCGTCGCCCTCCAGAATGACGCGAACATTCAGGGGCAGCTTGCCGTTGGAGGCCATCAACGACTCCAACGCCTTGACCTGCGACCACACCTGACCCTTGTCGTCACAGGTGCCGCGGCCATAGAGGTTGCCGTCGCGCTCTGTTGGCTCGAAGGGCGGCGAAAGCCATTCGTCTTCAGGATCGGTGGGCTGCACATCATAATGGCCATAAAAAAGCGCTGTGGGCTTACCGGCAGCGTGCAGCCAGTCGGCGTAAACCAACGGATGGCCGACGGTGTCAATCAGCCGCACATGCTCCATGCCGATGCGTGTGAACTCGGCGGCCAGAAACTCGGCGGCGCGGCGGCAATCGCCCTTGTTCTCGGGCAGTGTGGAGACAGAAGGAATGCGCAGAAGGTCCTTCAGCTCTTTCAAGAAGCGGGGATGATTCTCTCGTGCGTAGGTTACAGCGGTTGAAGCCATAGATGTACTCCCTCTCAGAAAATTCCGACAGAGGAGAGTATAGGCGGTCAAACCGGAAAACGGAATCGGGGCCTATAAAGTTGCCTGGGCAATCAGCCGTGGAGTTCGCGGTGCGAGCCGGGACCGGGACTCTGGCGCAGTATCCTCAAGACAGATGCCTCCGATTCTCAACGCGCAGTCAGTGACCAAGCAGTTCGGCGCCAAACCGCTCTTCCAGAACATTTCGCTCACCGTCAACGAAGGCGACAGAATTGGCCTGATAGGGCCAAATGGAGCGGGTAAATCCACTCTGCTGGCCATTCTTGCCGGGCAGCTTGAGCCCGACTCAGGCGAACTTGCTGTGCGCAAGCGCGCCCGCGCTGCCTACGTGCCCCAGGACTCGCGATTCGGCCCCGGCCTCAGCATCCGGCAGGTTCTTGAGCGGGCGTTATCCGCTGCGCATGTGAATGAGAACGAACGCGAGGGAAGGTTGCGTGAGCTGTCGGGTCGCGCCGGCTTCGTGGACCTCAGCGGCGAGGCTGCCGCGCTCAGTGGCGGCTGGCGCAAGCGGCTGGCGATTACCGAGGCTTTAGTCGGCGAACCCGAAGTGATGTTGCTGGACGAGCCGACTAACCATCTCGACCTGGCCGGCATTGAGTGGCTGGAGGAGTTGCTCACGTCATCCTCTTTTGCCGCTGTCACGGTGAGCCACGACCGCTATTTTCTTGAATCCACCTCCAGCGAAATCATTGAGCTGAACCGCGTTTATGCTGAAGGCCTGTTGCGCGTGAAGGGCAACTTCAGCCGATTTCTCGAAGAAAAGCAGGCTTATCTGGAATCGCAGAACCGGCAGCAGGAGAGCCTGCGCAACCGCGTGAGAACGGAGATTGAATGGTTGCGGCGCGGCCCCAAGGCGCGGGCCACCAAATCAAAGGCCCGCATCGACACGGCCAATGCGATGATCGGCAAACTGAAAGACATCGACGCGCGGACCGCGGTCTCGACAGCCGGCATCGACTTTGACGCCAGCCAGCGCAAGACAAAACGGCTGGTGGAATTCAAGAATGTGGCCTGCGATGTGCCCGGCGCGGAATCGCCCGATCGCCCAGGCGAAATCCTGCCCGGAAGGCGCCTCTTTACGGGACTCAACTTCATCCTGACAGCGGGCATGAAAGTGGGGCTGGTCGGGCCCAACGGCAGCGGCAAGACCACTCTGCTGCGCCTGCTGCGCGGCGAAATTGACCCGGCCGAAGGCTCCATCCGCCGCGCCTATGCGCTGCGCATCGTCTACTTCAGCCAGATGCGCGAACTGGACGAAAGCCTGACCCTGCGCCGCGCCCTGGCTCCGGAGGGCGACGCAGTGATGCATCAGGGGCGCGAGGTGCATGTGGCGAGTTGGGCAGCGCGGTTCCTGTTTACCAGCGAGCAGCTCAACCAGCCGGTGCGCAACCTCTCGGGCGGCGAGCGGGCGCGGGTGCTCATTGCGAAACTGATGCTGGAGCCGGCGGACGTTTTGCTGCTTGACGAGCCGACCAACGATCTTGATATTCCCACGCTCGAAATTCTGGAAGAAAACCTCCTCGATTTTCCTGGTGCGCTGGTGTTGGTGACGCACGACCGTTATCTGCTGAATCGCGTCTCGTCGACGGTGCTGGGCCTCGATGGCCGCGGGCACACTGGGCGCTTTGCCGATTACGCACAGTGGGAAGACTGGATAGCCGGGCAAGAAGAGGTAGAGCGCGCGGCAAACTCAGCTAACGCCGCTAGCTCTGCTAACTTGGCAAGCTCTGCTGGCTCCGCAAAGAAAAAGCTCTCTTATCTTGAAGCGCGCGAGTTCGCAGCCATTGAAAAGAGGGTCGAAGAGTCCGACGCTCGCCTCAACGCTGCCCGCGAGCGAGTCGAGCATCCTGACATTGCCACCAACGCCGCAGCGCTTCAAGAGGCATTGCTTGAACTGGACGCGGCACAGCATGAAAACGACGCCCTCTATGCCCGCTGGGCCGAACTGACCGAGAAATCAAGCTAACGCGCGTCTAATCATGGTAGAAAGAGATGTTATCGAATGAATGGGAAGCCTCGATGGAAAACGGAATCAAAGTCCTGATTGTCGAAGACGAGCCCCACGCGCTGACGGGGCTGGCGGAGCTGATCTCCGGATGGGGATACCGCACGGAGACCGCGCGCGATGGCGTCGAGGGCTGGGAAAAGGCGCAGGCCTGGGAGCCGGCGATCGTGGTCACCGATCTGAAAATGCCGCGGCTGGACGGCATCGGCCTGCTCGAGAAGCTCTCGGCGGAAAATTCCGGCCTCAGCTCCAACCTGGCTGTGGTGGTGCTCACGGCCATGGGCTCTATTCAACTGGCCGTGGACGCCATGAAGCTGGGCGCGTACGACTTTTTGCAAAAGCCAGTAGACGCGACCCGGCTCAGGACCATCCTGGCCAACGCCACGCGACAGCGCGACACCGCCATTGAACTCGAAGTGGCGCGGCGCCGCCTGCGCGAAACCGGCGTGTTGGGCTCCATGGTGGGCAGTTCCCGGCCCATGCGCGAAATCTTCGGACTGATCGAGCAGATTGCGCCTTCCAATGTCTCGGTGCTCATCACCGGCGAGAGCGGCACGGGCAAGGAGCTGGTGGCGCGCACGCTGCATGAGCTCAGTCCGCGCAAATCGCGGCCATTTGTCGCGGTAAACTGCGCGGCCATTCCCGAAACGCTGATCGAGAGCGAAATCTTCGGCCATGAGAAAGGCGCATTCACCGGCGCGGCGGAGCGGCGGGCTGGCTGCTTCGAACTGGCGCAGGGCGGCACGCTGCTGCTGGACGAGATCGGCGAAATGCCCTCAGGAACCCAAGCCAAGCTGCTGCGCGTGCTGGAAGAGCGCAAGCTCCGGCGGCTGGGCGCGCGCACCGAGCAGGAGGTGGATGTACGCGTGCTGGCGGCCACCAACCGCGATCCCGCGCAGGCCGTCGCCCAGGGCCATCTGCGGCCCGACCTTTACTATCGACTGAATGTCTTCAACATCGCCATGCCGCCCTTGCGCGAGTACATTGAGGATCTGCCGGTAATGGCCGAGGCCATACTCAAACAGATGAATCAGAAGCATGGCCGGCGCGTCTCCGGGCTGACGCCGTCGCTGCTGGAGCGTTTGATGGCCTACGATTGGCCGGGGAACGGCCGTGAGTTGCGCAACACCATCGAGCGGGCGGTGATTCTTTGCGCGGACGGAGCGCCGCTCGATACCGGGCATTTGCCTGCGGAATTCGGCAAGGCGAAGAGTCAAACCGCGCCGGAGTTGGACGCCAGCATGGTGCCGTTGCGCGTCGGCACAACCGTGGATGAAATGGAGCGGCTGCTGATTCTGCGCACCCTGGAAGCCACCGGCCAGAACAAGACCCGCTCCGCCGAGATTCTGGGCGTAAGCCTGAAGACCCTGCACAACAAGCTCAAGGCGTACAGTCTCGCCAGGGAAGACCAACAAAGCTGACCCATGCACCTGAAGACCAAACTCGTTCTGGCCATCACCACCCTGGTATTTCTTATTGCCGGGTTGCTTTCGCTGGTCTATGTGAGCCAGTTGCTCAAGGCGGCGGTGAAGCAGTCTTATGACACCAACAGGATGGTGGCCAACCAGGTGCGCTTTGCTCTGCAAACCGCTCTCGAGAGCGGGTTGACGAACCGCAAAGTTGATCCCAACAATCCTGAACAATTGCGCAGCCTTGCGGCCGAGGCGGTGCGCGACAATGCGGCGCTCCAGGCGGTGGTCGAATCGGTCAACCGCTACTCGCTCACGGTCTACGACCTCAACATCGGTGACAACCAATCCACTACGCTGCTCAGCACCAATCCCGAGAACGAAGACAAGCCACTGCCGGTCCGCCACAACTACGAAGAGCTGCTCAACGCCAACCCCATCCAATTGATGAAGCAGGTCATCGGCCCACCCAGGGTCTTCGACGTGGTGGTGCCCCTGGAGCGCAACGGCGCACCTTTTGTCACCGTCCATGTGGGTGTTCGCACCACCTTTCTGCGCGCCGTTTATGAGCCGTGGTTCTCCGCGGCTGTCACGCTCATGGAACTGGTGTTGGGCGCGGCTTTGATTGTGGCTTTTTTTCTGGGTAACTTCGCGCTGCGCCCCCTAGAAGAGATCAGCCTGCAGTTGGACTACTGGGCCGGCTTGGGCGAAGTTGGCGGCGAAGGGACAAAAAAAGAAGAGCCGGCGCCAAAACAGGATACTGCAGAGCGCGTTTCAAGCAAGATTGATCTCATCGGCCATCGCATGAGAAACGTGGAAGAGGTTTTTTCCGCATTGAAGGATAACCTGGCACAGATTCTCGGCAATCTGCAGGACGGCATTCTGCTGTTCACGGCGGATGGGCGGGCGGTGCTGGTCTCCGAAGCGGCGCGGCGCTTCCTGGGCATCGAGCAAGGCTCCATCCTTGGCCGCCGCGCACCCGAAATCTTTGACCGTTCGACGGTGCTGGGCCTCGCATTAAGCGAAGCGTTCGAATCAGGCGCAACTCTGATGCAGGTGGAAATTCGCACCGAGACGGGCCGCCGCATTCTAGCCTCGCTGGATTTTATCCACGACGACCGGACGGGACCGGGATCGGGCCACAGATTCGGCGCGCTGGTCACGTTGCACGACTTGGAATCGGTGGAGCAGATCGAGTCGGAACTGGAGCTTTCGCGGCGCATGGCAGCCATCGGCCGGCTCACCAGCGGCGTGGGCCACGAGGTGAAGAATCCCATCAACGCCATCGTGGTGCATCTTGAACTGCTGAAGACCAAATTGGGCGACGCCAGCGCTCCGGCAGTTCGTCATCTTGAGGTGATCGACTCGGAGATTCATCGCCTCGACCGCGTGGTTCAGACGCTGGTGGATTTCTCCCGCCCCGTCGAATTGCAACTGCACGAGCAGGACCTGCGCCCCGTGATTGCCGATGTGCTGGCGCTGGCCGCCGAGGAGCTTTCCACGCACAATGTAACGCTGGTCAGCCGCATGCCTTCCACCCCGCTGGTGGCCAATGTCGATGCCGACCTGATGAAACAGGCGGTGCTCAACGTGATTCAGAACGGCGCTCAGGCCATGCAGCAAGGCGGCACGCTGGAAGTAGTTCTCGAAGAGGACCACAAGACCGGGGTGCTGCGCATCGCCGACGAGGGCCCCGGCATTCCCGAAGATATTCGCGAGAAGATATTCGATCTTTATTTCACCACCAAGAGCGGAGGCAGCGGAATAGGGCTGGCAATGACTTACCGAGTGCTTCAGTTGCACCACGGGAGCGTGGAAGTACAATCAAGAGCAGGGCGCGGCACGGAATTCCTCTTGCGAGTTCCGCTCGCCGCCGGGGACTGGGGACGCCGGCATCTTCGGCCGGCGGTTATGGCCAACGTGAAAGGCATTGCTCGATGAAGTTGCCGGATGCACAACAGATGCTCCGTACCGCATTCGTTCGCCTATTCTCTGGCGAAAGGATGGAAAAACTCAACCCTCGCACCGCTTCGTTCGTCACGATCGCCCTGTGCCTGCTGCCACTCTTTCTTACAGGCTGCTTTCACAAGACCCAACAGGCTCAGGTTGTGCCTCTAGCGCCGCCCATTGTGGACACGCCTCCGCCCAAACCCGAGCCATCGCCCACCGATCTGCCACCTCCGGTCGTCACCCCTCCTAATCAGCCCACCGAGCCAGCCGCCAGCACACAACCGCAGCCGCCTGCCAAGCCGTCGCCCGCGCACAGGAAGCCTCCGGCCAGGAACACGCAGCTGGCGCTCAACGAGAGCCCCGGCGTGAGCGCCATTGGCCAACTATCGTCAGGCGACCCCACTGACTTGCGGCGGCAGACAGAGAACTCCATTGCGGCCACGGAACGCGGACTGAACAGTATCACCCGTTCGCTCAGCGGCCAGGAAAAGAAGACGGCAGCGCAGATCAGGGAGTTCCTCAAGCAGGCTCGCGCGGCGCTGGCCTCCGGCGACGCGGATGGAGCGAGCACGCTGGCAGCCAAGGCGAAGGTGCTTCTGGGCGAACTCAGCCAGTGATGGTTAAGGACTAAGGAACTATGGCAGTAGTGGCGTGCATTTCAACCGCAGATAAGTCTACCGGTGGAGGTGATTGCAAATGTTCAAAATAATTAGGCGCGTCGATAAATATCTGCTTCTCTTTGTCGCGCTGACTATTTCGGGTTCGGCGATAGTCGGGTGCGAGTACATTCCAGAGTCAACCTTTGAATTAGCGAGTGAGTCGAGGCTGCCGAAATGGATTACCCTTCCGCCGGGACTTACTCGCGATGACGTTTCCATTACGATGAGCTACTACGATAGTTTATGGGGTAGTGATGTGAAATTCATATTACAAGACAAGAATAAGCAAACACTGACAAAGGTATATGGAAAGCGGAAAGGCACAGGGCCTTTCTATCTGAAACATCCTCCACAAGGATTTCCTCCTGGTTATCCAATCTATGAAGTAATCACTGTAAATGGCATCACTGAAATTATCGAACATAGAATACCGGAGCCGATATTTTATGTAACGGACGACCCTGCTGTTTGGAAAGAACTGGGAGTAGGACACAGGTAGAAGGTGGTATTTTGGCACAAAGCCGAGCCATTGCGCGGAAATTTGTGTTTTGGGGCGGGTGCCCCGGATTAGACGTAGGGACTGGTCGCTTTACCGTTCGCCCCAGCTCAGCTTACTGCGCAGCGCCTCAAAGAATCCGCCCTCACTCATCCGAACCAGGTTGACGGTGTGGATTGACTTCCGGCAGCGAACCTCATCGCCCAATAAAAGCTCGACAGCCTTCTGGCCGTCCACGGTCAGGAGCGCCTGTTTTGTGATGTCCTCGACCCGCACGATGAGCGAGGCGTCGCCCCGAACCACGATGGGCCTCAGCGTGAGCAGATGCGGACAGATGGGCGTGACCACCATAGCGTCAACGTTGGGCGTCAGAATAGGGCCGTTGGCGGCCAGCGTGTAAGCCGTAGAGCCGGTGGGGGTGGAGACAATGACCCCGTCGGCGCGGAAGCGGGCTACGCTCTTACCGTCCAGCTCCACGGCAAAATCGCCCATGCGGGCAATGTCGCCCTTGGAGACTACGACCTCGTTCAGCGCTTCGAAACTGGAGCAGAGCGTGCCCTCGCGCCAAAGTTCGGCGTGCAGCATGGCCCGCGCGTCCAGGTCATGGTGGCCGTTGTGCCAGCTCTCCAGGGTTGGATAGAGATCGGCCAGTCGAACTTCAGTCAGGAAGCCGAGAAAGCCCAGATTCACACTGAGGATAGGCGTGCCGGTGGAGGCAAAGGTGCGCGCGACGCTCAGAAGCGTTCCATCCCCGCCCAGAACGATTACCAGTCCGGGCTTCTGTTCGGGCATCAATGCGCGATTTATGGCCGGCGCGACCGTTGTGTACTGCCCGCCCTCGAGGTCAAGCACCGGCTCATAACCGTGCAGGCGAAGCCATGCGATCAGCTCCGGCAGAAGCCGGGCCAACTCTTTTTTTTGCGACTTGCAGACAATTGCGACGCGAACCATGCGGTCTCAGTGTAACGGACCCGCCTGCGGTGAGGCCAACTAATGAGCGCCCTTCAGTTTATGGCAAGGGCCGCCGCGCATAGAGCAGAAACTCCTGATTCCCCTCAGCGCCCGTAATCGGCGAGGGAATCGTCCCGACCATCTGCCAGCCAAGCGAACGGATGCAATCAGCAACCTTGTCGATGGCCAACTTGTGCGCCTCAGGGTCGCGAACAATCCCTCCCTTGCCGACGTGGCCGCGCCCGGCCTCAAACTGCGGCTTTACTAGGACGACGGCTTCGGTGAGCAGCGGCGCGGCTGCGAAGACCGGCGAGAGCAGCAGCGTAGCCGAAATAAACGCGACATCCATTACCATCAGCGTAATCTCGGGGCTGCCTTGCTCCACGGACAGCGCACCAGGCTCCAGAAAGCGGGCGTTGATGCGCTCCAGCAGGCGCACGCGCGGATCGTTGCGCAGCTTCATGGCGATCTGCCCGAAGCCGGTATCGACGGCGCTCACGTGCGTGGCCCCGTGCTGCAAGAGACAATCGGTAAATCCGCCAGTCGAGGCGCCCACGTCCAGGCAAGCGCGCCCCAGCACAGTGATAGGCCAGTGCTCCAGCGCAGCGACCAGCTTGAGCCCGCCGCGGCTCACGTAGGGCTGCTCCTCGCCAAGCAGGCGGACAGCAGAGTTGGCGGGCACGGTCGCGCCGGCTTTCTCCACCTTCTGCTCCCGCACTAGAACGCGGCCGGCCAGAATGAGCGCGCGCGCCCGCTCCCGGCTGGGAACCAGTCCCCGCTCGACGAGCAGAAGGTCTACGCGCATTTTTGCTTCGCCAGCCATTCTCTCCATCGTTTCACACGCCGGTCAATGCAGCCCTGCGAACCACTTGCCAGACGCAAAAACAGCCAAAGGAACCTTCCCTCGCGGGAAAACCCTCTTTGGCTGTCTTGATTCCCAATATTGCAGCGCGGCGCTCTATTTCAGCAGCGACATATTACTGAGCCTGGCAGTTTAAAAGCGTTGGACTTGTGCTTGTTGCCGGATTGAAAGCACTGAGCGGCAGGTTGCAGGGCTGGCCAAAACCGGGAATCCTGCTCACATTATTGTTGTTTCCGCTGCTGCCATTCTGAGTGGTAACGCGCACATCTACCAGGTTGCCCGAGTAGAGATCCAGTGTCGTATCCACAGTGTCCGGATTGGTGCCTCCAGTGGCGATGATGGTCAGATACGGGCTGTCCGGAGAGGCCACATAAACCTTGCCGAAGACCGAATTCTGAGTATTAACAACGGTGCGCGGGTGACCAGTGACCGGCAGGGTCTTTTCCACGGTATAACTGCTCAGGTTGACAATAGTCACTGACTCAGCAGTCTGGTTGGCCGTATAGGCGCGGCTTCCATCCAGCAAAACGGTCACGCTGGCCGGGTTAGTGTTAGCGCCCACCGGAATCGTATAGGTGGTGCCAAAGGTCGAGCTGTCGTTGCCGAACTCGTCCAGGCTCACGTCGATGACGCTGATCGCGCTACCGGCATAGTCGGCCACGACCAGCAGGTTTTTGGCGGCGTTGTACTCGGCATAGACCGGCCCGGCAGTTGCGGTCATGCCGGTCGTTCCGTTGGGAGGGGCAATGTGCGTGGCGCTTACTGCTCCGAGAGACAGCGGCAAGGTGGGATGGCAAGTGTAGGTCTGGTTGTCCTGATTCACGCAGCCAGTGGATGGGCAAACACATTGGTCCGGAGTGTCGTCGGGTACGTTGATTACCGAAACTGTGTCGCTGCCCCGATTGATCACAAAGAACCGCTGACTATCCGCGCTTTCGACGGCGTAGACCGGGCACTGACCCACCGAAATTGGTATGTCCGTCGTATTATTGGTTACCTCGATTCCGGTCACTTCGCCGGTGGGCTGCGCCGTGGGTGAGATATTGCACTCCATCCCGGTGGGATTGGGATTAGTAGAAGTCGCAAGATCCTGGCTGATGGCATAATAGCGCTGGCCGCGAAGGCCAGAACCCACCACCATGACTGGGGTGTTCACCACCGTAGGGCTGGTGGACGCCAGCGGAATGGAAAGCACGAAGGCTTGGGGGCTCCCGGTGAACACATCAGCAGCATTTTCGCATACGTTCGAAGGGGGAAAGGTAGCACATAGGTCGGCAGCCCACAGCCCGGACGATGGCGAGAACAGGTTCAGCGGCTCCGCCCGGTTCGGCAGAGTTGTGTAGGTCACGTTCTTGGCCTGCAAGGTAGTGGAAACAGGGAAGTTAGTAAGAGTCCCATCGCTATTGATGGTATAGCCGTTGGAACCGGTTTCATCCACGGTAAACGCAGACGGGCCAGGGCCTATGGGAACCCCTGAGACCATCACCGAATCGCCGGAGTAGTCGATGATGCTTACGATACCCGCCGCTGTAGTGGAAGGAGCTGAAACCACTACGGCATACGAATACGGCTGCGCCGCGGGGCCACTGGGGTTGACGGGCGTAACCACGGGCCGGTAGTTGTTTCCGCAACCAGCGATCAGGGCAGCAGCCGCAAAGGCCGCGCCCGCCTGAACCAACCGCACACGCGTCTGGCCAAATTTCATCCGAAAAAGCCTCATTCAGTTCTTTCCTGCTTACTTCGTGATTGTAAATCAGGCGACCGGGCCTTTGGCGCGCCAGAGCAACAGAAGGCCATCGGAAGGCCCCGTACCTGCGACCCCTCATGCCGCCGGCCCTCAATACCCCCGCAGGTTAGGATTGAAGCGTGGCTCGAATCAAGCTGATCTGGCAATCGAAGTTGGTGCTTCTCCTGGTGCTGCCCTTTGCCGGCGCCGACGTGGTGCTCCAGTCCCACTGGTGGGCGGTGAATTGCTGGCCGGTTGCCGCCTGGACGGCGGCCCTGAGCCTGTTGCTAGGGCTTGCAGTCCTTCAATTGCACGCAGCCACGCCGGGCGGGGCCTTTGCCGGGACGGTGATCACCGCCAGCCTGATATTTTCCACAGCAACCTTTACACCTGGCGAGCCTTTCCCTTATACACCGTGGCACACCGCCCTGTTGCCGGTGCTGGCTCTCTTTCTGCTCACTTCGGCCGCCACGCGGCTGGGACGGGAGACCAAGGAGTGTCTGGGCACAGCGGAGCGGAGGCAGGGGCGCACGTCGGCGCAGGTAGCAGCCAACCTGGGAGTGGCCGCGCTGCTCTTCGACGGGCTAGCGCAATCGTGGCTGGCAGGCAACCGCTGGCTCTCCCACGTGCCTCCAGCGCTGCTGTTTGCAGCGGGGCTGGCGGCACTGGCTGAAGCCGCGGCGGATACGGTCTCCTCGGAGATCGGTCAGGTAATTGGCGGACAGCCGCGCATGATCACCACTATGCGCCAGGACGAACCGGGCACGGATGGCGCCATCAGTCTCGTTGGCACGCTGGCCGGAGCTGCGACGGCGGTGATTGTCGCAGCTGCCGGAAGCATGGCGCTCAACGGCGGCTCAGCAATGTTCTGGATCAGTTGCGCAGGCGGCGTCTTCGGGCTCTTCTTCGACAGCTTGCTGGGGGCAACTCTGGAACGACGAGGCTGGCTAAACAACGACGCGGTCAATTTCCTGTCCACCGCCAGCGCGGCAGCTTTTGCACTGGGGCTGCTGACACTATTGCAACATCCCGGCGTTGGATAGCTTCGCGAAGGCTGCGCACCTGGCTACTCCCCTTCAGGAAGAGCGAGTGCATCGCACCCATCAGGATTGAAGACGTACTTCAAGAACTCTTCCATCTTCTCTGCGGGCATCTTTGCGATCGCTTCGACAAACTCAGTATGCCTGGCCCGACAGACTTTCTGCATTTGAAGCGCATAGTCGCTGTGCGGGTCCTTAACAGAAGCGATGGAATAGGCTATATATTCAGGAAGTTTCTCAGGCGCAATCAGCACCGCCCTCGCTAGATCACGCGGAAAGTGATTGCCAATCTGATTCAGCAATTTCATCTCATGGGGATTTTCAAAGTCGCACAAGTGATCGCCAAGAGTCATAACCACAAGGCGCTCGCTATCGTCTTTGGGAATCAGATTGAGCAGCAGCAGAGCCACATCATGTTTTTGCGGATAAAACTCAAATTGCATCTCCGCAAAGACAACCCTCGCGCGGTAACTCTCGCCCGCCTTTAATCGATTGGCGGCCAACTCCCCGGAAGAGATCGCGCGCGCCATCCTCGCCATCGCATCGATTTCGCCGCAGTTCGACGTCTGCGCGAACAAAGCCTTGCAGGGTGCAAGAAATAAAGCCAGAACAACCGCAAGAATTAGGATTTCATGCGTCTTCATCACGACTCTCCTCAGCAAGCATCGCACGCCGGCTTGCTGGCTTGCTTTTCCTTCAATGCAAATGCATCCGCCACGCCGTATAACTCAAGATCTCATGCACGATGCGCTCGAAATCCCCTACGCCTTCTCCTGTCCCGCCCTCGATCTCCATACGGGGCCGCGGCGAGGTGAGCACATCCAGTCCCTCAGCCGCGCAGATTTCATGAATCCTGAACAGGTGCGTTCCGTCGCTGACGATCACCAGCCGCCGCAATCCGTTGGCACGAGCAATCACGGCGATGCGGCGCGCTGACTCCTCCGTGTTGCGGCTCTCGGTTTCCGCGATAATCGCGCTCTCCGGAATGCCCATCGCCATCAGATACTCGCGGCCCACGGCCCCTTCGTTGTACTGGTCGCCTCCGTTCCCTCCCAAAGTGATGATGAGCGGGGCGATGCCGCGATGGTAAAGCACAAGCGCATGGTCCAGGCGGGCGCGGTAAACCGGGGAAGGACGGCCGTCGTACTCCGCCGCGCCAAAGACGCCGATGGCGTCAGCACGAGCGCCCTGTACAACCTGGGCAGCTTGATCCTGGCCGGCATAGCGCTCAATCTGCGCGTAGACCCAGCGGCACCAACACAGAGCCGTCACTCCCAGTGCGAGCACAAGCAGGAACGCGGCGCGAAGCGCCCGCCGGCGAATTTTCGGGTTGGATCTGCGCTGCATGGAGAACCTTCGGCTCAGGGAACAGTAAAAAGTGAACAGTGGTTAGTGGTCAGTGACCACCGTCATCTCTGCAACACCATGGCAATCTCATGTGTCGGGATGGCGCCCTCGCGCAGAACCATCCAGCGGCCGGAGCCCAGCGAAAGATCAACGATCGTGGTGGGTCGCGCGCGACCTGTAGAACCGCCGTCAATAATCAGCGGAATGCGGTCGGCGAGCTGGTCGCGAACGCAAGCTGCGTTGGTGCACTCCGACGCCCCCCAAAGGTTGGCCGAGGTGGCAGTGATGGGCAGCCCGAAGCGCTCCACTACCGCGCGGGGAATGGCTGCGTCGGGCACGCGCAGGGCAACGTTGCCGGTATTCGCCGTAGACCGCAGCGGCAGCTTTCCGCCTGCTCTCACAATGATGGTCAGCGGGCCGGGCCAGAAGCGGTCGGCCAGCTTGTCCAACATGGGGTCGGTGTCGCGGGCCAACTCATACGCCTGCGCCAGCGACGCGATCAGCAGGGACAATGGCTTCTGTTTTTGACGAGTCTTGATCTGGTAGATCTGCTCCACCGCATGAAGATTCACGGGGTCCACGGCCAAACCGTAAAAGGTATCGGTCGGCATGGCAACTACATCGCCCTTGCGCAGACAGGAGACGATATAGTCGATCCGGTCAGGCTGGGGCTCATCGGGATTGACGCGCAAGATCTCCGCGGACAAGAAGGCCTACCTCCGTTCCAGGGTATGAGTTACCACAATCACGAAAACCATCACGACGCCGGACCCGGCGCAATTTCCAGTTCAAAGCTAGACGCATGCAAAACTCCCGTGCCCGCCTGCCACCCGTCCGGCAAAACAGCTTAAAATCGGCTAAGCGTCAACAGGTTACGCGCCGATGCCTTATCGCATTGTACAGAGTAAGCAGAATGTCCGCTTGAAGGATTTGCGCCGCGCACTGGCCCATCCTGGCCGTGACAGTCGCAGTCTGGCCGGTGGCAATGGCCATGCACTCGCGGGAATCGAAGGGCCAAACCTGCTCGAAGAGGCTCTGCGCGCCGGCTTGCGTATCCCTTGGGTTTTTGTGGCGCAGGGAGCGGAGCATCTGCTTGAAAAACTGGCTCTGCCGGCCGAGACAGAGGTGCTGCAGGTACCTAAAGAGGTACTGGATTCCGCGCTTTCAACTGAAACACCTCAACCGGTCGCTGCCTTGATTGAGCCGCCGAGCTGGGCCTGGGCCGACGTTCTCGTGAGCCGGACGAAGGCCACGCCACTCATTGTCGTGCTGGCTGGCCTGCAGGACCCCGGCAACCTGGGCACGATACTGCGCTCGGCGGAGGCCTTCGGCGCCCAGGCCATTCTCAACCTGCCCGGAACCGTCAGCGCCTGGAACCCCAAAGCCGTGCGCGCCTCCGCCGGCAGCGTCTTCCGGCTTCCGCTGCTGGAAACGAGCGTGGAAGAATGTTTTTCCCGCCTTCACGCAGCCGGTGTCAGGATTTGGACCACCGCGGTCCACGGAGCAGAGCCAGCCGACCGCATCGACCTGGTCGGCCCGGTCGCGCTGCTGATTGGTAATGAAGGCAACGGCGTGCCGCAGGCGCTGGCTGAGCTGGCCGATGGAGCCGTGACGATTCCCTGCCCCGGTCCTGTTGAGAGCCTCAACGCGGCGGCAGCGGTCAGCGTGCTGCTATATGAAGCTTCCCGGCAGCGGGCTGGCAGAATTCAGCCTAGAAAGGCTAAAGGGCGCGTGCAATGAGCCTCTTTGACAACGAACCCGAAGGCCCCACCGGTCCGCTCCGCACCGCGCCGTTGGCTGAACGTATGCGCCCGCGCTCTCTGGAAGAGTTCAGCGGCCAGGAGCATCTGGTCGGCCCCGGCAAACCACTGCGCGTGCAGATCGAGCGAGACGGTCTCGATGCTTCGGGGTCCGGGTCGATGATTTTGTGGGGTCCACCGGGGGTGGGCAAAACCACGCTGGCCAAGATCATCGCCGAGACCACCAAGGCCAGCTTCATCGAGTTCTCCGCCGTGATGAGCGGCATCAAGGAAATCAAGCAGGTGATGGTCGCCGCAGCCCAGGCCTCAAAGATGCACTCGCGCACCATCCTCTTCATCGATGAGATTCACCGCTTCAACAAGGCGCAGCAGGACGCTTTCCTGCCTTACGTCGAGCGCGGCGACATCCGGCTGATTGGCGCAACCACAGAGAATCCTTCTTTTGAGATTATTTCGGCGCTGCTCTCGCGCTGCCGCGTTTACGTGCTGGAACCGCTCACCGAGGAGCAGATCACGGCTCTCTTGCGCCGCGCCCTCGAAGACCGCGAGCGCGGTTTGGGCGCGTTGGAGCTTACCGCCGATGACGACGCATTGCAACTAATAGCCAGTTATTCCAGCGGAGACTGCCGCAACGCCTACAACACGCTGGAGGTAGCCGCGCAACTCGCCATGGAACCAGCCGCGGGAAAACTCGATCCGGAGGGAGGCGGGGGTTTCAACCCCCGCATAAAGCCAACAGAATCGGCGCGGGCTTTAGCCCCGGAGTCACCCCGAAAAGCCAGGCGCATCGACAAAGCCCTCGCCTCTGTAGCCGTGCAGCAGCGCGTTTTAATGTACGACAAGTCGGGCGAGGAACATTACAACCTCATTTCGGCCTTGCACAAGAGCGTGCGCAACTCGGACCCCAACGCCGCGCTCTATTGGCTGGCGCGCATGTTCGCCGCCGGCGAAGACCCGCTCTATCTCGCCCGCCGCATCGTCCGCATGGCCATCGAGGACATCGGCCTGGCAGCTCCCGAGGCGCTCAACCTGACTCTTTCGGCCAAGGAAGCCATCGACTTTCTCGGCTCGCCCGAGGGCGACCTGGCGTTGGCCGAAGCGGTGGTTTATCTTTGTCTCGCGCCCAAGTCAAACTCGGTTTACACAGCCTACGGCGCCGTGCAGAGCGAGATAGAAGCAACCCGCCAGGAGCCGGTCCCTCTGCATCTGCGCAACGCGCCCACCAAGTTGATGAAGGAGCTGGACTACGGCAAGGGCTACCGCTACGCCCACAACGAAGAAGGCAAGGTGGCCGACATGGATTGCCTGCCCGACTCGCTCAAAGGCCGCCGCTACTATCACCCCACGCAGGAGGGCCGCGAAAAACTGCTGGCGCAAAGGATGGAAGAGATTCGGCGCATCCGCTCCGCCAAGCGCGGCGGAGATTGATACAAATCAGAGTGGCTACTTCGGCAACTTTGCCAACGCATCCATCACAATCCCCGGCGTCAACACCTCCGGCAGCATCTGCGGCACGCTCTGGCCTGGGACGTAGAGGGCATAAGCGGGAACTCCGCTGCGGCCTAGGGCGGTCAAGGCTTGCGTAATGGCTTCGTCGTGGCGGGTCCAGTCGGCCTTCATCAAAACCACATTCCTGGCCTGAAAAGCCTGTTCTACCTCAGGCCTGCTCAGCGCAACGCGCTCGTTCACCTGGCAGCTCAGGCACCAGCTTGCGGTGAAATCCACAAAGACCGGCTGCCCGGCTGCGAGCGAGCGGGTCACGGCCTCCGGCGACCAAGGTTGCCAGAGGCCAGAAACCTCCGGGGGAGACAAAGACTCCGAGGCTACAGCAAGCTTGCCGGGTGCAACCACGCTGATGGCAACCACCGCAAGCAGAATCAGCGCCGCGACCGCAGTAGACCAGCCTTTGGCCGGCCAACGGCCCAGGAACCATCCGGCAATGGCCAACAGCAGGAAGCTCGCCAAAAGCGCGGCGAGCACACTGGCTCCATAAGCCTGCGCCAGAACCCAGGCCAGCCAGATCACGGTGACGAAGATGGGCACGGCGACGGCCTGGCGCAACACTTCCATCCACGCGCCGGGTTTCGGCAGCCAGCGCGTCCAGGCCGGTTGCAGAGTGAGCGCGACATACGGCGCAGCCAGCCCCAACGCGAGCGCCGTGAAAACGGCAAAGGTGACCGCCGCAGACTGACTCAACGCGTAGCCCACAGCCGCTCCCATAAATGGCGCGGTGCAGGGCGTGGCCACGACCACGGCCAGCACGCCGGTGAAGAAACTGCCCGTGTAGCCTTGCTTCTGAGCCAGCGAACCCCCAGCGCTGGTCAGCGTGAGGCCGATCTCAAATTGTCCGGCCAGCGATAGGCCCAGGAAGAAGAGCAGTCCGGCCATCAGCGCAAGAAAAACGGGCGATTGGAACTGGAATCCCCAGCCCAGCGTGGCGCCAGCGGCGCGCAAACCGAGCAACACAGCCACCAGCGCCCAGAAGGAAACCAGAATGCCCGCGGCATAGACCATTCCATGCATGCGCAGGGCTCGCCGCTTCTCGTTGCCGGATTGAACCAACGCCAGCCCCTTGAGGAAGAGCACCGGAAAAACGCAGGGCATGAGGTTCAGGAGCAGCCCCCCGAGAAAGGCCAGGCAGGAGGTCCGCAGCAGCAGCGACAAGGAAAGTGGAGGCGCGGTGATCGGCGCTGGGTTGGATGAGGGCTGCGCGCCAGAAGTGGCTGTGGAGGGAGTCGCGGTAGGTGCGGAAGACGCGGTTGCGGGAGCCGTCCCCCCCGGTGGCAGCGCCGCAATCTCATACGCCCGCCCGACAGAGAGTTCCAGAACCCCTTTTAATTGAGCAGGATTCACGGAAAGATTCGCGTCTTTCTTTAAGTCGAGAATCGGGCCGTTTGCGGTAGAGGTGAGCTTTTGCGGGGCAGGATTGTCGAGAATGTCCGGATCAGCAGGGAAAAATGAGGCGGAAAGCTCTCGCTGGCCGGTCTCGATAGAAAGGCGAAAGCCTTCTCTGGTTGGCTGGAATCCGGCTTTGAACTTTGCGGGCGAAAATTTGGGAATTAGCCCCAAAAAACGCTTGAAAATCTCTGCGTCGGCAGGCAGTGAAACTGGCGTGGCTGGATGGTCGTAAACGCTCCGGCTGACTTCCAATTCCGCCTTGCCGGGAATGCAAGCCTCTCGGCAAACAAGCCAATCGACTTTGGCGTGGAGCGTAGCTGGGCCAGCATTGATACCATTGGCAACCCGCAACTGAAGCGGGAACAGCACCTCATTCTCATAGCCGTAATCCATCAGTGGCCCGAGTGGCAGACGCTTGGGCGCGGGAAACTGCAACGGCCCGGCGGTAATTCCAACGGGAAGCGTCCACTGAATATGAGGCGGCTCGCCTGCGTCGCCCGGATTCTTCCAGTAAATGTGCCAGCCGGACTCAAGCTTGAAGTAGAGACCCGCATTGGCAGACTCGCCTCGATTGAGTCCCTGCGGAATGACGAGCAATTCAACGTGCACGTGGGGAGCATCTGCGGAACTAGACACTGCTTTTGCGGGCAAGCCCACGGCCAGCAACAAGAGCATCAAAAAAATCAATCGGAATCTACGCATGGCAGACAAGCAATAACTCCTCATCCTTGGACTCATGAGTGTAGCGGACGATTCAGCCGCTACACATCCAGATCGTCGGCAGCTTCGGCGGCAACGGCGGTGCCGCGTCGCTTGGCCAGCAGATAGCCGCGCAGAAACGGCTCCAGGTAGCCGTCCAGCACTTTATCCACGTCGCCAACTTCGACCTTGGTGCGATGGTCTTTGGCCATGCGGTAAGGCTGCAAGACGTACGACCGAATCTGCGAACCGAAGTTAATCTCGAGCTTTGAGTCTTCGAGCTTTTGGCTGACGGCGCGCTTCTTTTCCAGTTCGTACTCGTAGAGGCGCGAGCGCAGCATCTTCATGGCTTTGTCGCGATTCTTGTGCTGGGAGCGCTCGTTCTGGCAGCAGACCACGATGCCCGTGGGCAGATGCGTCATGCGCACGGCGGAGTCAGTGGTATTCACATGCTGGCCGCCCTTGCCACCGGAGCGGTAGGTGTCGATGCGAAGGTCTTCCACCTTCAGGTCCACATGTATGGTCTCGTCAATCTCTGGCGAGACGTAGACGCTGGCGAAGGAGGTGTGGCGGCGCTTGGCGGAGTCGAAGGGCGAGATGCGGACGAGGCGATGGACACCGCTCTCGCCGGCCAGTTGTCCAAACGCGTATTCGCCGATGATCGTGAAGGTGGCGGATTTGATGCCCGCCTCTTCGCCGTCCTGATAATCGTTCATCTCGGTTTTGAATCCCTGCTGCTCGGCCCAGCGCAGGTACATGCGCAGCAGCATCTCGGCCCAATCCTGGCTCTCGGTGCCGCCGGCGCCGGGATGTACAGTGACTATGGCGTTCAGCGGGTCGGCCTCGCCATTGAGCATCGTCCGCGCTTCGAGTTCCTCGGCAAAGACGGCCAAGGCCTTGATGTCGCGTTCAAGATCGGCGAGCACGTCTTCGCCTTCCCGGGCCAGCTCAAAGTAGGCCTCGATGTCGCCTGTGCGGCGCACCAACGCGTCATCGTCAGCAACCATTGTTTCCAGGCGCTTCTTATCACGCATGATCGGCTTGGTTGCGTTTGGATTGGACCAGAGAGCCGGATCGGCCAGCTTGGTTTCTATTTCGGCGAGTTCCCTGCGGATGCGAGCAGGGTCAAAGATACTCCCGCAGGTCGCGGACTTGGTCGCGCACGGGAGCATAAGCGAATTCGAGATCGTTCAACGACATGGCTTTGCTCTTGAGACCTGACTTTTTTGAACTTACGAGGAAGCTATCCGCTGGCGCAGGAGCTTTCTTCCCGACCAGGCAACAATCCCTAAAGCAAGTATGGCACAGAGCCATGCAAACAGGTCGCCGTGGGCGGTGTAGAAGGTTATATCGTCGCGGAAAGCGAACTGAGCAGGCAGCGCATCGACGGCATGGCGGGGAATGCTCTGGCGAACGCGGCCGTAGGGGTCTATGACCGCGGTGACGCCGCTGTTAGTGTCCCGGAGCAGCCAGCGGCGATTCTCGATGGCTCGCATGCGCGCCATGTTCAAGTGTTGCCAGGGAGCGCTGGTGTCTCCGTACCATCCGTCGTCGCTGATGTTGACCAGCACCTCGGCGCCCAGTTGCGCGAACTCCCGCACTTCGTCGGCGAAGACCGCTTCGTAGCAAATGAAGACGCCGTAGCGGTGGCCATTGAGGCGGAAGACCTTGCGCTCGTCTCCGCGCGAGAACTCCGAGACGCGGCCAGTGAGCTTGCGAGCGAAGGTCAACAGATTATGGAAGGGAATGTACTCGCCGAAGGGGACGAGGTGAATTTTGTCGTAGCGGCCCACTCGTGCGCCGTCGACGCCGACAACGAGTGCGGAATTGTACTCGCGCCAGGATTGATCTTCGGCAGAAAAATCCGCGCCGATATTGCCCACTATCAGAGGCGCCTGTTCTTGCCGGGCGATGGCTACCAGAGCCTGCTGAAAACGTGCGTCATTCTCAACGAAGGGCGCGGGGGATTCTGGCCATGCGATCAGATCGGGATGCGTGGGATATGGCGGGCAAATGATCTCGCCGGATGGAGCGCCGGTTTGTGGGATTCCTGCGATGTAGGTCTTGCACTGCTCATCGGCCAGCCTTTTGAATTCGGCGATATGGCTGTCCCATTCTCCGGGGCCTGACCAACTGGTTTCGGTCCCCACATCGAGATTGGGCTGGATGAGGACGGCGGTTGCGGTGGGTGCAGGATTCTGTGGCAGCGCATATGAGAGAACCGTAACGGAGCCGACCGTAACCGCGAGCAAAACACGCCAATATGGGCGGTTCACCCACGCGTAAGCGGGATCGCGGCCGAAGAGCAAGTCTTCGGCAATGAGCGCGTTCATGGCCACGAGCAGGAAGCTGATGCCATAGACGCCGGCCCACGTCGCAAGCTGAGTCACCTCTTGGTTATCCACCTGCGAGTAGCCGAGCTGGTCCCAGGGAACAGATGTGATGCGTGCGGCGGCCAGTTCCAATGCAGCCCAGAGGATGGGCGCAAAAGCAAGCGCCAGGCGCGTGCTGCCCGTTGCCCGGCGTACCAGCACAACTCCCAGGCCGAAGAGACCAAAGTAAAGCCCCAGCACCAAACTGTAGCCAATGAGAAGCAGAGTGGGCGCACCCAGCGGCATATCGCCGTAGTGGAGCATGGTGTCGCGCACCCAGTAGCAATTGCCGATGTACCACAGAACGCCGCAGAGATAGGCAATCAGAAAGCCGCGGCGCAGCGGACGCGGCGATTCCGCACAACCCGGCGAAAGGAGCGCCCACAAAAGCGGAACAAGCCCAAACCAGGCGAAGATGCTGCGCCAGGCGGGCATTGGCCCAGCCAGCGGAAACGGCAACTCGAGCAGGGCGGCGGAGAGAACGGCCGCGGCCCATAACTTCCATGCTCCCAACTTCCAGGATGCGTGCTTCATACTCCGCCGAGTTTATCGCATCAGGCGCAGGGGCGCGGCAAGTGAGCCAAGGGCATTCTTTCATCGAAGGACGCGACGCGAAGAGAATCGCCGCGTCTCGGCTTGCAGTTCGAGGTAGCACATTCTCCTGAAAAGACTGCGAACAGGTCAAAAAAAGGCTACAATTTGCCTATGCTATTTGCTGTTTTCGCGATGCGATTGCTGGAAATCATGTTTTTTGTCGGTCTTGCGGGGTCTGCCGTGGTCGTTCTCATCAGCTTCTTCGAGGATGGCAAGGAACTTGTTGGCCGGGACGAACCGCCTGAACCACGTGCTTGACGGCCCGGCCTGCCTGGCGTCGGTTATTTCCATTGACTCGCTCTTGATTCGGAAATATACTCGTCGCGGGGCGTGTCATGATTTTCGCTCCCGTAACGAGAGACAGCCGGCCGTCGCGCCGGCACAATCGCGATGGCATCCAACCGAACGACCGTAGCCCCTCCTTCCGACCGCGTCCGCCTGATCGTGGCATCTTCGGTGATGCTGACCTTCATTTCTTTTTGGCGCGCGGCAGCCATTGTCCTTAATGATTTGGGGTCTTCGGCCTTTTATGCCGGGGGTATCGCCGAGCAGATGGTTGGCGAGGCGGCGCCGTGGTTCATCCTCGGCATCATGCTGTTCAGCTTCGCGGTGCGAGCGGTCTACGTCGAAAGCTGTTCGATGTTCACCCGCGCCGGCGTCTACCGCGTGGTCAAGGAGGCTCTGGGCGGCGGCTTTGCCAAACTCAGCGTCTCAGCCCTGATGTTCGATTACATTCTTACCGGACCAATCTCCGGTGTTTCGGCCGGACAATACATTACAGGTTTAATGAACGAGCTGATGACGGTTGCAGCCCAAAGTAATTGGCTCCCTCCGGCTCTGATGGACACGCATCATCATCCCTTCCAGTTCGATATGAATCACACCGCGGCGGTGTTTGCGGCCGCGGTCACCATCTATTACTGGTGGCAGAACATCAAGGGCATTGAGGAATCCAGCAGCAAGGCTCTGCGCGTCATGCAGGTCACCACGGTAATGGTGGTGATTCTGTTGCTGTGGGGAACTTACTCGGTATTCATGACTCGCGGCGCTCACCTGCCTCCATCGCCTTTGCCTGCCCATCTCAAGTTCAGCAGCGACGCCCTTGGATTCCTGAAGGGAGCGCCGCAACTGCTTCCGCTGATGGGCCTCTTCGGCATTCTCATGGCCTTTGGCCACTCCATCCTGGCGATGAGCGGCGAGGAAACGCTGGCCCAGGTCAATCGTGAAATCCAGCATCCCAAGCTGAAGAATCTGAAGAGGGCGGCGATTGTCATCGCCATCTACAGCCTCATCTTTACCGGCGGCGCAACGCTACTTGCATCCATGCTGATTCCCGCATGGCAGATCACCCACGTCTACCAGGACAACCTGATCGCCGGACTGGCGATGTTCATGGTTGGGCCGCTGTTCTGGCGCATAGCCTTTCGCATCTTTGTGGTGCTGGTCGGCTTTCTGATTCTCTCCGGCGCCATCAACACCTCGATGATTGGCTCGACCGGCGTGCTGATGCGCGTGGCCGAGGACGGGGTGCTGACCGACTGGTTCCGCAAGCCGCACGCAAGATTCGGCACCAGCTATCGCATCATCAACATGGTCTTCATCCTCCAGATGTTCACCATCATCGTCAGCCGAGGCAACATCATCACCCTGGGAGAGGCTTATGCCTTCGGCGTCATCTGGTCGTTCACCTTCAACAGCCTGGCCATG
>Ga0224558_1001496_pt1 | contig 24242 bp, 26 predicted proteins | sample 714S32024metaG_FD_180682 | JGI IMG/M metagenome (GOLD analysis project Ga0224558, IMG submission 180682) | Peat soil microbial communities from Stordalen Mire, Sweden - 717 S3 20-24 | ecosystem: Environmental > Terrestrial > Soil > Wetlands > Peat | place: Sweden: Norrbotten County, Stordalen...
GGTACCGAACTATAAACAATCTGGTCACCATGTGTTACATCATTGCCGGCAAGCTCGATTTCAGCAATACTTACTGATAGCTACAATACGGGAATACGTGTTTGTCCATACTCAATAGCGAGGAGCCTTAAAAACTTCTTTGGTTCCGGCTATGCCGGGTTAGGGTAGCTCAAAGATGATAGGCTAAAACCCTTTTTTAAGAATAGCCTCAGGCAGGCATCTACCACATCAGCATCGTAAAGCGTCCCCCCGTGACTGCCGATCTCTTCCAGCGCCACTTTCAACGGTAATGCCGGGCGGTAGGGGCGATGCGAGGCCATCGCCTCCACTATGTCGGCAACGGTCAGGACCCTGGCTTCTTTGAGAATGCTGTCTCCTGATAACCCCTGCGGGTAACCAGATCCGTCCAGCTTCTCATGGTGCTGCAGGACAATCTCTGCGATCGGCAATGCAAATTCTATTTTTTTCAATATCTCGTAGCTGGCCCGGGCATGGGTCTCCACAAAAGACCGCTCCAGAACGCTCAGCTTACCGGGTTTGTTCAAAATTTCAGGTGGTATGATGATCTTGCCTATGTCATGAATTAGAGCTGACACCCTGATTGCGTCTACCTGTTCCTTTGACATTCCGAGTTCAGATGCTATTTTACACGCCAGGTTGGCAACTCTGACCTGATGGCCGGCGGTATAGGGGTCTCTCATTTCTGTTAGAGATGACAGGGACTCCACGGTCTGCTCAAAGGTTTTCTCCAGCTTCGCAAAGCTCTCCCCCAGCTTCTCTTCTGCCCTTTTACGCTCGGTGATGTCGCTCAGGAGGCCCGTCAGGCTCACCTGGCCATTATCTTCAATCATCCGGCTAAAGGAACGAACATAAATGAAAGTGCCATCTTTTTTTAATATCCGAAATTCAGCTGGTTCTGGCTGACCGCTCAAAGCTCGCCTAAAACTCTCCAGCAAGCCCTGCAGATCATCCGGGTGAATATAAGACATAAAGGGTTTGCCAATGATCTCCATGGCTTTGTAGCCGGCAAAACGCTCAATTACAGGACTGATATAGGTAGTACAGCCTTCAGCGTTTAGCGTATATATTACATCGTTAAGGTTAACGACAAGAGATCGATATTTCTCTTCAGATTGTTTTAACGCCTCTTCTGCCGTCTTGCGCTCGGTGATATCCCGGGTGCTGAAAACGGAGCCTTTGAAGGAGCAATTTTCATCGTACAACGGGTTGCCCACCGACTCCAGCCAATGGTAGTGGCTGTCGCTGTACCTGAGGCGATACTCGACTGCCTGGCCTTTGGTACGAAGGTTCACTTCGGCCAATACTCTGTCCAAATCATCTGGATGATAGAGATGCGAGAGCTCCAATAAAGACTTGCCATTAAGAAACTCGGGTTCATACCCAAGCACATTCTTATGAGACGGGCTGACATATTGGAAAATCCCTCTTTCATCTACCAGGCTGATCATGTCAAGCATATTATCAGTGATCTGCCGCAGTTGTTCTTCGCTCTCCCGCAGGGCCGCCTGTGCCTTCTTTATCCCGCTGATGTCCAAGAAAAAGCCGATGCTCTGTTTCGTTCCCGGGATCATGGTAACGGTAATGATGATCTGCTTGACATCACCTTTCCTCGTTATGAACTCTGTTTCATACTGCTTGGGAGCGGTATCCGGGTCAACCCTTCTCAGGTTGTGATATCTGATCATGTCGTCAAGATTTTCCTGGATAAAAAACTCCTTCCAGCTCCTCTTGCCCTCGATCTCCTCTTTGGCATAGCCGCTGAAAATTTCAAATTCACTGTTTATAAGGGATATGGTGGTGTCTTCCTCGATGATCATGGCCGCCGTTCCGGTGGCATTGAAGATCGTCCGGTACTTTTCCTCTGATGCACGCAATTCCTCTACCACCTGCTTGCGCCTGGTGATGTCCCTGGCCACGCTCAACACAAATTGCTTGCCCCTTATATTAATAACACTGGCATTGACCTCGACAGGAATGTGGGAGCCATCCTTGCGGGAGTTGACTGCCTCGAACACGACACGCCCCTTCGTCTTCAGTTCGTTGATTCTAGATTGCTGGCCTTCGACAGACTGCGGGGTATTCAGATCGAACACGCTCTTCTGCATCATCTCTTCCATGGTGTAGCCGTAGAACTTGCAGGCCACCTCGTTGACGTAGTAGTATTTGCCCCCGAAGTCGTGCAGGACGATGGAATCGTTGGCGCTGTTCAGGAGCTGCGCCTTGAGAGCCAATTCATCCTCTGAACGTTTGCGGTTGATGGCGAGGGCGTAGAATTCTGCCAATCGCTCTGTTAATTCAAGATCCTGCTGGGTGTATTCTCGATCTGAGTTGGCCAGGGCGATCTGGCCTACGAGCATCCCATTATCTATTGCCGGAGCTGATAAAAAACGGTGGATGGGCAGGTGGCCCAGGGAAGTTCCGGTAGACCTGGGATCTTCAGCGGGTGAGTTGATGATCAAGGGCGTTCGGTCGTGCAGCACCCATCCACAGAGACCCCTGCAGCTCTTTACTATATTTTTATCTTCTACATAACACTCTTTCCAGACATCTCTGGTGAGTGTGGGGCAGATCAGGTAGCTTGTCTCAGGTTCGATGTATCCGGCGTAGCCGAGCTTGCTCCCCGTGAAACTCCTTGCGCTTTCAAGCACAAGAGCAGAGATTTCACCAATGGATTTCGATGAAATAAGAGCGCTGGATAATTCGGCCAAGGCTTCGTTGATGTCAGATTCTTGCTTCAGGGCATCCTCCGCCCGCTTGCGCTCGGTGATGTCGCTGATGAAGGTTACACTGGCAGGGCCATCATGAAGGCCGATACTGAAGGCATCGATTTGGACCGGAAACGTTGTGCCGTCTTTGCGCAAAACGATGGCTTCTGCAAGCGAACCCGCCATATCCTGACCTTGCATTCTTAGTTCAAGGCGTTCGGTAATCAGCTGGCGGCTGATCGGAGCAATAAAATTCATGAATGTCCTGCCCTGCAACTTGGTCGTTTCATCCAAACCGAACATGCGCAGAAATGCCGGGTTGACATATATCATAGAGTCTCCACGGGATAGGGTAATTCCCAATGGAGAATGTTCGAATAGAGACCGGAACCGCGCTTCGCTACTTTTTAAAGACTCTTCAACTTCTCTCAGCTTGCGCACTTCGGCTAGAGTTAAAATGCTCTTTCTCAATTGTGGAACCATTGTCAAAGTGACGACGGCCTCCATTGTCTCCCCTTGCTTGTTGGTAAAGAGGATTGTGTAGTTTTTAGGTGGAGCATTATAGCCCAAACCCCTCTGGCTAAAATAATCCTTGATCTCTCTCACATCATGAAGAGTCAGAAATTCAACCAGAGCCTTTTTGCCTTCGATCTCTTCCCGGGAATAGCCGCTGAGCTTCTCAAATTCACCGTTGGCCAGGGTGATGGTCAGATCATCGTCGATAAGCGCCGTTGCATGACCCATCGCCTCGAAGATCGCCTTGTAATCAACTTCAGCTTTTCTCACTTCTTCTCCGGCCAGTCCAAGCTCTTCGGCTCCCGTTTGCATGCCAGGACCGGGTATGCTAATATACTGCTTTTTTAAAGTTTTACTCACAGCTTACCCCTCCATTTCCCAGACACACGAAACGATCAATTTTTCTTCCCGTGCTGGATCGCTTTGATGCCGATGACCACTGATACGATTTACAGATTGCCAACAGATGTTGCCAACTTCATAGATGCAATCAATTTCTTTTGTGGCACAAATGCCCATCTGTTCTTATGGGTGTTCGCTAAATGGGCCAAACAAGCATGCGATTGGCCTGTTCTTTTCACATCCTATTGGTATTGTAAACGCACAGTGGAAGAATTGGATGTAAGGTGATTGTCCCGAATTGATCAATTGGTGCTACTTTAATCCTACTATGTTTTATAATAATTATAACAATTTAAAATAAGGTATTATATGGGGCTATAGACTATTTTTTATAATAATTATAGGTCTATAGTCCTTGTTTGTCTTAGTACTGCGCAAGCCTGAGTGCGCTGTAGGTCTCACCAGGTCCGCTCGGACCGATGAGGGCTACCTTGGCCTTTACGCGCACGCGCTCGGCCTTTTCGGCGCTCTTTAGAAAGTGGGCGTAGATGTTGCCGGTGGTAGACATATCAGCATGGCCGAGGAAAGAGCCATCAGGTCCCGGTTTTTGCTGCCCTTTACTATCATGGCGCGTTCAAAAGTCCCGATGCGCCGGCGGTACGAAAGCTGCTCAACAGTGGCGGTGCCGAGCATGTCCGATATATATCGCTGCGTGTCCAGCAGGATGCCGGGGCCATACCCGAAATCGAAGAACTGCTTGGCGTCATCCTTGGTCATCCAGTTTGAGGTGCCGCAGGTCGGGTCGTTGGTGATGTCCGGCGATTCTTTACGGAATAAGCGCTGGTATAGCTCCGGGTAGCGCGATGAGATCGAAAATGCAATAACTGTTAAAAGAAGCCCGATCATCAGGTTCATCAGGAACCAGGCCAGTAAAGAAGCATGTGCGGGGACTTCTATGGCGGCCAGCAATGGGTTGGAAAGACAGCGCACCGAGAGCGACCAGTCATAGAAGATCAGGGTCGCGCTGCCTACCAGCCAGGCGTCTAAGATATAGACGAGGATGGCGCATAAGGTATAGACGGCTATTTTTTGCCTGGTCGTGAGTTCTTTGTACTTTTGGATCGCGTCAGCATAGGTCATCGGTTTGCTCCTCTCGTTTCGGGTTTTGTTGTGTATGCTATTAAATTCCCAGCATCCAATTCTGCCTGATAGAATGTCTTGACATTGGCATGACATATATTAGAATGGATGTAGGTGGGAGATAATGAAGATACAGAGTTTTGAGTGGGATACGGCTAACGCCGGGCACATTGCTGAGCGCCACGGACTTTCCGAGGAGGACGTGGAAGAGATTTTCTACAACTTTCCAGCTATACGCAAGGTGCGTGGTGGAAGACTTGTGGCCTATGGCCAAATAGACAGCGGGCGATATCTCACAGTAATCTTTCACCTGAAGCCGGGCGGGTTGGTTCGTGTCGTGACGGCCAGGGACTCCAACCAGTGGGAACGCAGGTATTACCAGCAAGCCAGGAGGGATTGACGATGGCAAAAGAAATTCCTGAGTTTAAAATCGAGAAGGAAGAAGCTGAATTCTGGGATACCCATAATTCTCTTGAGTACCTTGAAAACGATGAGCCTATTGAGTTGGAGCTTGCTCCCGAATTGGCTGCTATGGATAAGTCGAAGACTAAAAGAGTGACGCTGAGGCTCCGGCTGTCCCAGATCGAAGATGCCAAAATGATCGCCAGGGACAAAGACATTCCTTACCAAACGCTGATCCGGTCATGGATTGTTGATGCCATCAAGCGTGAGCGGGGAGAGCGGGCCTGAAATATTCACAAGATCAAAAAACTCCGGTTTAAACCGGAGTCAGTGATGGAACTCTTAATTTAGCCTGCTAGTTCCTGCCGATCCAGTGCGGGCAATTATCCTCGCCTTGCATAAAGGCTAGGAGCTTTGTCTCTGCTTCCTCGTCCGGGCTGGAAAACTCTTCTGCGCGGCAGACCGCATACTCAGACAGCCTGGACATCTTCTCGCCGGATTGTATGTCGTTCAGGAGATCGCTATCGACGTTGCAGTTGTCGCAGTTGTGGCAGCCCCTTGTATAGGTTTCTTGCAGCCAGTTGTCCAGGGATTCGCCATCCTCCTTGCCGCCGCACACCTCACAAATGCGATTGGTGTCATCTACTTTGATCCAGGAGTGGCCAGGACACAGAAACGAGGCCATGTCCTGAAACACCTGTATCCGTGTTCTCACACCATTTGTGCACACATCTGGCTTTGTGCTCATCTCATCCAGGGTTTTCTTCGACTGATCGCCAAGGAGCCGGCGCAGCATTGAAAACGAGAAGCTGCTCGAGAAGATCGAGCTGGAGTTCATGAAATCCCGCCGGCTGTACGGAGTGCGGCGCATCACGGCGGCACTGAAGAAAGGCAACACCTCCTGCGGCCACAACCGGGTGGCCAGGCTGATGCAAGAAAAGGGACTGCGATCGCTGCGCAAGGGGTACAGGAGAACCACCACCAACTCCAATCATAACTACCCGATCGCGCCCAATCTCCTCGGCAGGGGATACAAGGCCACCAGGCCGAACCAGGTCTGGGTCTCTGATATAACCTACGTCCCCACCCTGGGAATCGGTGATTGCCCAACCCTCAAGGGGGTACCCATGAGTGTTAAGATCCATCGCAACCTTTGCTGCATTGAAGCGGTATTGTTTTGTGTGATCCCACTTATACTCGGGGTTGTTGCGCTCACCGATCCAGCCGCGTTTGACCAGCTTCTTCAACCGGTTTCTAATGGTATTGGCGCTCAGGCCCATCATCGTTTCCGCAGAAAACATAGGTCCGGGCACCGATTGGGCACCGATTTGACCATAACAACGGTTTTAGAGAAATACAAAAACCCCGCAATCACTTGCGGGGCTTGCTTTCCTCTGGAGCCCACATCCGGGCTTGAACCGGAGACCTCCGCCTTACCAATGCGACTATATGCCTTTACACCACAATATTCGATAGTTGAAAGTCTTGATAATACTGGATTTCTTCTGAAGTAGTCGGATCTGATCCGGGCTTCTTTCGAGGTGTTTGGGCGACGATTGGGCGACGATTTTTTGCCATTTATTTTCCAGCTCACAACGATGAAATAAACATATTCAAGTTTTCCCCGGGAGTAATGTGCTTCCGAATACAGACAGGTGCTCATCAAACCCAAACACCTGGAAGATGTTCAAGTCGGCAATAATAGCTCCTGTAACTGCATCCGGGTAAGACAAGACCAGGTCACGATGCTGGTGTAACAAATGTTTTGCTTTTTCTTCAATTTCCTGCCCTGCATAAATAATAGAAAGACGGCCCTCGGATTGAAGCCGTTCGATGGTGTCCAGAAAGACAAAAGCATTCTGGGTTGTTGCATGATATCTAAACCAAGTGTAAGTCTCAGCAATGACGTGGTTGCTGGTGAACATTTGCCAGCTCTTCCGGTACTTGCGATAGAGCTCGACTGCAGCCTGGTGGTGCTGATCTCCCTGCCAACCCAGGGCTATAAAAGCGCCGCTATCAATAAGGATCTTGTTCCTAGAGAGGTGAGGGGCCACCGTATAAGTCCTCCTCAAAACCTGTAGACCCTTTTGAATCATGCGACAAAGTCTTTATTGAACCGATGAATTTTTCCATCTGATCACTGTCAGCGTCCAAGTCCGATTCCAAAATACGAAGGATCCTTCTTTTCTCTTCCCGGGAAAGCTTCCGTATTTCTTCAATGATTTTCTCTATAGCCATGGCAATCCATCACCTTTCGCCAAGCGTTCACGGCGTATCCTTTCCTATGCTGCTATTCTAACAGCATAAAGTACAAATTGGCAAGAAGAGGTTTTTCTATCAAGCATATCACCGACGCAGCCAGTATAAGCTCGGCATTCTTTTTTCAAGGAATCTTGCTGATCGTGTTTTGCCTCCTGATATACCCGCATCAAGTGCAAACTAAGTTATCCAAAAATAAGGTTAGTTGCGCTGCCACCTTTTAACCAGTTATTTTTCGTCTCCGGCCTCCGCAACCAGGTATATCCGACCAGTGTTTCTTACCTGTTTTAGTCATAGTTTGTGCTGCTGGTGCTATCAATAATTCCTGCGAGTTCTGCAGGTCGGTGTTTGTGCTCACTTCAGCCAGAGCGGTATCCAGTAGCCATTTCTCAAGTGCGGCTCTCGGAAAACGAATCAGCTTTCCCAAATGGACGTGGGGAATCTTATGCTGGGAAGCCATTTCGTAGACCTTATCAGTGCCGCAACCTAAATGTTTCGCAGTTTCTTCGACTGTTAAAACCAGCTCAGCCATATTACCCCTCCCAAAAGCTTTTACAAGGATGGATGATCTGACATTGGCAGCACTCTTATTTCATCATGGAGAGTCGTGCTGCATTGTCTGACCGGCCGCCCTGTTTGCCAGCCTTGCTGCAGCCCAGGTTCATGAGATCTCCATCTGTCAGGCCCTCCACGTCGCCTATGACATACGGAATCGCGTTGCGTGCCGCACTGATCATGCATCTCACGTCTTTTGTCACCTTATAATCAAGCTTGTTTCCATCCCAGTCAGTGCCGTCCAGGAGGTTTTGCACTCCGGACTGGGACATGGCAAATTGCACCAGATCGGTGTCGCTAGAGCCCTTTTTCTTGCAGAACGGGAACAGGCCTGAGAACCGGAAGTGCCAGTCCAGCCATTCAGTTATTTCCTGCTGAGTCTCAAACCGGTAGTCCAGGCCTCGGCATAGCCCAGGCTGTTCCTCAATGATTTGTTTTGGCTTGGCTGTCTTTTGCTTTGTTCCATTTATAGCGGCTCTTTTTAGCCTGGCTGCATTTCTCTTGTGCTCGTTACGGTCCTTCTTTTTTTCCTCAGAGCGAAGCTGTTTTTCATTATTGTATAAATCAGGATTCCAGCTTGAAACAGTCTTTCGTACAACCCTCGTAGAAACATTAAATTCCTGCGCTATCTCTACCATGGACTGACGCTTTGAGTAGTAGCGCTCAACATACTGAGACGAGACCGGATTCTCGACCGCCATGCCAGCCCCTCCTGAAGGTATTTGCAGCCCGAGGAGAGCTTTATTGCACACCGGAAAATGCTGCTTGTGATTGTCTGGTGGTATGAATTATAATAAATCAGGAGATAATGTAGCTGTAAATGTTTACTTATGGTATTCTTTATGTAGGCTGCATATTCTGATTATATATATTGTATGCAATATGTCAAGTGATCATATATACTTTTTGTATACTTTTTTTAAAAGGAGCCGCCATGCTTGCAGACAAGATCCGGGAGTTCAGAGTGAATATGGGTTTAACCCAGCAACAGTTAGGCGAGATGGTCACTGAAAGAGTGAACAAATCAGTCTCTAAGCAGTCTATTGCCGGTTATGAACAGGGACGGAGAGACGTCTCTACTGATGTTTTAATGGCACTGGCAGATGTATTCAATACGAGTACCGAGGTTTTGTTAGGGCGTGAGGATGGTGCCGCATACAGGAAGCCAGGACTATGCGAAAAACAGATGGTAATAGACGAAAAGGAAGAAGTGCAGATGCTCGCTACATGGGTACGGGCACAGCGGATGCTGTCGCCGGAGGACCGGAAAAAGCTCTTCAATATAATCCGGGTCAGCTTCCCGGAATTGTTCCTGGATACCGAAGACGATAGCGACAAAGACTGACTGCACTGCGCCGGAACCGGAAAAGAAGGGCAAAAAAAGGCCCGGGATCCCATAAAAGGAACCCCGGCCTTGCTGTAATTAACAAGCTATTGTCTTGCCGCTAGAGTACGCTTGATAATGATCTCCGTTTCAGTAGTCTCCCGGATGATCACTTCCTCTGTGCCCTCCTTTCTCTCTACTCTTCTTTTGATGCTCAGCTGGGCATCGTCTATGCCCTTGCCGAGCCCTGGTGGCCAGAGCGCCCTATGCAGCGACATCCTGCAGATCACCGCCTCCTCGAAACAGATCACGCATTTGGCCACCGGTGGCTTGTAGTCCTGGTCTTTGTCAAACGCCTGGACTACCTTGTTAACATGCAGTTCATCCAGCACCGGCAGCAGTGCCCGCCAGGACGAGACGCCGGGGGAGGCAATAAAACATACGCTATCCCCCATGATCTTGGCCGCAGAGTCCGCCTTGAGAGCGCCCTCGGTTGCCCAGGCCGATCCTGTCCGGTGGGCAATATCCGGATTGACGACATGCACCGGGGTCGAGTTGTCGATCCCAGAATCGCGATATCCGAAGTAGACATACTTCGGGTCATTGGAGTCGCGCCGGATCTGCATGGCCTGGATCTGCCCCCGGGCATTCACAACAGGGATCGTGTATCCAGGCGTGTAGTAGCATTCCCAGGCGCCATTCTTTTGCCGAAATCCGCGAACGCCCGTCAGGTCATGACGCTGTGCCAGATCGCCGGCAATTCGCCCCCTCTCCGAAGCATTATTTGGCAGTGAGCGGTAAAGGTTCTGCAATGCCTGCTCCCGGGTGAAGCCGCGTCTTTTCAGGTCCTGGGCGTGATTCAGATAGAGCGGCAGTTTGCTAAGGAAGTCTCTGTACACAGCATCGCGGCGTGCTATGGGGGCTTCGGGTGTCAGGTTGGGCAGGGCATGACAGCTCGGCCCATCGCCCGTCAGCCTGGCGCCGTTGTGTATGATCTTGTAGGCGTCGCTGTAAGTAGTGCCGCATGCCTTACTGTACAGTGTCAGCGGGTTTCCGACCTCGCCACATGCCTTGCAGTCCCAGAGGCCGGTCTCCTTGTTGATGTATAGGTGACCATCCTCATCGCCGCATAACGGGCAGAGATAGACGTCGTGCCGGCCCACATGCCTGACGAAAGAGAGATCCATCCTGGGGAGAACATCGCCTAAAAGCGTTTCCTGGTACGTTTTGATCCCCCCTCCCGGAGAACCTGCTCCCATGTACCCTCGCCCTGATTATATGGACGGGCGATCATGATCAGCTGCCGAAATAGGTAAAACAGCGGCGCTTTCGGGTCATCATCAAAGACCAGCGCAGCGTCCCTGGCGACGTCACCCTTTTCCTTCAGGTTGTCGCAGAAGAACACGGCTCCTTGAGGGAAATCGTGCAGTTGCAGCCACCGGAATGTGACGAACTTCATCTCCGGAGAGCGGACAGTGATGTAATGCACCGGATTTGACTGGTCGAGCATCTTCAGGGCCTCGACCGCTCCGGGGATGGGCGCAGCATCACGGAAGGCCTCGTATCCTTCCTGGGATGTCCAGAACTCTTTGGGAAACGGCGCCGGGTACTCCGCAAGAGGAATGCCGTAGCGCGACTGCAGGAACTCTCCAGTCGCGGCGATGGTGCCGTCGATGTCACAGAGGATCAAGATGCGATCACCTCCGCGATTTCCAATAGGTCGAACAGCGACATCTGCCCGGGTACCACCCTGGCCTTGCGCAGCCGCCTGGGAGCCGCACAGAGATCGCCCCAGGCGATCCTCGGAACCGCTGTTTCTGGCTCCTCGCATTCGTATTCTTCAGGTGAGAGGCCGCACAACAACAGCGTCTGGCCTGCGAGCCTCTTCCGGGCAATGCGGAGCGCCTCTTGGAATTTCGCCTCAGCGACGGTTGAAAGCCCCAGATCCTTTTCCGCCAGGGCGGTCCATCTTTTGCCGAGGCCCTCCCTGGCGATGCAACTGGCCAGGTCTGCGGCCAGGGCATTGCCCGTGTCCCCGGCCATACTCCGCCAGCTCCGATCGGTCCAGTTTGCCCTCCGCGAGCAGCGCATGGGCGCGCTTGGTCATGCAGGACTCGAACTGAGCGATCTGCTGCGTGGCGCTGGCCACAAAGTAGTGGATGCGAGACTCCCGCATCTGGCCGATGCGCCATGCCCTGCGTGCCGCCTGTCGCACGGAGTTGATGTCATATGACATTTGGTAGAAGAGGAGCGTGGGCCAGGCCAAAAGGTCCAGGCCCACATCCAGAAGCCGGAGGTTGGCGATTAACACCCGCGTCCCGCGGTCCGCGGCATTTTGCAGCCACTCAAACCGCTCCTCCGCGGAGGTGGATGCTTCCAGGATCTCCGACTCGATCCCGTGGGCGCGCAGCACCTTTTTCAGCCGGGCATGGACGTTGTATGACCCGGTGTAATAGGCGTAGATGACGCAGCCCCGGTTCTCCGCCAGGTTCTCCTTAACGATGTCAACGAGCCTCAGCTCCTTCGAGTTGTAGTAGTCGCCGCCAAAACCGGAGAACTTCGTGGTCTCTTTGCTGACCTCGACTATATGGTCAAGGTCGGAGCGGTCGACGGAGTTGATCGTAGCCGGGATAAACCGACTGAAGGCACCCCTGTTGCCCCTGACATATGCAGCCTTGCACGAGTCGTAGAGCCTGCTGTGAAAATCCTTGTAACTGGCAAGGTGCAGCGGGTCCAGGTCAACGAATTCTGGCACCTCCTTCATCTCCACCAGAGGCAGATCCAGGTCCTGGAGCTCCATGAACACCGAGCGGTGCAAGAGATGGGTTGCCACCAGCTCCGGGGCAATGCCCGGCTTTTCCTGGGGCTGGCGCTGTACCTTCTTGCGCACGGTCACGACGCCCTCGTCCTCGTCAGACGTCCTGATGACACGCTCCAAGACTCCATACCGCGACGCCCACGCAACCACGCCGGTCTTGTGGTTGAAGCCCAGCTTCAACAGCGAGGCCGGGTCAGTGCGCCAGAGAATATTCTTCAGGGAGGTGCTCATGCCGTTAAGAAGCGTACCGGTCAGGGCAAGCGTCTTTTTGCTGGCCTTGACCATCTGAGAGAAGGCAAACCCCCTGCCGGAATCCTCGGCCTTCGTCTGGTGCACCTCATCGGCAATATAGAGGTGAAAGTGCTTGCCGAGCCGTTTGAAGATGTCGGCGACGTACCACCGGGGCGCGTTCCGGGTCTCGCCCCGGGATTTCAGGGCGGGCCTCCAGAGCGGCTCGTTGCATCTCGGGCACTTTCTAAGGCGCGGCGGCATGATCCAGGGGATCTGTCGCTGGGCGATGCCGCTTGCATTGAACATGCCCTTTTCCAGGGGTTTCTCTACGAACAACGTCCAGCCGGCCGGGATCTCTTCGCCGTCTTTCGCAGAGCGTGGATCCGGCAGCCATTTGCCGCACGAGGGGCAGTGCCAGGCGTGCTCTTTGAGGCTGGCTTTCCCGGGGCCGTACTCTGCACCGTCGATCTCGATGATGCGCCGCCACTCGGCAATGCACCAGGGGTCGGGGCCGAGCTTTGCCCGGTCAATCCCCACCAAAATAAAGTTTAGGCCGCCCGGCAGGGTGCGGTCACGAGCCTGGCGCAGATAGCGGGCGGCATCGTCCGTGGAACGGATCACCGTCACGTTGGCGTCAGGCACGGTATCCTTTAGCTCCACGCCCTCCCACTTGGGGATGGTGATCCCCGGGGCGGATAGCAGGACCCGAGTCGGCATCTTGTTCCTCTCGTGATACATGACGTTGCTGACGCCGATAGAAACAAGGCTTTTGCCCGTGCCCATGTCAGCGGCGCAGATGGCCAGGTTCTCACGTTTCAGGGCTGCGACGAGCCCCTGAATTGCATGCGCCTGAGCGGGGAAGGGGATCCTTTCCATGGCGATGGCCGGAGGCAGCTTCTTGGAGATCGCCGGATCGTGCAGGGGCTTCACCTGCCCGATCTGCTGGGCGAATATCCGGGCATTGGCCTTTAAATACTCCTGGCTGCTCATGCCCGGACAAAAAACGCCGGTGACCGGGGACGGCGGGATGGTAATCCTTCCGCTTTTCAGGGCAAGGGTGATGCCCTCAAGCACGTTTTTTTCGTCAATCGTGTTGTCTCTGCAGCCCAGGTGTTCCAGGCCGTTGATCTTCATGGCCTGGATATTAGGCCAGGGGCAACAGCGGGGATCGACAGCCACCCGAAGTGTTTCCATCCGGAAAACCTGTTTGTAGTCGAACTCTCTGGGAATGGCCCACTGGGAGCAGGCCCAGTTCGTCAGCGCCCGATCCAGGTCTCCGTCAAGTGCGAGGACGACCCTGGATGCGCTGGTTGCAGAGTGCAGGGGCAGGGCCAGGACATGGAACACATCGCCGTTTCTCTCCTGAAGAAGTTGTACGGAGCCAGGCCGGAGGTACGAGGCCAGCAGGCCTGCGGTCGCCTCTCCTTTTTCACCGCTCAGGGTGAAATACCGGAGACCGCCCGTGAGCAGCAGCGCAGCGATTGCCTGCGCAGGGGCAGGACGACCGATACAGCTCATGGCATACAGCATGCTGTAATCAAAAACAGCAAACTGCAGGGCGCACTCAAAGATTCGACCCTCTGATTCCGACCGGATAAGCATCAACAGGCTCCCCCTTCCAGGTTGTGATACCCATCCTGAGCGAACACCCGGACGGTGGTGACCACCCGCTCCGTCTGGACCTCCTTCATCCCCTTCTCATCGGGAATGATGGAGACGTCGACCACCTTCTCGGACTTACCAACCAGGATGTGGTCGCCCATCACGCCTCCCACAGCACCGGCGGCGATGGCCACCGCAATGTGGGCGTCCTTCAAGGGAAGCACCAGGGGTTTCATGCCGTGGGCGCTTGTCCGTGGCAGGCATTCTTGAGCTCTCGTCCAGAGAGTGGATGAATCCGAGGCTTCCGTGATTTCCTGTCTGGATGCCACTGCGGGCTTGAAGGTCACGACATCCTTCCTGGCCGGCGGGGCAGTAAAAGCAATGCCGTCTCCGGCATCCAGCTCCGGAATGTCATCGAGGCACTTCAGCCAGTCGCAGGTGCTCTTAAACACATCCGGGTCCGGTCTTGCGCCCCGGCGGTAACCAAACACCACGACCTGCTTGTAGGCGGCGTAGTTCTCTTTCGTAAACCGGTACACGCAGATCCCCTGGAAGCGAGACGCCAAAAGAGTGGCGGCATCTTGCAGGGTGCTTACTGGTATGCAGAATCCGAGCAGGCCACCGACCTGGAGACGGCCCTTGCGAGAGTCCGTCAGCTCCTTCAGGAACACGACTTCGGCCCGTTCAGAACCAAAATACTCGTAGGGCGGATTCAAATACAGAAAGGAAAACGACAGGGGCGTGACCACCGCGTCCTCGAAGTCTGAACAGATAACGTTGTGCAGCTTGTCCGATGCAGCGCTGGCACGGCCCTCTTCCAGTTCAATGCCGAAACTCTCGGCGTCGAGCGCCCCGGCCATCTTCTGCAGGGCAATACCCTCGCCGCAGCAGGGATCCAGGGCATTGATCCTGGAGCCCTTCCTGGATTGCAGCCGGCCACAGATCAGTTCGACCTCGGCCAGCGGTGTCGGGTAATACCCAGCCTTTGCTAGTGACGCCAACCTCGCCATAAAATAAGGCGCTCAGGCCCCCCTGCCGGGGCCGAAGCGCTCCTCCTTTTGGAAGAGATTCGGCTCGACAGGGAGCCCTTTTAAAAATAGGTGTTAAGGTTACATGTAAGGCTGGCCGCTAGAGCGTCATCTGCAGGAATTCGCTCTCGCTCAAAATCGGTATTCCCAGGGCTTGCGCCTTGGAGAGCTTGGAACCAGGGCTTTCCCCGATGAGGACGAAGCTCGTTTTTCTGCTGACGCTGCCGGATGCAACGCCACCGAGGTTTTTGATGGCGGCCTCGATCTCGGATCGGGTGAAGTTCTCCAGCGTCCCGGTGACAACGACCGTCTTGCCCTGCAGGGGCTTGGAACCGACCGCTTTTTTCTTCGGCTGCCCCATGCTCACACCGGCCTTGACCAGCTTGGCCAGAACGTTTTTGGTGTGTTCCGACCGAACCAGGTCAAAGGCGCTCTCGGCTATCTTGGGGCCGATTTCTGGCAGGGCGGTCAGGTCTTCGACGTTAGCCTGAGCAAGGGCGTCCATTGTCCCGAAGTGGTCGGCAAGCGCCTCTGATGCTCGTTCGCCCACGAGACGGGCACCAAGGCCGTGAAGCAAGCGCGCCAGGCCTCTTGCATCCTTGCTCGCCTCGATAGCGCTGACCAGGTTCGATGCCGACTTTTCCCCCATGCCGTCCAGCTTCAAAAAATCAGCCTTGGTCAGAGAGAAGATGTCTGCGATGTCGGTAACCAGTCCAGCGTCCACCAGCTGCTCGACCAGAACGGCGCCCATCCCGTTGATGTCAAACACGTCCCTGGATGCGAAGTGAAGCAGGGTGTTTTTGAGCTGCGAAGGACAGCTAAACCCTCCGGTGCAGCGCCGTACCGCCTCTCCTTTCAGCCGCACCGCCGGCGAACCGCAGTCCGGGCACTTGTCGGGCATCCTAAATGGCCGCTCGGCTCCTGTTCTTCGGCTTGCGACGACCGAAACCACTTCCGGGATCACGTCGCCGGCCCGTTCTAGCTCTACAAAATCGCCGATCAGGATGTTTTTCTCGTATAATTGGTCCTCGTTGTGCAGCGTAGCCCGGGATACCATCGTACCCCCGACCAACACCGGCTCCAGGCATGCCACGGGAGTGAGAGCTCCGGTGCGGCCAACCTGGACGATGATATCGCACAGGCGGGTGATAACCCGTTCGGCGGGAAACTTGAAGGCTATCGAGTGCTTCGGGGCCTTCGCGTTATTCCCCAGTTGCATTTGCAGTACGAACGAGTTGACTTTGAGCACCATACCGTCGATGTCGTATGGCAGGTCGTGGCGCTTCTTGGTCCACTGTGCGCAGCTCTGGATGGCGCTTGTGATGCTGCAGCGCTCATAATATCCTTGTACCGGGAATCCCAGTTCCTTTAGGTATTCCAGGGCTTCCACCTGACATTCAGGATCAGACGGCGCGATCAGCTCGTATGCCCAGAAAGACAGTCTTCGTTTGGCTACCTCGCTCGGGTCGAGTTGCCGCAGCGATCCGGCAGCCGCATTGCGGGGATTGGCAAAAGGTTGCTCCCCTGCGTCCTCACGCTCGGCGTTGAGCTGGGCAAACGTTGCCTTGGACATATAGACCTCTCCCCGGACAATCACCTCCGGGGGTGCATCTGGGATGAACAGCGGGATGGAACGGATCGTTCTTGCCTGCTCAGTCGCCAGCTCGCCGAATTCACCATCCCCGCGGGTGGCCGCCTGGACCAGATGCCCGTCCAGATAGTGCAGGACAATGGTCAGGCCGTCTACCTTTGGCTCAAGCACATACCCTACCTGGTCAAGCAACTGCTGCCTGGTTCTCTTGTCGAACTCTTCAAGCTCTCGTGGCGAGAAGGCATTGTCCAGGCTCAGCAGAGGCAGCGGGTGTTTTACGGTAAGGAAGGATGCGGCAGGTGCTCCTCCTACCCGCTGCGTCGGTGAATCCGGCGTGACAAGTTCGGGGAACTGCTTTTCCAGGGCATCGAGCCTGCGCATCAGAGAATCATACTCTGAGTCCGGAATTTCCGGCACATCCAGAACGTAGTACGCGTGATCAGCTTTTCTGATCAGATGACGCAGGATGGCCGCTCTGTCTGATGTTTCTTTGGGAACCATAACCCCAGCTCCTCTCAAATGTGCCTCCCTAAGGAGGCGGTTTTAGAATAACCCCTACCCTCCTTTTGGTTGGCATATTGGTGGTGCTTCACATGCGGAAATGCCCGCGGGAAAGAAAAAGACGGCAACAGCCGTGGGGAGTGAAAAAGATAACAAAAAACCCCTGCTCATCTGAACAGGGGTTAGAGGGCAACATTTTACGTACCTTATAAAAATATGTCTTCTAAAAAGAACCATTTAAGAATAAATAATTACCATGATATGGAATGATAACCATGTTTAGGGCAGAATAATGGGACAAGCGTCCTACAGAAATGGGGGATTCAAAGTGGTAGAATATCGTAACCAAGGGAAAAGACGGAGGAAAAAGGGTATTGTAATTAAGGGAGGGGGACCCATGGGAGTAGCAGAAGATTTACTCACTCGAAGGGCTCTTCAAAAAGAAGAAAAGAAAGATGATCTCAATGTCTGGTTTGAATGGGGCAAAAATTTTGCTGTTGAAAACAAAATAACTCAGGAAGAATCCGAAAAACTGTTAAAGCAAACAAGGAAAAATATTCATGAGAATTGTGATTGATACAAATATCTTGATAAAAGCTGTATTTCATGATGATTCACACGCCCAGGGAATTCTTAGATGTGTCATAAATGACAATCTTGAACTTGCAATATCAGAACAAATTGTTAACGAATATACAGGGGTATATATAGAACACCTTAAGAAAGCACCAGAAATTGATCTAACCAAGATATACCCTTTCGTTAGGCTTGTGGCGCATGGAACATTATTCACAATAACACGTTCTTTTAATGTATTCAAGGATGAGTATGATAACAAATTTTATGACTGTGCCTACGAAGCAGAGGTTGATTATATCGTTAGCTACGATCCTCATGTGTATGATAGTGAACAACCATTAATAAACAAGGCGGGGCAAACAATAACGCCTTTAAGTTCATGGCAATTATTGCAGGAACTTAAAGGTAAAAAGTATCATAAACAAAGATTATAGCCTCGGTACTAACCGGGGCTTTCTTGTGTACACCAAGATCACCTTTTCGGGATACCTGGACAAGTGGCTAAAGGACTTTGGCAAGACCAACCTTGCACCGCGCACCCTGGAAAGCTATGAAAGCATCATCGAGAAACATCTCAAGCCCGAGCTTGGCGATATTATCTTGCAAAAGCTGACTCCGGCACACCTGCGAGAGTTTTACACAAAGTCTTTGATGGAGGGCCGGGTTGACACCAAGACGGAGACAAAGGGCAAGGCGCTAACCGCGAACACCGTCCGGCATTTCCACCGGCTGATTCATCTGGCGCTGCACCAGGTCGTAAGGTGGGAACTTGTTTTCCGCAACGTGGCGGATGCGGTTGACCCACCGAAACAGTCAAGCGAACAGGACGAAGCGGCAAATAATATTGTTTTCCTCAGGGAAGCAGAGATTGAGACCCTGTTTAAAACACTCAAGCTGACATAAAGGCTGACGAATACCCGAAGGTAATATTCTGAAAGGCTGTAGGCTCCCGCTTCCTATGACAGGGAACAGGGAGTTTTTTCTTGCTTTGGGTGGCGGTGATAGCGGATACTGATTGGCGGATGAGATAAGTTATTCTCCGCCAATCATTCAAGAGGGAACTGGCCGGCCAGCCAATGGGTTCCCTCTTGTCCTCATAGCAGCTCTTCCCATTGAGCCTTCCATCGTCTGAAAGCTTTGCGAAGTCGTTTTGTGCGATCCCCTGAATCAACTTACTGCGTGAGTTAGGGCAAAATAATTCTTAAAAAATTAAACCGAGGAGGAATAGAAATGATTGATCAAAAAGTAATTGAAGCCTTCAATCTCATGTGGGGGGCTTTTCCTGAACCCGTCATGCTTATCCATAAAAACCGCGATATATTGGCAGCAAATGAAGCCTATATAAAAATAGGTGGTCCAGTGGGAGTCAAATGCTCGTCCCTTGGAGACAAGGAGATGCATAAAGGCTGCCTCGCAAACCAGGCGTTAGAATCCAAGCGACCTGCATTCGTGAAATATGAAGTGAATGGCAAAAAGGCAGTAGCATTTTGGCTACCGGTAGTTAACTACCCCGATATTTATATTCACGTTAGTTTTGGTGCCACCATTGATTATGATCGAGGATAGTCACATCGGGCGTGTTATTGCCGACCTTGAAAAACAACGAGGCTTGGCTGCGTAATTGCAAGGAACCCGGTATCCCCTTGCCGAATTACTGGGCATTGGATACCGGATTTCCCAATGATTGGCGTCAGAATTCCCATTGCTCTGGCGCTGTGTCGGCTTGTTTCTAATGGCATTGGCGGTGAAAATCAGGCCGACAAATTAGGTGAGAAGCGACAAAAGGCTGGGACATTCGCAGATCGGGATCACGATGGACATATACAGCCATATCATGCCGGGGATGCAGAAGCAAGTGGCGGAGAAAATAGACCTGATTTTGGCGGGTAGAATTTAATATTTGAAATATCTTATTAAGGAGAATGATAAAGTGGATGAACGCTTATGCCCTCTGTGCCTAAAATCACCTTTAGATTTTGATTACGATGAGCCTCATCGTATATCTCGGATAAATTGTCGTTCTTGCGGTACTTATGTACTTGATCACTTTACTGATTTAGATTCAGTCAAAGATAAACTATATTTGTTATCAGGAATAACACGAAATGATTATGAAAATGGGGGTGAGACTTTTATAACGGCAGATCGTCTACAGCCAATGATTATTTCAGCTAGAAAACCTCAACCTTTAGAGGCTATGGATATTATTCTTCGGTATTTTCAATGCAAAACAAATGCTGTTTATCAATATATTGTCTTTGATGTAAGCGATTATCCATTAGTTTACGGCGTTAATGAAAACGAAATGAGATATTACATTGATAAATTATTAAGGCTAGACTATATCGAATATGATGGGCAAGAAAGCGATGTACCTAATTTGAGATTAACTATTAAGGGATGGGAGAGACTTACTGAAATTGGTTTACAACAAAGACAATTAGACCAAGTTTTTGTAGCTATGTGGTTTGACCAATCAACGGAAAAAGCCTATACGCAAGGGATACAACTAGCCCTTGAGCAACTGAATTATCATCCAGTAGTAATGAATCGGCTTGAGCACAATGATAAAATTTGTGACCGTATTATTGCAGAGATTAAAAAAAGCGGTCTTCTTGTGGCCGACTTCACTGGTCATCGTGGTGGAGTATATTTCGAGGCCGGATTTGCTCTCGGGTTGGGAATACCGGTTATTTGGACTTGCCGAGAAGATGATTTTGATAATCTGCATTTCGATACGAGACAGTATAACCATATCAAATGGACTACCCCTGAGGATTTAAGGCAGAAATTGATTGACCGGATCGAAGCGACGATAATTTCACGCCCCTCTGCAAAGTAAAATTAAAGCCTCATATTAGAAAATTATTAGAAAAATACTCTGGCTACCAAAACGGCAAGCATCCTTGAGACATGGAGTGCTTGCCGTTATCATATTCTCTGGCAGGGGTGACAGGACTCGAACATCATTCTGTGTGTCGGCCGCCGGAATGGATGCTTCATATGAAATTATTTTCCTCTGGCGTCATCCAGGCCGCCGCCCCTGACATCCAGGTAACGCGCTCGCTGCACGGCACCTTCCGGGTTGATTCCGGCGTGGAACGCAACGGAAAGTTTGTGCCCAACGCCTGCCGTCAGTTGCGCGCCCGGGTAAGAGGTCATGTGACGCGAGGCCTCGTTTATCTTCTGTCAGGCCCCGATCGCGCCCTGCGCCAGCAAGTTGCCGTCCTGCGCCGCTTTCTGCAAGCTGGCTCCAGAACGGCGTGCAATGTGGTTTCCCGCCAGGTGAGCGCCGGTGGCAGCCATCCTTGAAATTGCCCCGACACCACGACTGACAGGGACTACCGCGAGGGCACCGCCAGGCACCGCACCTACTACAGGTCCCATGAACGCGGCCGTGCCCAGTGTTGTGGCTCTTCCGATCGCCGATCCTAATTTTACCGCACGTTCATGTCGTCCGGGCCGAGGTTGTTGCGCAAGTTTGGCTGATACCGTCTGAAAACGCAGCATCTCCTCATACTTGCCGACCAGGTTTCCCAGCCGCTGCACCCGTTCGATACCCCTGCGCCAGCGCTGGCGTGATCTTGCGCTTGCTTCCCTCGATGAGGTCCAGCATTTTCACCACCAGCGAGGCGCTGTCCGTCCGCAGCTTGTCCTCCAGCGACTCCAGCAGCATTCTGACAACGGCTCAGCGAAGTACTCCCGTTACTCTTGTGGAGCCGCCTCCGTTTTTGATGGAAGAAGTGTCTCTTCTCCTCTTGCGTTCACTGCCAAACTCTTTCGCAGCAAGCTCCCGAACCTCAGCGTCAGTTATATCTTTTACTATTGGTTCACGATGGCGGCGTATACGGTTTATGTTTTTCTTCAAAAGGGCAATGTTCCCAATATATGCAATATGATTTGGAGTGTCGCCAACCAACTTTGCAAGTAGCTTTAGCCCTCCTTCTTGGGCTAGAAACCAGACATCGCCAACTATATTTCTTTTTGCTGCCATTCCTTTAGCCATTAATAGCCTAGCTGCAGCATCATTAATTTCTTGTTTCTGAGTTTTGGTCATCATCCGTCCTCCTTATTTTTTTGACAGTAGCAGCTCATTGCGATTATCATTTCCCCATTCGTTCGAGAAGGATTGGGGGGAGCGCAGATGCTCCCCCGATGGTGGCTACCCACATGTCTCAAGTGCGTACCGCCGATACGTCTTTGAATCGAACAGGCTCTTTTTCCCGCCACCAGGCCCGATCTCCCTGAATATCCGCTGGGCTATCTGGTAGGGGATCTCTTTTGGCATGCTTTCTCCCATCCGATACGCCTGTAAGAGGAAACTCCTGCTTACATGAATATCTAATCGCATATCCCTGATAATCGCCTCAACTTCGCCGTTGTAGCCAGATACCCGCAGCGAGGCGGTCACCGCTACCTTCTTCCCGCAAAACCAGGCGGCGTCCTTGAAGATGACGCAACTCATATCGCCGATGCTGACGTGCGAGCACTTTTCATATTGCTTCACGCTCGCATTGCCCCGGAAGATGAATAACGGTTCGGGGTTGCCAGGGCCGAAGGGACCGATGCCGTGCAGCTCTACAACTTCTTCTGGAGTGGGGATGAACCCCAATGCGGTATCGATGGTTAGGAATGCCGGGCGGATTTTTACCGACTGCAGGAACTCTTCCCTAAAAGTTGAGAACAGTTCCGGATCGATCTGCAGTCCGGCCGCACAGTCGTGACCTCCAAAGCGGGAAACTGAAGAGCATTGGGCAAGCAAATCGACCAGCGAGTATCCTTCGGGGGCTCGGGCGGAACCCTTACCGGCGCTGGTCAGCACCACGGCGGGAATGCCCAGGTTATCGGCGAGCCTGCCGGCGATGATGCCGACAACACCCACCGGCGCATCCAGCATGACCACGGAGTCTGCTCTGCAGGATGCAAGCGCCTGGGAAACCGCCTCTTTTCGCTCCTCATTGAGAGCATTTAACACTTCGGCAGTCTCCGAGGCCCCTTGCGGGTCGTTGGCCATCAGCAAACGCAGACCAGTTTCGGGGTTTCCTATCCTGGACGCGGCGTTGATCCGGGGGGCGATCTGAAAGCAGACCGTCTCCGGATCGATTTCTGAAGCTCCCAGGAGCGCCCTGATCCCGGGGATAGGTGTTTGTGAGAGGCCTTTTCTCACGAGTGCCCGGTTGCCCTCGGTGAGCTGCACGGCATCAGCAAGGGTGGCGATGGCCGCCAACTGGGCGATGGGATACTCCGAGATGCCCATCGCCCAGGCAATCTTGTAGGCCACGCCGGCCCCGCAGAGACACGGGTTTTGGTGTCCCTGGGGGTGCACCAGGATGCAGTTCTCCGGGGCTTTGTCAAAGCGGTGATGATCCGCCACGATGACCTTCAAGCCCTTGGAAGCCGCGTAGTTGATCGTCTCCTGGTCAGTGACGCCGCAGTCAACTGCGATGATAACATCGCAGTTATTGAGAACGGCCTGGTCGACGGCTTCTTGGTGGAAGCCGTAGCCGCGTTCCCGTGTCGGGATGTAATGGGCCGCCTGTTTGTGAAGCATCTCGATCGCCCGCAAGAGAATTGCAGTGCCACAGAGGCCGTCGGCATCGTAGTCGCCTGCGACCAGCACCTTGTTGGCGCCTTTGAGCAAATCGGCGGCCTTCTCCGCATTCTTGGGAAGGCCGCATTCTTGGGGATTGATCAAGCTGCCGGGATTGGCCACGCCCCGGGCTGCCAGGATCGCCCCCAACAGGCGTCCATAACCGGGGACGGGATCGACTTTCTTGCGTAGCGCCCAGGGCAACATTGCTAGGTCACGCTCCTTTCAGAATTTAATATGGCGGCCGGCTTGCTCCGCCAAACTTTGGTTCAAAACAAGGCGGGAATACCCGCGGGAAAAATAAGACGGTGACGACCGTAGGGAGAAAAAAGATAACAAAAAAACCCGGCCAGATGACCGGGTTCGGTTTGGAGTTCAAGTCGATAGGGTAAAGCCCAATAGAGGAAGCCGAAGACTTTGAAAAGTATATGATTGATTTTTCCAATCCTCCGTTATACAATATAGACAAATCGCATATAATAGACAGAGTAGACAATTTAATTTAGGAAGGGGTTAGATACTTATGAGTACTTCTGTTTCGGCAAGTGACGTCAAGCAAAAATTCGGTAAATACATCGATGACGCTCGTCTTGCTCCCGTTGTTATAAATAAGAATGGGAAGCCGTGTATCGTAATGATTTCCTTCGAGCGGTTCGAGGAGCTGCAAGCTATGGAGGATGCATACTGGCTTGCCCAGGCTGAGGCTGGTATCACCAGCGGTTTTTTAGGCGCGGAGAAAACAACCGAGGTGCTAAAGGAGAAGCTGAATGCCTAAGGGCTACACTTTGGACATCACCAATAACGCTTTTAAGTTCCTCGAAAGCCTTGAAAGCAAGCAATGCAAGCAAGTAGCGCTCAAGACGCTTTCCCTGCTCCGCGATCCTTACCCCAACGATTCCGAACAATTACACGGGCCTAAAAAGTATCGGCGGGTGGATATTGGGGAATATCGGATTATCTATGACGTGAATGACAATGTTGTTTCTATCCTGGCGATAGGCCCTCGAAATGATGGCAAAGTTTACAGGGGTTTTTAGC
>Ga0224558_1001497_pt1 | contig 24235 bp, 20 predicted proteins | sample 714S32024metaG_FD_180682 | JGI IMG/M metagenome (GOLD analysis project Ga0224558, IMG submission 180682) | Peat soil microbial communities from Stordalen Mire, Sweden - 717 S3 20-24 | ecosystem: Environmental > Terrestrial > Soil > Wetlands > Peat | place: Sweden: Norrbotten County, Stordalen...
TCCACTGGGGCATGAGCGACCACGTCGACCGCCGGAGCCCCGCCTTCGCCGACCTCGCCCCCTCCCGCCGGGTGGTGTCGGACCTGTCTACGCTGTTCGCCGACCGCGGGATCCGCGCGACCTGGGCCACGGTCGGCTTCCTGTTCGCCTCGACCGATGCCGAGCTCGAGGCCCACCGCCCCCAGGTCCGACCCCGGTACCGGCGCGCCGAGTTCGATCCCTACGACGAGCCCGTCGGTCCCACCGAGGCGAGCGACCCCGAGCACCTGGCCGGATCGCTGGTCCGGCAGCTCTCCTCCACCCCTGGCCAGGAGGTGGCCTCCCACACGTTCTCCCACTTCTACTGCCTGGAGGACGGCCAGAACGAGTCCGACCTCCGGGCCGACCTGGCCGCGGCCCAGGCCATCGCCGGAGAGTGCGGCCTCCGGCTGACCAGCCTGGTGCTGCCCCGGAACCAGTGGAATCCCCGCTACGCGGCGACGGTGCGGGAGAGCGGCTTCACCTGCTTCCGCGGTCCCCAGCCCTCCTTCGGCCACCGGGCCCGTTCCCACGGTGAGCAGAGTTCGGTCAGCCGGGTGGGACGCCTGGTCGACACCTATGCCGGCCTCGGACCACCCCCGACGGTGGCCTGGGACGCCGTGCTGCGCCCCGACGGACTGTGCGACGTCCCGGCCAGCGCCTTCCTCCGGCCCTACTCGCCGGGCCGGCGGCGGCTGGAGCCGCTCAAGATGCGCCGGCTGGTGTCGGGGCTGCGGGACGCGGCCAGGCGGGGACGGATCTTCCACCTGTGGTGGCATCCCCACAACTTCGCCCACCACCCGGTGGAGAGCTTCGCCTTCCTCAACCGGCTGCTCGACGAGTACGACCGCCTGGCCGCCACCGGTGCGCTGCGGTCGCTGACCATGCGGGACGTCGCCGCCGAGGTCACCGGGTCGACCGGGTCGACCGGATCGGACAGGGCAGACCAGCCCGTCGAGCGGGCCGCAGACCACGGGTGAGGCATCGAACCGTGCGGTGGGGCCGACCCCGAGCACCGCGGCCGACCCGGTGCTGAACATCGTGACGGTCCACTGGCGATCGCCCAAGTGGATCGACCCCCAACTCGGGTACCTCGAGCGCAACGTCGACGTGCCGTACCGGGTGTTCGCCTCGTTGAACGGCATCGTCGACCCGCGCCGGAGGGAGCGCTTCCACCTGGCCGAGGACCTCGAGGGCACCCACGCCGAGAAACTCAACGCGCTGGCCGCCCTCGTGGTCGAGCAGTCCGACCCGGAGGACCGGCTGCTGTTCCTCGACGGGGACGCATTCCCCGTCCGCCCGGTCGGCGCCTGGATGGACGAGATGCTGCGCTCCCACCCACTGGCCGCGGTGCGCCGGGACGAGAACCTGGGCGACCGCCAGCCCCATCCGTGCTTCGCCCTCACCACCTGTCGGTTCTGGCAGGAGCTTGGCGGGGACTGGCGAGAGGGGGGCACCTGGGTCAACTCGGCCGGCGAGACCACCACCGACGTCGGTGGCACCCTGCTCCACCAGTTGGCGGACGGTGGCCACCGGTGGCTTCCCCTCGGGCGTACCAACACCCACAACCCCGATCCCCTCTGGTTCGGGGTGTACGCCCACCGGGTGTACCACCACGGAGCCGGGTTCCGACCGCCGGTCTCACGGGTCGGCGGCCACGCCGATCTCACGCGGCTCCGGTCGGGCACGGCCACCGCATGGGGGACGAGCGTCGAGGGACTGGCCCGCCGGGTGGCCGGCCAGCCATCGCTGGTCACCCGGGTGCGACCACACGACCTCCCGATGATCGGCCGGGCCGTCCAGGTCTCGATGGGCAAGCAGCGGCGACGGTGGGGGGAGTGGCGGCGAGCGCACCGGCAGCAGCGCACCGAGGCCCAACTGCAGGCCATGTTCGCCCGGCTGGAGACCGACCCGGAGTTCTACACCGCCCTCGACGACACGCCTCTCGGTTGACCGGGCACCGGGCCGCTCAACAGGAGCGCTGCACAATCAGCGCCTTGGTGAACGCCGCCCACTCGTAGGCCACGTCGAAGAGCAGGCGCGAGCTGGGGTCGGCCTGCGGCACGATGATCAGCCGGGCGTCGGTGCACCGCTCGAACAGCATGCGGGCCCGGGTGGCCTGGGTCCTGCCCGGCACCACCATGAGCGTCGACCAGTGGTGCCGGGCGGCCAGTCCGGCGACGTGCTCGGCCTCACCCCGGGTGTCGAGGGGATCGGCCCGGAAGCAGATGACCCTCACCCGGGGCACCGGCCGGGGGCAGGGGGCCTCCGGGATCCCACCCAGTGAGATCACCGCCACCGGCGCGTAGCCGGATCGGGCCAGTTCGATGGCCTTCTGGGCCCGGAGCTGCCCCGGGTCGCCACCCAGGGCCACCACCGCGTCGGCGCGGGAGGGCCGGTCGGTGGGCGACCAGACGAAGAGCCGGGCGGAGACGACCACGACGAGCGCCGCCACCAGCACGACGACGCCGAACACCCTGCGGACCACCGTCGACCGCAGGACCCGCATCGCCGCAGACTAGCGTGAGCCGGATTCCGGACTCGGTCAGTTGCCGTGCTCGATCTGGCTTCGGCCAATGCAACTGCGCTTCTCGGACATGACAACGGACCATCTTGCTGACCGGTCGCCCGAATGCTCGCTGTCCGTTGACTACGCTCATCTGGCTGCCCCCATGGTGGCAGAGGGGGCGGAAGCGGCGTTGACACGAGTGGCGGCGGCAGATGCCCCAGATCTCAATTTCCCGAACGGATCGTCTGCCCGAAGCCGGATCGTCGACCGCTTCGATCCCAGGCTCGTCAATGCGATCACCGCTGTTGGATTCGGACTGCCGATCCTCGGCTACTTCTGGTTGCTCTGCCGCAACTCTGTCAACGTATTCCAAGGGGACCAATTCTCCGACGTGTCGGTGATCAAGGCCTCGGACTCCCATCTCTTCCCCTGGGGTGTGCTTTGGGACCAGCACAACGAGCACCGGATGCTGTTCCCCCGACTCGTCGTAATCCTCCTGGCCCACACCACCAACTTCAACATCCAGGTGGAGGAGTACCTCAGCGCGCTCATGCTCCTGGCCGCCGCCTCGCTCCTCGTCTTCTCCCACAGGCGGCGTTCGCCCTCGACACCGTGGCTCTACTACTGCCCGGTGGCGTTGTTGATGTTCTCGTTGGTCCAGTACGGGGACACGCTGTTCGGCTTTCAGATGGCGTGGTACCTGGTACTGCTGGCCCTGGCTGTCGCCATCTTCCTGTTGGACCGGATCAGCTTGACCTGGTTGGCCATGATCGGTGCCATCGACGCGGCGACCGTCGGTAGCTACTCGTCGTTCCAAGGACTGTAGATCTGGCCAGTCGGACTGGTCCTGCTCGTCCACCGCCGTAGGGGTGCAGCCTTCGTAACCGCCTGGCTTCTCGCAGGCGTGGCGGCCTGCTTCATCTACTTCTACCACTTGAGCAAAGCATTCGACGTGAGTAGCCGTAACTACATCGAGCGGCATCCGATGGCCGCCCTCAAGTTCTTCCTCTTCCTGGTGGGCGATGTGATGGGCGTAACGGTCAAGCCCGGTCACGGCGACGAGAATGTCGTGCTGGCCGGATCGGTGATCGTCGCGTTGGCGGTCATGACGGTCGTCATCTACTGCCTGAGGAGGGATGATCACGGAGGAAGCCCGATCGGGGTCGCACTGATCTGCTTCGGGCTGCTGTTCGCCCTTTCCACCACGGAGGGCCGGGTCCTCTTCGGCTACTGGGGCGCCAGTGCATCGCGCTACACGACCTTCGACCTGCTCATCCTGGTCGGCGTCTACCTGACGCTGCTGGAAAGGCCCGCGATTCTCGAGCGAACGCGCGAGCCAACGCCACCGGTCGACGAGACCCATCCGGTCGAGCGACGATCGGATCACGTGGATCGCCGGCTCCGACCAGGTATCCAGCGGGTGCTCCCAGCCGCTCGATGGTTGATCGGCGCGGTGATCGTCATCCAGCTGCTCCTGGGCCTCCAAAACGGAGTTCAGGGCCTCCACCAGTGGCACAGGACGCAGATCGAGAATGCCCAGATCATTCGAGATGTGGACCATGCTCCCGATGCCGAACTCAGGTCGCTTGCCTTCTCCTACTCGGCACCGTATCTGCGACAGCAGATTCACACCGCCGAACGACTCCGATTGAGCCTGTTCGACACGAATGACCAGGGCACGCGCCGAGGGGATGGTTGAGTGACGGCGACAGGCGCGCTGGGGTCTTGGAAAGACGTCTTGGAAAGACGGAGTCAGAACGTAGATCGTCTGGGCGTGACCGGTGGCCACCCCGGCCGGCGGACGGGCGCACGGGTCGCCCGCCCCGGCCGGTGGCCACGTCGTCCCCCGACGGTTCCGCGATCGCCGTGTGCCCGCTGGTAGCCCCGGCAGGGGTCCCGGTGCACCACCATTGGTAAGATCGACCCCAGGCACCACCATGGACCGAACCCGCAGACTCGCCGTCAGCCTGGCCCTCAACGCCGGGCTGGTGATCGTCCAGATCGGCTTCGGGGTGGTGGCCCACTCCTCGGGCCTGCTGGCCGACGCCGGCCACAACCTGACCGACGTGGGCGCTCTCGCCCTGTCGCTGGTGGCGGTGCGGCTGGTGCTCCGCCCCCCGAGTGCGGCCCGATCGTTCGGCAACCACCGGGCCACCATCCTCGTGGCGCTGGCCAACGCCTCGATCATCGCCGTGGTCACCGTGCTCATCGTCGTCGAGAGCATCCACCGCCTGGGCCATCCCGAACCGGTGCGGGCCGGCATCGTGGTGGTGGTGGCGTCCTTCGGCCTGGCGGTCAACGGGGTGGCCACCCTCGTCCTGCGGGACGGCTCGAACGACCTCAACATGCGGGCGGCCCTGCTGCACATGGCCGGTGATGCGCTGGCCTCGCTGGCCGTCGTGCTGGCCGCCGTCGTGCTGATCTTCGTGCCGTCGGCCAGTTGGCTCGACCCGGCGTCGGCCCTGGTGGTGGCGGCCATCATCGTGTACCAGGCCTTCCAGGTGTTCCGGGCCAGCGTCGCCGTGCTCCTCGAGTCCACGCCCTCCGACCTGGACCTGGCCGCGCTCACCGCCACCATGGCCGCGGTGCCCGGGGTGGGCGAGGTGCACGACCTGCACGTCTGGAGCCTGTCCAGTGAGATGCGGGTGCTCTCGGCCCATGTGGTGCTCACCGGCCACCCGACACTCGAAGCGGCCCAGGTGGTGGGGGAACGGGTGAAGCAGGCGATCGCCGGCCCGTTCGCCATCTCCCACAGCACGCTCGAGCTCGAGTGCGAGCGGTGCAACGACGACGAGGACCCCTGCCGGATGGAGGCGGTCGCCCCGGCCACCGGGCCGGCCCACCACCACTGAGGTCCACCAGCACTGAGGCCAACCACCACTGAGGCCCACCAGCACTGAGGCCCGAGGCCGCACGGTCCGGGGACACCGCCCGGTCACCTGTGCCCGGGCGCGACGCAGCCCCGAGTAACCGAGCGGCCGAAGCCACCCCAGCTCCTCGGGGCCACGCACTCGGTGCGACCGGATACACCCGGGCCGGGACGTGTCGGACGACCCGGCGACGGACACCGGACCGCTGCGCCCCGAGAGGCACCTCGGCCCGTCCCCGGACCACCACGCTGGTCGCCTACGGTCCCACCCGCTCTCGAACTCGACCGGCGGCGGGGCCTTGCGACCCTTCCCCCGATCTCCTCCGGTGGCCGGTGGAGCTTCGGCTTTCCAGCAATTGACACTGTGATGGGAGGCGATTTTCCGGTCAAGGGTCCGGCGCGAAATCCCTACCTTTTCCTCCGGATTTCTTCCCCTGTCCCCAGGATTCGCGGGGATGTCCACCGCCCGTCCCCAGGAGCGCCACGGGCGGGGTCGCCTCGCCGGCCCGACGGACCGGACGCCGGGGTCAGCCCCGCAGGCGCTGCAGCTCGACGGCCACCGCCCTGCCGTCGGCCTGGCCCCGGGTGGCCTTCATGACCAGCCCGGTGAAGAATCCGCCGAGCTTCTTGCGCTCCCCGTCGTCGCCCTCGCAGTACCGGCCCCACTCGTCGGGATGGGCGGCCACGACCTCGGCCACGGTGGCGGTCAGCGAGTCCTCGGACATCGCCTCGAAGCCCCGGGCCGCGGCGATGGCCGCCGGGTCGCCGCCTCCGGCCACCAGCAGCTCGGCCAGCACGGCCTTGGCCTGGGTGGCGGTGAGGGTGCCGGCCGACTCCATGGTCAGCAGGGCCACGTACGGCTCCGGGTCGAGCCGCCGGGCGGCCTCGGCGTCGGTGGCTGCCTCGTTGGCCGTACGGGCCAGGGCCAGGAAGGCGGGGACCCCGGCGGCCACCGCCGCGGTGACTAGGTCGTCGAGGCCGAGGTCGACCACGGTGGCCACCTGGTCGGCCCGAGAGGCGCTGACGCCGTCCGGCTCCCCCAGCAGCTCGGAGAGTCGGGCCCGCCGGACCGCCGGCATCGGCCCCATGGTGTCGGACACCGCCTGGATCCACTCGGCGTCGGGCACCAGCGGGACCAGGTCGGGCTCGAGGAAGTACCGGTAGTCGTAGGCGTCCTCCTTCGAGCGGAGGGTCACGGTGCGCCCGGTGTCCTCGTCCCAGTGCCGGGTCTGCTGGACCACCCGGTCGCCCCCTTCGAGCAGGGCGATCTGGCGCTCGGCCTCGTAGTCGATGGCCCGGCCCAGCGAGCGTACCGAGTTGAGGTTCTTGATCTCGCAGCGGGTGCCGAAGGGCTCGTCCGACGAGCGCCGGACCGAGACGTTGGCATCGACCCGCATCGACCCCTCCTCCATCTTGCCGTCGGAGGCGCCGGAGGCCACCAGCACGGCACGCAGCTCGGTGGCGTACGCCCGGGCCTGTGCGGACGAGCGCATGTCCGGGGCGCTCACGATCTCCACCAGGGGCACACCCGACCGGTTGTAGTCGACCAGGGAGTAGTCGGCCCCGTGGATGCGGCCCGACGCCCCGGCATGGGTCGTCTTGCCGGTGTCCTCCTCCATGTGGGCGCGCTCGACGCCCACCCGGCTGCCGTCGGGCAGGTCGAGCTGGCCGTCGACGTTGATCGGCTCGTCGTACTGGCTGATCTGGTAGTCCTTGGCCTGGTCCGGGTAGAAGTAGTTCTTGCGATGGAAGGTGGACGGCCGGATCTCGCAGTGGAGGGCGGTCCCGATGGCCATGGCCAGCTCCACCGCCTTCTGGTTGATGACCGGGAGCGACCCGGGTAGGCCCAGGCAGACCGGGCAGACGTTTGTGTTGGGCTGGTCGCCGAAGACGTTCGGGCAACCGCAGAACAGCTTGGTGGCCGTCTTGAGCTCGCAGTGCACCTCGAGGCCGATGACCAGCTCCCACCCGGGCGTCACGGTCGGACCGCCTCGGCCCGGGCCGGCGAGGGGACGGCCGGGGCCGAGTCCTCGACCACCACGGCCACCTTGAGAATGGTGCCCTCCGACAGCGCCGGGCCGAGCAGCTGCACCCCGACCGGCAGGCCGTCGTCGCCGGCGCCGAAGGGCACGCTGATGGCCGGATGGCCGGCCAGGTTGCTCGGGATGGTGCACACGTCGGACAGGTACATGGTGAGCGGATCGCCGGTCTTGGCCCCGAGCGGGAAGGCCGTGGTCGGAGCGGTGGGCCCGAGCAGCACGTCGTACCGGGCGTAGGCGGCGGCGAACCCCTCGATGATCCGAGTCCGGACCCGCAGGGCCTGGTTGTAGTAGGCGTCCATGTACCCGGCGGAGAGGACGTAGGTGCCGAGCATGATGCGGCGCTTGACCTCGTCCCCGAACCCGAGGGAGCGGGTGTGGGAGTTCATGGTCACGGTGTCCTCGGCGTCCACCCGCAGCCCGTAGCGGACGCCGTCGTAGCGGGCCAGGTTGGACGAGGCCTCGGCCGGGGCGATGAGGTAGTAGGCCGACAGGCCGAGAGCCACCTCGGGCACCGAGACCTCCTCCACCCGGGCGCCGGCGGCGGCCAGGGCCTCGGCCGCCTGACGGGTGCGGGCCACCACGTCGGGGGCGGCCCCCTCGAGGAACTCGGTGAGCACCCCCACGGTCAACCCGGCGACGCCGTCGTCGAGGACCGACAGGACGCGCGGGGTGGGCCGGTTGAGCGAGGTCGAGTCGGCCGGGTCGTGGCCGCCGATCACGTCGAAGAGGAGGGCGGCGTCGCCCACGCTGGTGGCCAGGGGCCCGATCTGGTCGAGCGAGCTGGCGAAGGCCACCAGGCCGTAGCGGGACACCGTCCCGTAGGTGGGCTTCATGCCCACCACCCCGCAGAGCGCGGCCGGCTGGCGGATGGAGCCGCCGGTGTCCGACCCGAGGGCCAGCGGGGCGAACCCGGCCGCCACCGCCGCCGCCGAGCCACCCGACGACCCACCGGGGACCCGGGTGGCGTCGTGGGGATTGCGGGTGGGCCCGAACGCCGAGGACTCGGTAGAGGACCCCATGGCGAACTCGTCCATGTTGGTCTTGCCCACGGTGACCGCGCCGGCCCGTCGGAGGCGGGTCACCACGGTGGCGTCGTAGGGGGGCTGCCATCCCTCGAGGATGCGCGACGAGCAGGTGGTGGGCACCCCCCGGGTGCAGAGGTTGTCCTTCAGGGCCACCGGCACGCCGGCCAGCAGGCCCGGGTCGTCGCCGTCGGCCACCCGGCGGTCCACGGCGACGGCCTGCTCCCGGGCCAGCTCGGCGGTCACCAGGTTGAAGGCATGGATCTCGCCGTCGCCCGCCTCGATGGCGGCCAGGTGCTCCTCGACCACGTCGAGGGCCGAGCGAGTGCCCGACCGGACGGCGTCGGCCAGGGCGGTGGAGGGCCGGGGCGAGCTCACGGGGCCTCCCCCAGGATGCGGGGGACCCGGAAGCGGTGGTCCTCCACCGACGGGGCCTGGGCCAGAACCTCGTCGCGGTCGGCGCAGGGCTGCACCTCGTCTGGGCGCAGGACGTTGGTGACCGCCATGGCGTGCGCGGTGGGGGCCACGCCGGCCAGGTCGAGGGAGGCCACGTCGGCGGCGTGGTCGAGCACCTCGGCCAGCTGGCCGGTGAACAGGTCGAGCTCCTCCTCGGAGAGCTCGAGGCGAGCCAGCGCGGCCACGTGGGCCACGTCGTCGCGGGTGAGTCGCCCGGGCCCGGTCACCGGTCCGACCCGCCCATCATGCGGTCACGGGTCCGGGGCCGCCGAGGATCTCACCGGCAAAGGCAATCACCCGCTCCTCGATCAGGGGCGCGTCCCAGTCGAGGGTGGCCACGTGGTAGCTCCGCTCGAGGTGGACCCGCTCGATCGGGCCCCCGACCGAGCGCTCGAGCAGGTCGCCCGAGACCGGGTCCACCACATGGTCCTGGCGGCTGGACAGCAGCAGGGTCGGGCAGCGGATCTCGCCGAGCCGGCCGGCCACGCCGTCGACCGCCTCGAACAGGGAGAGCGCCGCGGCGAGGGGCGTGCCCGGATAGGCGTTCTCCACGGGACCCGGCTTGGCGATGTCCGAGCCGATGGCGTCGAACAGCTCGGTCCCGGCGTCGAGAAGGGCGCGTATGCCGGCCCGGAACTCGGCGTCGGGCGGGTCGACCAGTGGGTTGACCACGGCGATGCCGGCGATGTCGGGGTGCTGCTCGGCCAGCCAGCAGGAGAGGGTGCCCCCCATGGACAGGCCGGTGACGACGGTCCGCTCGCAGCGGGCCGCCAGGGCCTGGTAGGCGGCCTCGGCCCCCGCCGACCAGTCCTCCCACCGGGTGGGGAGCATGTCCTCGAGGGCGGTCCCGTGACCCGGGAGCAGGGGCATGTCGACGGTGAAGCCGGCCGCGGCCACCGCCTGGGCCAGGGGCCGCATCGACTGGGGGTTGCCGGTGAAGCCGTGGAGGACGAGCACGCCGTGGGCACCACCCTCCGACGACCACGGCTCGGCACCTGGGATGATCGGAGCAGTCACGGAACGGGATGCTACCGGCCGCTGCGCCCGGGGTCCGACACGCCGGGCGCCCGGGCCTCCTCCGGGGGCCGGGTTAGTGTTGGTCCGCCGGACCATGTACACGACGGGCAAGGAGCAGCGCACGATGGCCACTTATCTATTTCTGAGCGACGAATGGCTGGACGAGGCCCGATCCATCCGGGCCGAGTTCGACGGCCAGGGCGCCCCCATCGAGCACTCGATCAGGATGAACCTGGTCGTCGCCGAGGTGCCCTTCGGGGAAGGGATCGTCGAGGCCCACGTGGACACGTCCACCGGTGAGCTGATCCTGGACACCGGCCACATCGAGTCGGTGGACCTCAAGGTGTCCCTCGACTACGAGGTGGCCCGGGCCATCCTGGTGGAGGGCAACCCCCAGGCCGGAATCCAGGCCTTCATGTCCGGCAAGATCAAGGTCGAGGGGGACATCGCCAAGCTGATGGCCCTCCAGTCGATCACGCCCGACCCGGCCACCGCCGAGATCGCCACCCGCATCCTGGCCATCACCGAGTAGCCCGCCCGGCCCGCCCGGCCCGTCCGGGGCCGGATCGCGGCTGGCCGGATCGCGGCTGGCGTGGCCCGTCCGGGGCCGGCTCAGGCCACCGGGACCTCGGGGATCGCCGCCCCCTGGCCGGTGCGGGGGGTGTCGCGCATGAAGAACCCGAACACCCCGGCGAGCACGGCCACCACCGCGCCGACCGCGTAGGCCCGGTGGAACGAGGCCAGGGAGCCCACCCCACCGTGGCTCGACGCCTGGACGGTGACCATCACCTGGATCCCGGCCACGATGCCGATCTGGGTGATCAGCTGCTGGGCGGCACTCATCACCCCGAGCTCGTCCGGGGCCACCTCGTTGGAGGCTGACGAGACCGTCGACGGGGTCGAGAGCCCGTTCCCCACCCCCGACAGGGCCAGCGCCACCACGATGACCACCAGGGAGGGCTTGGCCCCGAGCTGGGTGAACACCACCATCGACGCGGCGAGTGACACCGCGCCCATCACCACCAACGACCGCTCGCCCACCTTGACGGCGGCGTAGCCGGCGGCCGGGGCCACCAGGGAGAACATGAGCGGGCGGGCCGTGGAGAGCAGTCCGGCCCGGGTCTCGCTGTAGCCGTAGACCCCTTCCATGAGGATGGGGAAGAGGAAGAAGCCACCCATGTAGGCGAAGTTGACCGAGGCCCGGGCACCGAGGGGGAACACGAAGTTGCGCATGCGGAAGTAGCGGAGGGGGATGAGCGGGCGGGTGGCGCGGCGCTCGTGGAACACGAAGAACGCCCCGGCGGCCAGGCACACCCCGAAGACCCCGAGGGTGGCCGGCGAGGCGAACCCCCACGACGGCGCCTCGTTGAGGGCCAGCAGGCCGGCGGTGACCGAGAGCGCGAGTGACCACGAGCCGGTCCAGTCGAGCTGGCCCCACGGGCTGGGGACGGGATCCCCTCCGGCACCGACCGGCACGGACCGGCCCGGCCCCCCGGCCGGGACCTCCTCCCCCGGTGACCGTCCCTCCGAGACGGCGGTCGCCCGTCCGGGCGCCTCGTCGACCGGTCGGTCGTGGGCCGGCAGGACGATCACGGCCAGCACGGCGGCGACGGCCATGAGCGGGAGCTCGCCCCAGAACAGGGCCCGCCACCCGAAGTACTGGATGATCGGCGCCCCGATGGTCACCCCGAGGACCGGTCCGCCGGCACCCACCAGCGCCCACCAGCCCATGGCCTTGACCCGGTCCTCGTGGGAGAAGGCCTGGAGGACCAGGGCCATCGATGCGGCGCCGGTGGCCGCCCCCTGGACGCCGTCGAACAGTCGGGCGGCGATGAGCACCCCGGCGGTGGGCGCCGACGCGGTCAGCACCACGCTCACCGCCGCCCCGGACAGGCCCCACAGGTAGAGCCGACGGTAGCCGCGCAGGTCGCCCAGCTTGCCGAGCACCGGGGCGGCCACCCCGAACGCCAGCAGTGGCCCGGTGGACGTCCAGGTGAGGGTGGAGACCGAGGTGTGCAGCTGCCGGGCCACCTGGGGCAGGGCCACCACGAAGACCGTGAAGGTAATGTTGACCGACAGCAGGCCGGCCAGCACGGTCCACAGGACCCACCACTGGTAGCGGTCCGAACCGGCCACCCGGTGGTGCATCCGGTGCCGGAACAGGACGGGCCAGGGGACGACGATGCCGCCCTCGGCACCCGCCCCGGTGCCGCTGAGCATGGCCTCGGCCGACACCACCTCCTCGGTGTCGAAGCCCTCGTCGCCCCCTGATCGGCCGGGCCCCCTCAGCGGGGACACCGATCAGCCTCCGAGCTTGTGCATCTCTGCCTGCAGCTCCGCCACCGTCCAACGGTCGTCCTTGTCCAGGGAGTCGGTCATCGTCCAGGGCTGGAACAGGCGCACCTGGCCCCCCTGGACGAAGTAGACCTTGCCGGTCGCCGGGCAGCTCTCGGTGGACAGGTAGGCGACGAGCGGTGACACGTTGGCCGGGTCCCAGCTGTCGAAGACGGACGCGTCGGCCGGGGCCTGCACGATCTCGGACAGGCCAGGGGTCTGCTCGGTCATCCGGGTGCGGGCGGCGGGGGCGATGGCGTTCACCCGTACGCCGTAGCGGACCAGCTCGTCGGCGGCGATCGTGGTGAAGGCGGCGATGCCGGCCTTGGCCGCGCCGTAGTTGGACTGGCCGGGGTTGCCCAGCAGCCCCGAGGTCGATGAGGTGTTGACGACCGACGCCTTGACCTCCTTGCCCGCCTTGGTCTGCTCGCGCCAGTAGGCGGCGGCGTGACGGGTGGGGACGAAGTGGCCCTTCAGGTGGACGTGGATCACCGAGTCCCAGTCGGCCTCGGACATGTTGACGAGCACCCGGTCCCGCAGGATGCCGGCGTTGTTGACCAGGACGTGGAGGTCGCCGAAGGCATCGATGGCCGCGTCGACGAGCCGCTTCCCACCGTCCCAGTCGGTGACGTCGTCGTGGTTGGCCACCGCCTGTCCGCCGGCCGCGGTGATCTCGTCGGCCACCTGCTCGGCCGGGGAGCGGTCGCCGCCGGCGCCGTCGACCGCACCGCCCAGGTCGTTGACCACCACCTTGGCCCCTTCCGCGGCGAAGAGGAGGGCGTGCTCACGCCCGATGCCGCGACCGGCCCCGGTGATGATGGCGATCCGTCCGTCGAGTGCACCCATGTCGTCGTTCCCCCAACTCTGCTGACGTGGCGTCCCCGTGCCGGCGGGCACGCGGGTCGTGTCCGCCCACGTTGACAGGGCCCCGCCACCGCGGTCAAACCGGCAGGGCACCCTCCTCCCGGGCGGCCCGGACCGGCACGGGACGGTCCACGACCGCACCCAGGCCGGCGTCGACCACCGCTCCGACCATGGCCCGCACCCGGTCCCGCTCCCCCACCACCACCATGTACTCGGTGTTGCGCAGGTGGGACACCGCCCCGACCTTGCGGCCCGACGGGTCGTGGATGCCGATCCTCGCCCCCACGTAGCGGGCCGAGTCGAAGGCCAGCACCTCGAGGTGGCCCCGGCCGGCACAGACCTCGCGAAGCTCGTCGAAGGTCAGCCACGACTCGTTGTTGTAGGAGAGGACGACCACTTCGGCCTGCACGGCCGAGACCACCCGGCCGAGGGCGACCGGCATGGTCCGCCTCCCGTTGAAGGCGCTGCGACGCTCGGGGTCACGGAGGTCCTCCCGCTTGCAGGCCACCCCGTAGTGGGAGGGGGCGTCCCAGGCCACGATGGTCTCCCACACGTGGTAGTTGGCGTCGTACCGGTGCTGGTTGTAGGGGGGGTCGAGGTAGGCCAGGTCCACCCTGCCGATGGCCGGGGAGCCGGCCAATTGGCAGGCGTCGCCGAGGAGGGCGTTGCCCGGTCCGGGCAGTAGCTCGGGAACCCGCAGGGTCAGGGGCTGGCGGGCCCGCGCCGCCCACTGCTTGAGATAGGCCATCTGGAGCCCGGTGGTCGAGTCGACCCGGTCGGCTGCCTCGAGGAGGCTGGTCATGAGCACCGGCCACAGCCCGGTGCCGGCGTACTCGGCCTCGATGGCGTCGCGCACCGCGTCGATGCGGGCGCCGTTCTCGGGTCGGAAGTAGCGAGCCGACTCGCAGAAGGTGGCCGTCACGTAGCCGGGGGCTCCCGGCAGCCGGTTGAGACGGTCCACCGCATCGTCCACCGTGGCGGCCAGGGCGGCCAGGGCCGTCGGGTCGGTGGCCACGTAGCACCGGGCCAGCACGTGGGCGAAGCGGGCGCTGTCCACCGCGGTGACGGTGAGTCCGGCCCGCTTCCAGGCCTGGGCCACCCGGGTGGTGCCGGTGAAGAGGTCGAGTCCGGTGCGGGCCCCCGAGGCCTCGGCCAGGACGGTGAGCGCGGGGATCAGCCGGCGCTTGGACCCCAGGTACTTGATCACGGTGACGCGCTCACCGGCCGGTCACCGTCGGCTGAACCGCCGGAACCACCAGTCGGGGTCGCGGGCGTGCGCGTGGAAGTGGTCGGGGATCTGTCGCATGACCCGGTCGAACGACCACACCCCGTTGCCGAGCTGTTGGTCGGCCACCCGCCCGAGCTGGGCCAGCATGTGCTCGACGGCGTCCTCGGGCGGCTCGTTCCCGTGCTCCTTCCACACCACCATGGGCACGTCGCACACCTCGCAGGCGGCCACCCAGCACAGGTCGTCCTCGTGGAACCACTCGGTGATCCGCGCCGCCTCGCACAGCTCGCACCCGGCGTCCGGACCGGTCACAGCGTGTAGAGGTTGACGACGGTCCCCGGCTGGACGGAGGTCCCGGCGGCCGGATCGGTCGAGAGCACGGTGGTCGAGCCGGCGGGGCCGTAGGGGCCACCGACCTTGAGGCCCAGCGCCTCCAGCGCGGCGGTCGCCGAGGCCACCGAGTGGCCGGACTCGCTGGGGATGATCACCGGCTGGGGACCGATCGAGACGTTGACCGTCACCTTGGACCCGAACGGCTGGGGACCCGCTCCGGCGTCGGGCGTCGTGCCGATGACCTGCCCGGAAGTGACGGTGGCGCTGTACTGGTTGTTCTGCGTGGGCACGAAGCCCGCCGCGGTGAGCGCCGCCGCCGCGCTCGCGTAGGTGGAGGCGGCACCGGTGACGGACGGGACGGCCACCGGTGCATGGCCCTTGGAGGTGACGATGGTCACCGTCGAGCCGTAGGGTGCGGTGCCGGTGGGCGAGGTGGTGAGGATGGCACCGGCCACGACCGTCGAGCTGTACTGGGCGGCCGAGGGCGGGCACACCCCGACCAGGTGGACGGCGGCCAGCGCCTGGGTGGCGTCGTGACAGGTGGAGAAGGTGGTCAGGTTGGGGATGGTCACCGGCGGTGGCCCGGTCGAGACGACCACGCCGATGGTCGAGCCCTGCTTGGCCGTGACCGGCTTGCCTCCCGACCGGGGGGTGGGCTGCTGGCTCACGATGAGCCCGGTGCCGATGGCGATGCTCGGGGCGTGGCCGGTCGTCCGCACGGTGAAGTGGTCGGCTCGCACCGCGGCGTCGGCCTGGGCCACCGACTTCCCGACCAGCACCGGGACCGGGTGGCTCGGGGTCAGGATCTGGCTCGCGGCGAGGAACGCCACCCCGGCGGCGACCACGGCCACCACCGCCACGACGATGGCGGCGATCCAGGGCCAGCGGCGCCTGGGCGAATACGGGGAACCGACGTCCCCGTCCGGAGCGGTGGCGGTGCGGACGCCCACGGCCGCCCCGGCCATGCCGGCAGCGCCCACATCGGTGAGGTCGCCCACGGCCGCCCCGTCGGCGCGGCGCCGGGCCGGGCGGACCAGCACCCGGTCCACCCCGTCGGCCTCGTCCATCGGGACGGCGCCGACGATGGGCAGCGGGGCCGGGGTGGGCAGCGCCACGGCCAGAGCCTGCAGCCGGATGGAGAACTGGGCGGCGTCGTAGCGCTCCGACGGCTCGGGCGCGGCCGCCCACGCCAGGACGTCGTTGAGGGGCCCGAGCGCCTCGTGCTCGGGCAGGAGGGCGTTCATGCGGGCCATGAGGGTGGCGACGGTGGTGTCGCCGATGAACGGCGCCTCGCCGGTGACCCCCTCGTACAGGACCAGGGCCAGCCCGTAGACGTCGGCCTTGCCGTCGAGGACCCATCCCTCCACCTGTTCGGGGGCGGCGTAGCGGGCGGTGCCGAGGATCGCACCCTCCGGTTCGGTCCAGGCCGCCTCGGCCAGGGCCCGGGCCAGTCCGAAGTCGGCGATCCGGAGGCGGCGGTCGGCGTCGAAGAGCAGGTTGGCCGGCTTGATGTCCCGGTGGATCAGGCCACGCCGGTGGGCGTACTCGAGTCCCGCCGTGGCCTGGAGGCCCACCTGCACCGCCTGCTCGGGCGTAAGAAGGACCCCGGTGTCGTACACCTCGCGGAGGCTGCCCCCGGCCAGGTACTCCAGCACCAGGTACGGCTCGCCCCCCTCCTCGCCCCAGTCGTAGACCTGGAGGATGTTCGGGTGGTTGAGGGCGGCCACCGCCCGGGCCTCGGCCCGGAAGCGCTTGAGGAAGGCCTCGTCGCCGGCCAGGGCTGGGTGCAGGACCTTGATGGCCACCCGCCGGTGGAGGGTGACGTCGTCGGCGAGATAGACGTGAGCGGACGCACCGGTGCCCAGGGCGGTGATCAGTCGGTAGCGGCCGCCGAGGACACGCCCGATGGAGTCGGTGATGCTCGGCATGGTTCTCCCATCAGGCTACCGAGTGGGACACCCGAAGTGGTGGAGGGTCGGCCACGCCGACGGAAGACCAGACCGGGGCCGGTCCACGCCACCGGGCCGGGGCGGGCGCCGGGTCGCTGCTACCCGAGCGAGACCGCCCAGCCGCTCACCGGTGCGGTGAGGCTGATCACCTTGAGGCCCGAGGCACCCTCACCGGTGGTGAGGACTCCGGCCCAGGTGGTCGGGGTCTCGGAGGCGATGGCATCGCCGGCACCTCCGTCGGCGCCCTGGAACGAGCCCGAGATGGTCCCGTCGGCCGGGGGGCCGGGGATCCGGAAGTCGGCGTCACCGATCCCCCCGACGCGACATGGCCGCCGTCCGGACCGGCGGGCCCGCTCCCGCCTCGAATCCGAGCTCCCACCGCTGCGGGCCTCCACCGGATCGGTACCCGGCAACGTGGCGGGCCGACCCAGGTGGCTCAAACGGTCCGGGGGCACGCCCGTCGGGCCGGGTCCAGCGTCCGGGCCACCGGCGCGGCGGTCCGGGAAGCGTGGGGGTCCGCCCGTGCACGCGACGAGGACGGGGCCGAAGCCCCGTCCTCGTCGGTACGGAATTCCCGCAGGTGCGGGCGTGAGGCAGGTCCTAGCTGAGGCTCACCGCGGCGCCGGTCTGCGGCGACTTGAGCTTGAGCGACTTGAGGCCCTTGGCGTCGCAGGTCGCCAGGATGCTCAGTGCCGCCGTGGTGGTCTGCGCAGACGTCGCATCCCCAGCGCCGGAATCGGTGCCCTGGAACGAACCCGAAGGGGGGCTGTTCGGCACGGTCCCGGGGATCTGGAAGGAGGCGTTGCCGTCCCCACCGATTCCACCGGAGATCGAGTTCACGTTGACGACGCTGCTGCCCGAGGTAAGGGCCGGCGTGGTCTTCCACTTGGTGGTGAGAGGCCCTGTTGCAAGGCTGCCACCGGCGAGGGCGGTACAACCGTTCTCACCAGCCGTACGGGTGGTGGTGAGCGTTCCGGTCACCGCTCCGCTCTTCACGGTCACACCACCGGTGGCGGTGCAGCCGCTCAGCTTGGCCTTGATCTTGATCGAGGCGGAGCCGGCCGACTCGTTGTCGGTGACGGGCGGGACGAACGTGGCCGAACCGGAGATGGTGGTGCACGTAACGTCAAGGTGGGTGGCGTCCACCGGCGGCGCCTTGGCACTGGCGATGCCCCCGGTGGCGGCGATCATGCCCACGGGCATGGCGACCGCGGCGGTGACCAACAGCAGCTTGCGAATCATGTAGTGCTCCTTTTTCTTCGTGTCTCCACGAAACTGATGTCCGGTGACGTGACTGTCGCCAGACTTGGCGGGAAACCCCATCCATGTGGACGCGCCTCCGGTTCCATCACTCATTCGATGTGCCCCGGTCACGACGCCACAAGGAGTGGCTGTACCTCCCAGCAGAATGCGCACGTCGGCGCATACCCCATCCCCCCTCGGTGCGGATTCTTACTGATCGGTACCTATGCACCATACCGGGGAGCGATCCGCAATTCAAGGCGCCCCCGGACGATTTCATCGACGTTAAGCGGATCCTTAAAATTGAGTACATTGAGCGGTGAAGGCCGGCCTCAACCGGTGACACTCGGTCCCGGGAGCGCTGACATACTCCCTGTTCACAGTGGGTACAAGTGGTCGGTGTAACGGAATTGGCTGCCGCGTCGTTGATTATGGTAACTGGTGCTGTAAACCGAAATCCGCAGGCGGGAATTCCTTTGATGCCGGTGGCATACGGGCGCTTCGGAAACGAGCGTGGTGCAGGCATCGGGCGGCGGATGCCCGGTGGCGGAGTTCCGCCGCGGTTCGTCAGGCGGGAAGCTCGCCCGTCTCGAGCAGCGCAGCGAACCGGTCTCCCCCGACTACCGGCACGCCGAGTTGCTCGGCCTTGGTCACCTTGGATGCGCCCGGTGACTCTCCCACCACCACGGCGAAGGTCTTCTTCGAGACGCTGCCCGGCGACTTCCCGCCCCGGGACAGGATGGCCTGCTCGGCCTCCTCGCGGGTGAATCCCTCCAACGTGCCGGTGACCACCACCGACTTCCCCGCCAGGACCTGGGGTCGCTCGGGTGCAGCATCCGGTGCCCCTGCACCCGGTTCGACCAGCGTGACACCGGCACCGCGCAGCCGTTCGACCACCGACCGGTTGACCGGCGACGCGAACCACCGCACCACGCTGGCGGCGATGACCGGCCCGACCCCGTCGACCACGGCCAGGCTCGGTTCGTCGGCAGCCATCACCGCGTCGACGTCACCCATGGCGCGGGCCAGGGCGATCGATCCGACCTGGCCGAGGTGGCGGATGCCCAGTCCGATCAGCACCCGGTGCAATGGGCGGGACCGCGACCCGTCGATGGCACCGAGGAGATTGCCGATCGATACCGGCCCGAACCCTTCCAGCCCTTCGAAGGTCGCGGGGGTGAACGCATAGAGGTCGGCGACATCGGTGAGCATGCCGTGCGCCACGAACAGTTCCACCCGCTGCTCGCCCAGCCCTTCGATGTCCATCGCCGACCGGGAGGCGAAGTGGGCGACCCGTTGCACGCGTTGGGCCGGGCAGTCGAGGTTGGTGCAGAAGGTGTCGCTCTCGTCGGGCAGCCGGACCAGGGGACCGCCGCAGCTCGGGCACACCGTCGGGAACCTCCAGGCCCGTCGCCGACGCCGTCCCGTGCCGCCGCCCGGCACCGGACCGACCACCTCGGGGATCACATCACCGGCCTTGCGCACGACCACCATGTCGCCTAGGCGCACGTCCTTGACCTGCACCTGGTCCTCGTTGTGGAGGGTGGCCAAGGACACCGTCGAGCCGCCGACGAAGACCGGCCGGAGGACGGCGAACGGGGTGGCCTTGCCGGTTCGGCCGATGGAGACCTGGATGTCCAGCAACTCGGTCGACCGCTCCTCGGGGGGGAACTTGTAGGCGATGGCCCAACGGGGGGCGCGGGAGGTCGAGCCCAGCTGTCGCTGGAGGGCGAAGTCGTCCACCTTGACCACGACGCCGTCGATCTCGTAGTCGAGATCGTGGCGCCCTTCCTCCGCCCGACCGCAGAACTCGAGGACCTGGTCGAGACCGTGCACCAGTTGGCGTTCCGGGTTGACCGGAAAGCCGGCCTGCTCCAACCACTCGAGCGTCTGCTCATGGGTCGGGGCCAGATCGCCAGGCCGGTCACCGCCGTGACCGCGACCGGCGGGGCTTCCGGTCAGGTCGAGCTCCCCGACCTGGTAGGCCCAGAACGACAGGGCCCGGGTGGCGGTGATCGACGGGTCCTTCTGGCGCAGCGAGCCCGCCGCCGAGTTGCGCGGGTTGACGAAGAGGCGCTCCCCCGCCTCGGCCTGACGCCGGTTGAGGTCCTCGAAGGCCGAGACCGGCATGTACACCTCGCCGCGCACCTCGACGAGCGCGGGGGGTGGGCCGACCGCGTCGGCCAGCTCCTGGGGGAGGTCGCCGATGGTGGCCACGTTGACGGTCACGTCCTCGCCGGTCCGGCCGTCGCCGCGGGTGGCGGCCTGGGCGAACCGGCCGCCCCGATAGGTGAGGGAGATGGCCAGGCCGTCGATCTTGAGCTCACAGACGAAGGCGGTCCCGGCCGGGATCTGCTTGGCCAGTCGATCGGCCCAGGCCTGAAGCTCCTCGGCACTGAAGGCGTTGTCGAGGCTCATCATCGGCACCCGGTGGGCTACCGGCGCGAACAGCGTCGAGGGGGCGGCTCCGACGGTGGTGGTGGGCGAGTCCGGCACGACCAGGTCGGGATGGTCGGCCTCGATGGCACGGAGCTCACGGACCAGTTCGTCGTACTCGGCGTCGGTGACCTCGGGGTCGTCGAGCCGGTAGTACCGGTCGTTGTGATGGGCGATGAGCGCCCGCAGCTCCTCGGCCCGGGCCACCGGGTCCGGGCGGTCCCCGGCGGGACGGGTCACCGACGGCACCCTGCTGCCCCCTCGTGCCACCGGCCGTCCGCCCTCACGCGGCGACGCCGGAGCCGAGCACCTCGTCGGGGCGGGCCGGGTCGTAGAGGGCGACGGTCTGGCCGGGGGCGATACGGCGCTGCGGCGAGGAGAAGCTCACCGACACCCCGCCCGCGACCCGGTGCACGGTGCCGGCAACCGGGCGTCCGTGGGCGCTGCACTGGGCGACAGCGGCGACGCCGGTCCCTGCACCCTGGTCGTCGAGGGCCGCCAGCGGATCACCATCCACCCAGGTCACCGTGTGGAGGACGACCTCGCCGGCGTGGGCCGCCTCCGGTGACCCCACCCACACCCGGCGGGTGGGGACGTCCACCGCGGTCACGAACCGGCGCCGACCGTCGTCGCCGTGGCCCATCCCCCGCCGCTGACCGACGGTCACCAGTTCCACGGCGTCGACCACCCCGAGGTCGGCACCGGTCCGGTGGTCGACCAGCCGTCCGGGATGCAGCGGTAGGCGGGCTCCGAGGAACCCGGCCCGGCCCTCGTCCGACCGGATGAAGCAGACGTCCTGGCTGTCCGGCTTGGCCGCGGTCCGCAGGCCGAGCCGTCGGGCCTCCTCACGTACCAGATCCTTGGTCAGCTCCCCCACCGGGAACACGGTACGGGCCAGCTCCTGCTGGCCGAGCATGGCCAGCACGTAGGACTGGTCCTTGGCGGGGTCGGTGCCCCTCAGCAGGCGGAAGCGCCCCTCGGGTGTCACCGCGCACCGGGCATGATGCCCGGTGGCGACAGCATCGAACCCCAGGTCGCGGGCGCGTCCGAGCAAGCGGTCGAACTTGAGGTGCCGGTTGCACTCGATGCACGGGTTGGGCGTCCGGCCCTCGGCGTGACCGCGCACGTAGGGGTCGATCACCCGCTGCTCGAACTCGGTGGAGAAGTTGAAGACGTGATGGTCGACGCCCAGCTGATCGGCCACCCGCCGGGCGTCCTCCACGTCGGCGACCGAGCAGCACCCCGAGTCCGACGACCCGCCCCACAGCTTGAGGGTGGCGCCCACCACCTGCTCGCGGCCGAGCCGCTCGACGAGCAGCGCGGCGGCCACCGACGAGTCGACACCGCCGGACATGGCCACCAGTACCCGCATGGCCTCAGTCTCTCAGCTGGTCGACGACGCCCGGCACCACCGCCAGCGCATGGTCGACCTCCGCGGCGGTGGTGGTCGTCCCCAGGGAGAAGCGGATCCCACTCGCCGCCTGGTCGGGGCCGAGCCCCATGGCCGTGAGCACGTGGCTCACCTCGACCGCACCGCTCGAACAGGCGGCACCGGCCGACACCGACACTCCCGCCTGGTCGAGCAGGACCACCAGGGCCTCGCTCTCCACCCCGGCGACGCGCAGGTGGAGCGAACCGGCCACCCGGTCCCGCCGGTCGCCGGTCTCGACCAGCCCGGGCACCGAGGCCAGCAGCCCGTCCCCCAGCCGGTCCCGCAGGGCGCCCACCCGGGCCACGTCCGTCGGCCGATCGGCATCGGTGGCCGCCAGCGCCGCAGCCATCGACACGATGCCGGCGACGTTGTGGGTGCCGCTCCGGCGCTCGCGCTCCTGGCCGCCCCCGTGGACGATCGGGAGGACGCGGCAGCCCCGTCGGACGACCAGGGCGCCGACGCCCTTCGGGCCGCCGAACTTGTGCGCGCTCACCGACACCAGATCGGCCGGCGAGGTCAGCGCGCCGACGTCGAGCCAGGGCACGGCCTGCACGGCGTCGGTGTGGAGCACGGCGGCCGGTGAGTGCCGGCGCACCAGGTCGGCGACCGCCCCGATCGGCTGCACGGTGCCGATCTCGTTGTTCACGGTCATCACCGACACGAGACCCACGTCGGGCGTGCACGCCTCGGCCAGGGCATCGAGGTCGACGATCCCGTCCTTGCCGATCGCCACCTCGCGCAGTGTCGCTCCGGTGCGGGCGGCCAGGGCCCGGCAGGTGATGAGCACGGCGTGATGCTCCATGGCCGAGCACACCAGCGCACGCGGGGGGTCGGGGGCCTCGGACAGGGCCTGCCAGGCCCCCGAGACGGCCAGATTGTCGGCCTCGGTGCCACTGCCGGTGAACACCACCTCACCGAGGTCGGCGCCCAGCAAGGTGGCGATCAGGTCCCGGGCGTCGTCGACCGCACGCCGCGCCAGCCGCGACTGGCGGTGGCCCCCCGACGGGTTGCCGTAGTCGTCGGTGAGGTGGTGCAGCATGGCCTCGACCGCCACCTTGCGCATCGGCGTGGTGGCGGCGTGGTCGAAGTAGGCCTCCGGTGCCATCAGGCCACCCACACCGATTTCACGTTGCAGAACTCGTGGAGCCCGTAGCTGGACAGCTCGCGGCCGATGCCCGAGCTCTTGATCCCCCCGAACGGCAGCTGGGGCATCGACGCCACCAGCCCGTTGACGAAGACCTGCCCGGCCTGGAGCTCGGTCACGAAGCGCTGCTGCTCGTCGGGATCGTCGGTCCACACGCTCGATCCGAGGCCGAACTCGGTCCCGTTGGCCAGGGCCAGGGCCTCATCGGCGTCGGCCACCACATGGAGGAGGGCCACCGGGCCGAACACCTCCTCGGTGGCCACCCGCATCGCCGGGGTGATGCCGGTGACGATCGTCGGCCGGTAGAAGAAGCCCGGGTGGCCGGTCCCGCCCGGGCCGACGACCCGCTCGCCACCGCACAGGATGGTGGCACCCCTGTCCCGGGCGTCGTCCACCTGGGCGGCGACGGTGTCGTAGGCAACCGCATTGACCAACGGCCCCACCTCGGTGGCCGGGTCGAAGGGGTCCCCCACCGACAGGGCCTCCATGGCCGCCACGAAGCCACGGGTGAACTCCTCGGCCACACGCTCGTGGACGATGAACCGTTTGGCGGCGATGCACGACTGCCCGGCGTTGTGGACCCGGGCCTGCACCCCCGCCGACACCGCCTTGCCGACGTCGGCCGACGGCAGCACGATGAACGGGTCGCTCCCGCCCAGCTCGAGGACGATCTTCTTGCCCGCCGCGCCGGCCAGGGCGGCCACCGCCCGACCGGCGCCCACGCTGCCGGTCAGGGTCACCGCGGCGACCCGGGGGTCGGCGATGACGGCGGGCACCTGGTCGGTGCCGATCAGCAGGGTCTGGAAGACGCCGTCGGGAGCACCGGCCCTGCGGAACAGATCCTCCAGGAGGAGGGCGGTGCGGGGCACGCCCGGAGCGTGCTTGAGGAGGCCGACGTTGCCGGCCATCACCGCCGGGGCGGCGAACCGGAACACCTGCCACAGGGGGAAGTTCCACGGCATGATGGCCAGCACCGCGCCGAGGGGCTGGAAGGTGATCAGGCCGAGCGAGGCGTCGACCGGCACCTCCCGGTCGGTCAGCATGGCCTCGGCGTGCTCGGCGAACCACCGCAACCCGCTGGCGCACTTGCCCACCTCGCCCTTGGCCTGGGCGAAGGGCTTGCCCATCTCGGTGGTGACCACGTGGGCGATGTCGGGCAGCTCCCCCTCGAGCAATTCGGCCACGGTGACGAGCAGGCGGGAGCGGTCGTCGAACGAGCTCCTGGCCCACACCGGGACCGTGGCGGCAGCGGTGGCCAGCCGACGCTCGACGCCGGCGGCGTCGTAGGGCTCGAACGACTGGAGCAGCTCGCCGGTGGCCGGGTTGACCGTGGCGATGGG
>Ga0224558_1001498_pt1 | contig 24211 bp, 21 predicted proteins | sample 714S32024metaG_FD_180682 | JGI IMG/M metagenome (GOLD analysis project Ga0224558, IMG submission 180682) | Peat soil microbial communities from Stordalen Mire, Sweden - 717 S3 20-24 | ecosystem: Environmental > Terrestrial > Soil > Wetlands > Peat | place: Sweden: Norrbotten County, Stordalen...
ACCTTCAAGGAGGCCTCCTCCTGGGTTGGTTGACTGTCTTCGAACACAGCCATTCTCCCAGCTGAGGAGGCCTTTTACGCGGATACTGGCAGCCTCATGCCGCTATCGCGTGAATAATCGAGGCTAGCGCTCCAATAACCGGTCCTCGGTTCTATCAAGCGGATGCTTGCGCGTCAGGTTTGCTTCTTGCGCCACTGTTTCATAATGACGTCAGAGCGCCTCTAAGTGTAAGGGGGGCAGGTCGTCAAGGAGTGATTCTCCGGAATGACGTTCATCCGGTGTCGGGGAATAGTTCTTATCTCTCTAGAGGCGGCCGGCATTCCATGAGCAGCTCACCGACAAGTAAGCCGCTTGAGTCCCCGCCGTCTCGTCCTCCATCAAGCCCTGAACTGTCCATGTTGGACAGTTGATCCCGCCGCGCTCTATGTCACCGATTCGAGTGGTACAGGTGGACCCTACGAGCCAGACAACCTGGTGAATTCGCTTCCCCAATCGACCTGACGCAACAACTCGGGCACGAGTCCGGCGCAGACAGGGGGTGCACCTATCCCCTTCGGCGCTGGACCGTGCTCAGGAATTAGCTAGAGAACATCGTCAGTCACGTACAGCATGGTCTTGCCATCGCTCATGAGATTACGGTCGAGCGCAGCATCGTCGTGCATGCCAACGATCGACATCTACCCCTGCGATGCGCCACCGCGTGCGATCCTGTCCAATTGCCCCGCCATCTCCTGCCAGAACTTCGCCCGCGACCATGCCTCGGCGCTCACTTCGTAGAGTCGGCCCTTCGGAATGAGCGACAGGGCAAGCGTGGCCTCTTGCCCTGTGATCCGGTGACCGTCGAACCAGGTCGCAAACTGCTCCAGGTCAACACTCGCGTGAAATGCGGCGTCGATCAGCAAGGGCTTCGACGCAGCTGATCGATTTGTGGGCTCCGTGGATTCTCGTCGGGCGATGGGGAGCCGCGCACGACCCTCCGAGAGAAGCGGTTCGCTGAGGTCTCGCCGAACTGTGGCCTCCGACAGGGCCGAACCCATCACGCTCTGTCCAGCCGGGCGGTTCTCGAGCTTGCGAGGTCCTCGAACGCGGCCATCCTTGCCCCGTCGAAAGGTCGACTGTCCATTTGGGACCACTGAAGATCGGAGAAGGCCAACAGTCGTGGGCGAGAGGCCACAGATCTCCGCGACTGCCCGATCCGACATGTCAGGGGCTAGTGAGAGCAGACGTCCTGCAGCGTCCTTCCTATCCGTGAGACTTAGCGGCCTACCGTGGGCAGCGTTCGCTTGGACAGCCATGATCAGCAGCTCCGACTCCGATCCGCTCACGTACCTGGCGCGAATGAATGTCTCTTGTCGCAGGACCGCTGCACGTACCCGATGGACACCGTCAAGGACAACCATCGTCTGACTGTCAACGGCGATAGGAGGCAGCGGCGTCACGACGGACGCAAGCAACTTGGCATAGCTCTCGTCGACGCCGTCCGACCGTACGCCCGGTCCATGGCGCAACAAGGCGACCTCCACCTCGCAGATCCCTTGATCCTCGGATGCGACGGTTGTGGGCGGAGTCGCGGACAGCGGCACCGCGTCTAGCATCTCCTCCGCGGTCGCTCGGTCCCTCACCGCGTTAGGTGACCCTCGTTCGTACCCTCTTGCGGCCCGGTCGCCGGGCAAGCCTTCATGCGCCCTCAGATCGTGTTGCACGGTTTGCCTGCGATTCCGGTCCAAGCTGTGCAGAGTTGCGCGCCGGCTGGGAACTTACCTGGGTTCGACCAGTCCGCGTTGCCTTGCTGTCCCGCGGAAAGACACGTCGTCCCGCTTTCGGCGATGATCGTGCCGTTCTCGAAGTACTCGGCGTAGGTGCAGACCGAGTTCGGGGCCGTGGTGCTGGTGGCCCAGTTCGTCACTGTCGTCCCCGAGTTTGCAATGGCTTGGCAGGTGTTACCCGCGCAATCAATTAGGGCCAGCGGCGAGGGCGACGGGACGCCAACGACGACTGGGACGCTCGTGACGCCTGCGGACGCGAATCCCGCGGTTCCGAGTACGACAGCGGCTGAGAACGTCGCCAGCACGACCGTGACTACCGCGGAACGGATCATTCGGTGCAACATGTCCCCGCCTCCACCGTACCTCGTAAGGACTACTACTTCGTAGTCTTACGTTACTACGTCACTGTAGTCGTGACGAGTAGGCAAGTCAAAGGGTTTTCGCTCAGGGCGGTCGGAGGCAGCTGCCACTAACCTCAAAAATCCGTCCGGCCTCGGGAGGCTGACGGCGAGCGGTCGATTGCTGATGATCTGAAGGCCACCCAGCTCTCTGGCCGCGTCGGGGCGCGTCTGCTCAGAGATCCTGCTCTCATCGGATGTCACGCCCTCGGGAGACTCACCGTTGTCGGGCCGGGCGCCGGACCCGGCTTGTTATGGGAACGCGGTCCGCAACCTCAAGAAGGCCCGCCTGAGCGCGCCAGCCCAGGGCCAGGTCTCGTCCAGGCGCAAGATGAGCCGCCGGCCGTGGCGCACGAGGAGGGCGCCAACGTGCAACAGCCGGTAGCGAAGCGTCTTCGGCTCGGCCACCTTGAGCTCGCCGTCGAGGCAGGTCATCTGCGCCCAGGCGAGGAGGACTCCGGCGATGAGGCTGGTCGCCACCCAGGCGAGGTTCTGGGTGAAGCTCGCGAAGGGGAGGTTCTGTAACCCACAGTCCTTCCAGCACCGGACCCGGTCCTCGACGCGAGCATGGCCGCGGTGGCGGCACTCGAGGGCCGAGGCGTCGAAGTCAAGCGCATTCGCGTTCGTGATGAAACACGTGTGCCTAAAGCCCTCAGAGGTGTCGAACAAGCTGAGCTGGGCACCGGGGTGAGGACGCTCGCGCCGGGAGATGAGACGTGCGTCTTCGCCCCAGGGGGACAGGTCGATGAGATCTGTGAGATCTGCCACCTGAGCCCCGTCCCGGACGGTCCCATCCGCCTCGATGGCCTCGCGCCAGTCCTCTTCTTGGAACAACAACAAGGCCTCTCTCACAGCCTGGTCGACCGCGTGGCCGATCGAGTACTCGATGTTCGCCTCTGTGAGGCCACGGACAAAGCCGTGGGTCGCCCCGGCCGAGTCGGCTCTCACGAGGATGTGATGTCGGACGAGGCCAGCTTCGTCACCAGGCTGGTGGCCTACCTGGTACTCCACAGGGAGGGCACCTATCGCCTGGTCCAACAGCTCGAGGTGGTCATCGGCGTCGTTCGCGCCGGCGTTGCCCGGACGGAGCATCAACGCGAGCGGCTCTCCGGTCGTGTCGCACCAGGCCCCGAGGGGATGGAACCCGTAGCCGCGTTTATAGGTCGGCGCGGCATCTTGTTTCTCGGAGTGAACATCTAACAGCGTGGCGTCGAAGTCGATCGTGATGTCACCTGGTGGAGCTGCCCGCCAGACGACCTCCCGTGTGCTTGCCACCGCCTTTGCGATCGCGCGCAGCTCGGGAGCAGTCGTTGCCTTCACCGCCCTCCAGGCGGTCGTCACCGACGCCACCTCTCCGAACAGCTCGGATTGACTCCTCAAAGCGTCGATGTCGCACAGGCAGTCGGCGCCATCGGCAATGGCGACAGCAAGATGGGTGAGGACCACGCCCGGATCGTGGGTGTGCCATGAAATTCCGCAGCCGGTCATCGCCTCGGACAACCCTCGTGTCAGCCCAGTGCGATCGGCCAGCTCCGCCAGCATCGCGCTGCCCGCGTGGGAGACGAGATTGCGGCCGTCGGTAGTTACCTCTGTGCGACGCACCGAGCGGCTACGATGCACCTTCAAGGAGGCCTCCTCCTGGGTAGATTGCTTGTCTTAGAACACAGACATTCTCCCAGTTGAGGAGGCCTTTTACGCGGATACTGGCAGCCTCATGCCGCTATCGCGCGAATGATCGAGGCTAACTACGCGACGGCACGACGATTCGGTGAACGGGCACCAGCGGTGGCGTCTTCGTTGCGCTCGGCACCGCCAAGCCCAGAGTCAAGAGGACGGCGAGTGCCGCGATGCTCGCGACCAAGCGGCGCCAGCGGATGATGACGCGGGGGTGATCGCCGCCGAGCGCTTCGACTCGCTCGCTCATCAAGTCAGAAGCCACCATGGCGCTTGCACCGGCGGGTGTAAGGGGGACTGCCCCGAGCACGGCCTTCAAGGCGCGAAGCAGGTTCGTGGTTCCGTACCGGTCCACCGCGGCCGCGTCGGCCTCGACCTCGGTCGACAGGCGCGCGGCCCTCGCTAGATCTGTGAGCGCCGGGACGAAGAAGAGGCCTCGGATCGCGACGCTGGCGACCATGAGACGCAGCGGATCCCGACGGCGCCGGTGGGAAGCTTCGTGTGCGAGTACTGCGTCGAGCTCGGCTCGGTCCAGCAGGTTCACCAGCCCGGTCGACACCACGATGCGCGGGCGGAGGAGCCCTATGCAAAAACAGAGGACCTCGTCGGTGGAGACAACTTGCACCGCTCTCAAACCAAAGCGGGCGAGGTTGTCCACATGGACCGCTGGAGGCTCGCCCAAGGACCGGAGCGTGAGTTGCAGCCGATGAAGACGATGCAGCTGTCGGACGCACTCATAGCCCCCGAGGCCGACCGACACGACCACGACCACCCCGATAGGAAGCGCCGGAAGCCATGGTCGTCTCCCGACGAGCGGCACCTTCTCCAAGCAGGCGAACAAGCCGGCCTCGTTCGGGTTCCAGCCGGGCACATAGCACTGCACCTGCACGAGCACCCGTTGTGCGAAGAACGCCGCAGTCGCCTCAACTCCAAGTGCGACGGTGACGAGGAGCCAGAAGCTACGTCGCACTGCCGCGACGCCGGTCCAGAAGATCGTCGAGGCGCTCTAGCATCGCAGGGTCGGTGGCAGCGGCACCGACCAGTCCGGAGATGGTCGTGTCGTCGCCGTAGCGTTCGAGCAGTGCCTTGACCGCCCGTTCGGCATGCCAGGCGACAAACTCATCTTCGGGCACTGCCGCCGTGTAGAGGTAGGTCCTTCCGTCGACGACGTGGGTGAGGTATCCCTTGGCGTCGAGCCGGCTGAGCACGGTGAGGATGGTCCGGTGCGAGAGCGGAACGTCACGCTTTTCGTTGATTAGGTCGGTCGCGTCGACGCCGCTCACACCAGGGTTGCGCCAGACCGTCGCCATTACCTGCGCCTCTAGAGGGCCAAGCAGGTCCGCCGGCTGGGTCCGTTTCCTTCTGGCCAAGTCCCACGTCCTCCCTCAGTTGCGGAGCTGACAGAAGATTACTGCCTTGTCCGTAGATCGACGCCAAGAACGACGAGTCTTCTCTAGTGGCGGGTTTAGCGGTGGTCGTCATCCAGGTGGGCACCTCGAACGCAAGACCGCAGTGCTGAGGAGAGGCCGATTGATGAACCAACTGATCAGTTCACGGGGTCCCGGTCAGTGCGGCCGGACCGTGATATCGACGCGCGGCAAACCGGGTGAGGGTGCAGCAAACGGAAGGCACAAATCGGAAAGCCGCCTCGAGCCTGTCGCGCGGGATTTACGGTTCCGTAGTCACCTAGACCTCCATGTACCAGAAGTTTAGAGTCACCCTGTATGTACATAGAGCCGAGGTAGCGGGTCTGAGGGAGGGGGTCGTGAGCGCCGACAACATTGTCCCAGAGGCAAGCGGAGCGACAGCGGCAGCTGGTGTGGAGGGGGCGTTCGCGCTGGCATGGCAGCTCACACAGCTGTATCACTCGCCGTTGCACAAGACACCCATCGGACACGGTGAGCTCGCAGACCGCCTACCCGGGCGATCGGCGCTACCGGACGCTGAGCAGTCACTCCTGCTGGCGAGGCAGGTTGGTGCCGGGATCCGCAAGTTCCTGCCTACGCCTGAAGGACAGCGCGCCTCGATCTCGACCGACAACGTCGAGCGGCTGCTCGCGGGGTACCCGCGAAACCCAACAGCGATCCGGCAAGCGATCTGGGATCTGCACGTCGACTTGCTGGAAGCGCTGACGGTTGTCGACTTCCAGCTGGGGAAATCTTACGGGCTTGGTCGAGCCCTGGCAGAGACCGCGGTCATGCCGCTCAGCGCGCGTACCGAGGATCGGGGCGCGCTATACAGCGAGCTGTTCTCAGCCGGCCGCCTCCAGGAGATCTCCAGTTGGTTGGCAGAACTGAAGACCTGCTTCGGCACTCACGCCGCTTACGCTGTCTACGGGACTCTGTCGCGCTGGGCGACCTGGATGCGAGGCGCAGACCTGACGAAAGTCGAGGACCCGGGCGCGTGGTTGTCAAGGCAGGGACACGTTTGGCGCGGGCTGCTCTCTGGCGAGAAGCAAGCGACCGATCTACTGAAGGCCACCGATTTCGTGCAAGCAGCTATCGCCTTGCTGAAGCGCATTAGCCAGCTCAGCCAGCGCTTCTTCTGGTCCGGCTACAGCCTTATCTTTCTCATCGTTATTGGTGCCGTCGTAGGCGCAGTAATAGGCATCGCCGACCTGGGCAGGGTCAGTCAGGGCAGCAGACTGGCCGCTCAGGTGGTCGTCGCTCTCGCAGCGCTCGGCGTCACGGCCAAGGGCGTGACGGCGACGCTCGGGAGGATCGTCGCCAAGGCCCAGAGTGCGCTGTGGGATTCAGAACTGGATGAATCGTGCGCTGTGGCGGCTTGTCGCTTGCCCCCTGACGCGGCGGTCAGCCGGCGGCCACGCGCAGACATCGGCGCAATGAGGAGCCTGGGTGTCGCGCCTTCGCAGCCTCTGCGAACCGCAGTTTCGGAGACCGCAAATGCCCCTTGAGTCACAAGGAACACCAGCTATCCCCTGACGAGTCGACTACATCTCGTCCCTCGACAGGAGGTAGGAGTGTGTCCCGTCTGCGCCTCGCTCTGACCTTGCCCGGAGCCGTATCCCTAGGGGCGTACGAGGGCGGAGCCTTGGCCGCGCTCCTTGTTGCCGTCCAACACCTTGATGGCGCCGTCGTAATCGACTCAATCGCCTCGGCCTCGGCAGGATCGGTGACCGCACTTCTCGCGGACCGTGCCCTGGCCCGCGGCGCTGACCCGATCGAACTCATGACAAAGGCCTGGGTCGATCTTGACGCACTGTCCGATATGGTCACCCATGACACCGCTGCGCCACTCTCCAGCCAGTCCTTGACGGTTATGGCCGAGAAGGTACTCGGTGCCAACGGTGTGAGCGACGGGCCGCAGGATCGGCGGCAAGTTGAGCCCGTTCGATTGTCGATGGTGCTGGCCAGCCTCTCCGGTCTGAGCTATCGCCTGGCCAGCCTGGAACGAGACACTCCGCTCGATGCCAGCACATACGTCGACTGGTACCGGGCGGAGATAACTGGCGATACATCTCCTGCCGGGTACCTCACCCACGCCGAGGCGGCGATTGCTTCCGGTTCGAACGCCATCGGCTTCCCACCAAAGCTGCTGGACAGGTCCGCCGACGAGGCCACTTACCTAGCCGCTGGGATCCTCAACTTCCCACGTTCCGGCGAATACTGGTACACGGACAGAGGGACCATCGACAACGAGCCTCTGGGCCGCACCATCGACCTCGCCCCTCCGATAGAGGATGACGAGCAGCGACTCTTCGTACTGCTCCACGCGGATCCGGCGGCGGCCAGCCGCTCAGGCATCTGGCAGGACACCTCCGAGGAGCCGAGTTGGCTGAGAACGGCGATGCGTGCCGTGAGCATCAGTCGCTCCCAGTCCATATACGACGACCTGAAGCGATTGGAGAAGACCAATTCACGCCTGCGCTGGAAGAACTTCGTCATGGCCGCCCTTGAGCAGGGTTTGGCCGATGGCTTGAATCAAGCGGGCCTATCTGATGCTCAGCAGAGTTCCGTCCGAGAAGCGCTGGCAAGCACCCTCCAAGCCGCTACTACCGGGATCGAGAACGACAGAAAGTTACCGAAGGCAGTTGTCGCCGGTTCGCGTAGTTACAGGCATGCATCGCGCCCGCATCGCGCCCAAGCTGAGACGCAGCTTCGCCACAGGACCACCGCCAGGGTGTGGACAACACAGCTCGACCGCCCGAGGAGGTCTGCATCCCGGCGTGCGCGGTCACGATCGTGGTACCGGTCGCCGGAACCAAACGACTCGATCTGGAAACGACCACAAGTCAGATCAAGTGACCTCTTCGCGCATCCGCCGCTCCATCCGGGCGGCGAGAGCGCGCCAGCTGTCGGAGATGGCGATCGCTTTGACGATGACCTGGGGACAGTGGGAGAGCGGTACGTCGTTGACGAGATCGGCCCACGATGCTTCCGAGATCGAGTGAGCCACCAGCCAATTGGCGAACTGCGAACCGCGCTCTGGCCGCTTCGCGCCTCGGACCGCGCCCTCCTGGCGCGTCGACTCATCGGGACGCGGAGTGCTGTCCGTCGACGCCCCGGACTTGTCGCGCCCTTCTGTGGAAACCTCTGCGGCTCGTTCCATCTCGTGCCGCACGTCGCGCACCGTCGCTTCGGAGAGCCCAACGCTGCGTGCGATATCCCGGTTTGACTCGTCGGGAAAGGCGAGCATCAAGTCGGACGCCTGGTCGCGCGCGATCCGCGAGGTGAGCGGTCGGGTCCTGCCGTCCGCGCCGACGCGCTGTGCCTGGTCATTCGTCGCGACGGCCGTGCGGCGGGTGGCCACGGTGTGGGCGACAACCCGCAGATACTTGCGATCACCCGATCGGAAAGCTCTGGCTTGGTTGACAGGATCCGACTGGCGGCCCATATCCGTTCGGCCAGGCTGAGGGGCTTGCCGTGGGTCGTGTTGGCGCGCACCCCGAGGAGAAACGCCTCGTCTTCGCTCCCGTGGAACAACTGAGCGCGGATCGAGGTCTCACCTCGGAGTCGGGCCGCAAGCACCCGGTGGCGACCGTCTATGACAACCTTGGTATCGCCATGGACCAGGATCGGCGGAAGCGCCTGACCCACCTCTGCGAGCGTCCGGGCGTGGTCGAGATCCTCGGGCACGAGCCTGGGTGACTGGCCGAAGCTGAGGGCCGAGATCGCGACGGCCACCTCGTTAGTCGGCGCCAGCTCTTCCACTGTCTGCTGACTGGCCCTGTTCGCCGAAGCCCGTGTCGACACGATGGCTCCTTTCCGTCTCGTCATTGAGATGCGCGATCCCAGCACGCTCGAGCCAACGACGGAGAACGCCGAGCCGTCCGAGCGCCGGTGCGCAGAATTGCGCAGCCAGCGCGGAGGCGGCGACGCAGGTTGCTGGCGGGCAAAGGTGCGCAACCGCGCGAATTGCCCAGTTGCGCACCCCGCGACCCTGCTGTTGTTTCGACGAGATTGCTGCACCGGTCGAGGTGCTCGCCCGTCGCGGTCATTGCCGTGGAGGAGGGCTCGGGCTTCGCCGGCCGGGTGCCAGGAGAGGTCACCTAAATCCTCGCTGCGTAAGTTTGCGAATTCGCTTGACAGCCCGATGGTACCGGTTTATGACACTCTGAGTGTCCAAATGGACGCTATGAGTGGGGACGGTCCGAGATGGCAAGAGCAGCTGGCGAGACGAGTCAGGTAGCAATCGTGCGGTACGGAAGGTGGCAGCTTCGGGGCACGCCTGCGGCAGCGGTTCGGACCAGGCGGGCTCGTAAGGCGAGCTGGGGGCCCGCCTCCATCGGGCTCTGCGTTTCCATGGCCGCGATCTGGCTCGTCGCCGTGCCTCTCGCGTTTGCTCCGCCAGCGGGAGCACAGTCCGGAACGGTGCTCATCTTGTCGACGAGCGTGAACGGGGGGACCTCGAGCCCCGAGGCCCAGGCGGCGACAGCCGACGGCTACAGCGTCACGGTCGCCAGCCCATCGACCTGGGACAGCCTCACCGAGGCCAACTTCGCCTCCTACTCGGCCATCGTGATCGGTGACCCGAGCAACGGCTCGTGCGCGACGACAGTCCCGTCCGACGCCCTCAGCACGGCGGCGACCTGGGGCCCGGCTGTCACGGGGAACGTTGCCGTGGTGGGCACGGCTCCCGAGTACGCCGGCGCGAGCGGGACCACTCTCATCGATGACGGGATCGCCTACGCCGTCTCGGGCAGCAGTACCGGGCTTTACCTCTCGCTCAACTGCGAGTACTCGAGCGCGAGCTCGAACACGGCGGTCCCGCTCCTCGCTCATGTCGAAGCGGGAGGATTCACGGTCCAGGGCCAGTCGGCGAGCTGTCCCGACGCCGGAACCGTGAACACGGCTGTATCGGTCGGAATCACGCAGTTCGCCGACCTCCAGTCGAGCTCGCTCGGTCCATGGGCCTCGCCCACCTGCTCGGTCCAGGAGACCTTCGACGCCTGGCCGAGCGCGCTCTCGGGTCTCGGCTTTGATGCCGGAGCGACACCCGCTGACTTCACCGCCTTTGACGGAGTGACGGGCCAACCCTATGTCCTCGTAGGCTCGACTCCGAATGCTGCGACCCTGGCTCTCTCGCCATCGACGGGAGGCGAGGTGCCCCCGGCCAGCTCCTACGGCGGCTCGAATCCTGCCGCGTCCGGCTACTCGCAGGATCGGGTTCTCGTCGGCGACCCCGTCGACCCGGCCACGGGCGACTTCAGCGAGTCGAACACCGACCTCTCGATCCCGACCTACGGCCCCGCGCTCGATTTCACCCGTAGCTACGACGCCCAGCTCGCCGAGCAGCAGACCACGGCCGGCACGCCTGGGGCGCTCGGCTACGGCTCGACGGACAACTGGGCGAGCTCGCTCAGTTTCGGTGCCCCCACCGCCGGTGACATCTACACGATCGCTGGCCTGAGGACAGATGACGGCCAGGGTGGATCGGCGACGAACGCGCCCCTCGACCCCTATGGCGTCTATGCCGACTCGAGCGGGAACCTCTACATCGCCGATGACTTGGACAACCGGGTCGAGGAGATCCCGGCCACGAGCGGGACCCATTGGGGCATCGCGATGACCGCCGGCGACATCTACACCGTGGCCGGCAGCGCCACGGGCATCTGGGGCTACTCCGGGGACGGAGGTCTCGCCACCTCGGCGCTCCTCGCCTATCCCGAGAGTGTCGCCGTCGACAGCGACGGCGACCTCATCATCGCCGACACTGGCGACAGCCGGGTCCAGATGGTGGCGGCCGGGACTAGCACCCCGTACCTGTCCGGCACGACGCCCGACTACATCTACACCATCGCCGGCAGCTCGGTCGGGTCTTCGGGTTACACCGGGGACGGCGGCCCTGCCACCTCGGCGCGTCTCGGCTCTCCGGCTGACGTGACGACGGGATACGGCAACAACAACCTCTACATCGCCGACACGGGCAACAACCGCATCCAAGAGGTCGCGGCGTCGGGCGGGACCCAGTGGGGTATCTCCATGACCGCCGGCGACATCTACACCGTCGCAGGCAGCTCGGTCGGGTCTTCGGGCCTCACAGGAGACCGCGGCGCGGCCACCTCGGCGCTCCTCGACCAGCCGAGCGGCGTCAACCAGAGCTCCGCCGGTACCTTGTTCATCGCCGACACGTGGAACAACCGGATCCAGGACGTCTGCTCGACGACCGGGTCCTGCGGCACGGCGAACTACATCTACACCTTCGCCGGCAGCTCAACAGGCTCCTCGGGCTACACCGGTGACGGCCGTGCTGCCACCTCTGCTCTCTTGGCGCAGCCGACGTGCGTTGTAGCCGGCAACGGCCAGCAGATCTACATCGCCGACTGGGCCAACAACCGCATCCAGGAGGTCGCCTACTCGAACCACACCGAGTTCGGAATCTCGATGACCGCGGGCGACATCTACACGATCGCCGGCAGCTCGACAGGAAGCCACGGTTACTCCGGGAACGGGGGCGCGGCCACCTCGGCCCTCCTCGACTACCCCGAGCAGGTCACCCTCGACAGCTCGTTTGACCTCTACATCGCCGACACCGGCAACGACCGCGTCCGTGAGGTCTCGGCCTCGACGGCGCACATCTCGGCCGTCGCCGGCAACGGCTACACGCTCGCCGACACCGGGGACTCCGGCCCGGCGGTGGGATCCGGCCTCGTCGTGCCATGGGGGGTCGCGATCGACAGCGCGGGCGACGCCTTCATCGGCGACAACAACGGTCGAGTGCGGGAGATCGCCGCTTCGAGCCACACCCAGTTCGGCGTCACGATGACTGGGGGAGACATGTACACCGTCGCCGGCGGCGGCACGGGCGCCTGGGGGGGTCCCGCCATCGGCGCCGAGATCGGCGGAGCTGACGTGAACGGGGTCGCCCTCGACTCAGCCGGGGACCTCTACATCGCGATAAATGCCTGTGTGCTGGAAGTCCCCGTCACCTCGGGCACCCAGTGGGGGATCGCCATGACCGCCGACGACATCTACGCCGTCGCCGGCGGCGGCAGCTACGGCCACTCGGGAGACGGCGGCCGGGCGACCTCGGCTAAGCTGTCTCTGCCTACTGGACTCGCTTTCGACTCGGCAGGCGACCTCTACATCGGCGACGAAGGCAACAGCAACGTCCGGGAGGTCGCCGACCACTCGGGCACCCAGTGGGGGGTCTCCATGACGGCCGACGACATCTACACCGTCGCCGGCAGCTCCTCGGGAGCCTACGGAGACTCGGGGGACGGCGGCCCTGCTACCTCAGCCCTCCTCACCGACGACATGGGTGTGGCGATCGACTCGGCGGGCGACCTCTACATCTGCGATAACTACAACAACCAGGTCCAGGAAGTGGCGGCCTCCACCGGGACCCAACGGGGCGTCGCGATGACCGCCGACGACATCTACGCGATCGCCGGCAGCTCATCTGGCACCGGCGGCGCCACCGTCGGCGTCCCGGCCACCTCGGCCCTCTTGACCGGACCATCGGCGATCGCTTTCGACAGCTCGGGCGACCTCTATGTCGGCGCCGACGACGAGATCCTGGAGATAGCGGCCGCTAACGGCCCGCAGTGGTCACAGGACATGCAGGCCGGCTACATATACGATGTCGCCGGCATCGGCGCTGCCGGCTACTCGGGGGACGGCGGCCCGGCCACCGCGGCCAGATTGAAGTACCCGTTTGGGATGGCCGTCGCCCCCTCTGGCACCTTCTACATCACCGACTCGGACAACAACGTCGTCCGGGAGGTGGCCGCAGCGACCTCTCCGTTCGCGGTGTCGCCCGCACCGGGCGAGGTGACCGTGAACGAGCCCACCGGGGCCGAGGTCAGCTTCTACCCGGAGGTCGCCGGCAGCTGCACCCCGCCGTATGTGGTGTCCGGTAGCTACTGCGCCCTTCCCCAATACTTCACCGCCACCTTGACGTACAACTCGACCAGCCATACCTACAACTTCTCCCCCGATCCGACCGAGACCTACACCTACAACAGCACCGGCCAGCTGACCGCCGAGAGCGACGCGGCTGGCGACACGCTCACGCTCAGTTACGGGAGCCCGTCTCCGGGTTCGGGCGAGTGCCCGTCCACGGCCTCGTCGTGCAACACGGTCACCTCCGCCGGCGGCCGCGCGCTCGTGATCGGGCTCAACTCCTTGGGGCTCGTCACCTCTGTGACCGACCCGTTGGGGCGCCGCTGGACCTATGGCTACAACAGTGCCGACGATCTCACGTCGGTGACCGACCCGATGAGCCGGGTGACCTCCTACACCTACGGCAAGGGCACGACCGGCAACCCGCTGCTCGTCAACGACCTCCTCACCATCACCAAGCCGAACGCCCAACCGGGTGGCCCCGACGCGGGCGACGAAACGGTGAACCTCTACAACGCCTCAGGGCAGGTGACCTCTCAGACCGACCCGATGGGCTTTGTCACGACGTTGAGCTATTCGGGCCTCGACACCGCGACGGGCACTGGAACCGTCAACGTGACCGATCCCGACGGGAATACGACCGTCTACGACTACGAGCTCGGCGTCCTCGGCGCTCAGTCTGAATGGACCGGCGCCGTCGGCTCGACTCTTACCTCTAACTCCAGCTACGGTCCGAACCTCACCATCTCGGGGTCCACCGGCGGCACACTGCTGGATGCCTGGAGCGCCAACGGCGACGTCACCTCGAGCGGCATCCCCGAGGAGACGAGCTACACCTACGACTCGTCGGGGAACCAGACCTCGCAGGTCGACCCTCTCGGCGAGACGTCGACGAACTGGTCGACTTCGCTCGACGAGCCGAGCTGTGACGGGACGGCCACGACCACGACGAACTGCTCGTCCAGCCTAGAAGGGCCTGCGCCGGTCTCGCCGGGCGCCACGATCACGCCTCCGACCTCCGCTCCGCCCAACGGAGTCACCTACACCCTCTACGACACCTACGGGAACGCCCTGTACACGACGACCGGTGTCTACGAACCCGGCTCGAGCAGTGCTTCGTACTCGCAGACGAGCTACACGCTCTACAAGGGGAACAGCATCACTCTTGGTACCACGAACATCTCATGCACCGCGACACCGCCCTCACCCTCTCTTCCTTGCGCCAAGATCAACGCCGATGGGTTCGTCACCCAGCTCGCCTATGGCTCGGCCGGGGACATCACCTCGTCGTCCACGCCGGACGGCAACGGGACGCAGGTGGCCGAGACCACTTACAGCTACGACGGCGACGGCGAGCAGACGGCCATTGTGGCGCCCGACGGCAACCTGTCTGGGGCGAACGCCGACAACTACACGACGGCGACCGCATATGACTCCGACGGCGAGGTCACCTCGACGACTCAGGCCGGTGGGACGGGAGGGAGCGGTCCGACCGTGATGCCGAGGACCACGTACGACTACTACGACGCCAACGGCAACCTGACCTCGGTCAAGGACCCGCGCGGCTACACGACGACCAATACCTACAACGCCGACGACGAGGAGACGCTTGTAACAGATGCGGACGCGAACGCGACGCTCACCTGTTATGACGGCGACGGGCATGTGACCGAGATGGTGCCTCCGGTCGGTGTGACAGCCAACTCGCTGACGCCCGCCTCGTGTCCAACCAGCTACCCCACCAGCTACGGTGACCGCCTCGCGTCGGACGCGACTACGTACACCTATGACGGCGCCGGCAACAAGACGGCGATGACAACTCCCGCGCCGGCCGGCCAGAGCGGCCACGAGACGACGACCTACAGCTACGACTCGGCAGGGAACCTGATCGAGACCGTGGCACCGTCCACGGCCAACTCTGGTCCGAACGACGACACCTACAACACCTACAACGCCGACGGCGAGCTTGCGACGGCAACAATCGGCTACGGCACCTCAGCCGCGTCCACGACGAGCTACTGCTACGACCCGAACGGGGACACGACCGCGGTCGTCGCTCCCGACGGCAACACTGCGGGAGTCGCCACGTGTGAGACCTCTTCTCCCTGGGTGGTGAACGCGACCTCGTGGCCAACCCAGGCCGCCTATCAGACGACCTCGAGCTACGACTCGGCTGGTGAGCTCGTGTCGGCCACTTTGCCTGCGACATCAGCGGCACCGAGCGGGATCACGACGTCCTACACCTACGACGCTCAGGGCAATAAGCTGACGAGCACCGACGAGATCGGGGTGATCACGACCTACACCTACACGCCGATGAACCTGGTGGCGTCCATCAGCTACTCCGGTTCGTCGGCCCACTCGGTGAGCTACACCTACGACGCGGATGGCAACAAGACAGCGATGAGCGACGCCACCGGTTCCCCGAGCTTCATCTACGACCCCTTCGGCGAGCTCACCTCGGCCGAGAACGGCGCCAGCCAGACGGTCGCGTACGGCTACAACGTCGACGGGGAAGTGACCGGGATCACCTACCCGTTGCCGGGCACTGCGTCTTGGGCCACCACGGACACGGTCAGTTACGGGTACGACAACGCGGACTTGCTGACCTCGGTGACCGACTTCAACAACAAGACCATCTCGATCTCGAACACTGCCGACAGCCTCCCGTACTCAGAGACGCTCGGCTCCTCGGGAGACTCGATCGCAACCACCTACGACCCGACCGATTCCCCGTCCGCGATCGCCCTCAAGAGTGGCTCCACCACCTTGCTCGGGTTCTCGTACTCCGACGCGCCGTCCGGGGCGATCCTCGCCGAGACCGACACTCCGAGCTCCCCGCAGTCGCCGGCCGACTATGCCTACGACTCCCAGAGCCGCGTGACCTCGATGACTCCCGGATCGGGCTCCACCCTCAACTACTGGTTCGACGCCTCCGGAAGCTTGACGACGCTTCCGACGGGCGCCAGTGGCACCTACGACCACGCCGGAGAGCTGATCTCGTCGGTGTTCTCGGGCACGACGACGAGCTACGCCTACAACGCGGACGGCGAACAGCTGTCGGCGAAGCAGGGCTCGACGACGATCACCTCAGGCACCTGGAATGGCGCCAACGAACTCACTTCGTACTCGGATTCGACCGCCGACATGAGCTCGGCCGCCTATGACGGCAACGGCCTGCGGGCATCGGAGACTTCAACGCCCAGCGGGGGATCCCAGGTCACGCAGAACTTCGTCTGGAACACGACCTCGGCAGTTCCGAACCTGCTGTTGGACTCGACCAACGCGTACATCTTCGCCGGCAGCGGGACGCCGACCGAGCAGGTCAACCTGACGACTGGGACGACTGTCTACCTCGTCGCCGATAGCCTCGGATCGGTCCGTGGGGTCGTAGCTTCCTCCGGGTCTCTCAGTGGATCTGTTGACTACGACGCCTGGGGCAATCCTGAGACAGCGGGTGGCCTGAGCAGCTACACGCCTTTCGGCTTCGCGGGCGCGTGCACCGACCCGTCGGGCATGGTCTACCTGATCGGGCGCTACTACGACCCGCAGACGGGTCAGTTCCTAACCGTTGATCCGGACGTGCAGCAAACGCAAGACCCGTATGGTTACGCTGGTGATGATCCAGTCCAGAACACAGATCCAGATGGTGAAGCGAGCGAGCCCTCACCAACCGAGGGGGAACTTTTCACCGCCTACTATGAGAGCGGTGTCACCTATTTGTACGAGGATGCCCGTGGGTACTGCACCTTCGGAATCGGCCATTTGGTGAACGGGCGGAACCACTGTACGCGGGCGGATTTTTCGATAGTCGCCAAACTGATTCATGGAAATAATTATCCTGCTACCCGCGTTCAGGTCATCCAACTATTCGTAGCTGACTACACCGCCAGTGCGGCGAGAGTTGAGCGTGCCCTCGAGGCCGACGGGCTACGGTATTCACAGTCCCAACGCGCCGCTCTCGTTGACTACGATTACTGGCTTGGGGGTTTGGGCTCGATGACGCTCAGAAGCAAGCAAAGTATCGAAGGCGCAATGTTGGCGTTGGGTTACCCGCGAGGGGAGGCCGAAGCGACGTTGTTCGAAACGGGAAAGTATGAGTTCTTGGGAGACTTCGGACCAAAGCCCACGTCCTGGCAAACATTGACCTGGAACTCGTCTTACATTACTGGTCACATTTGCTCGTCGCAGAGGACATCGACATGTTATTTCCCCACCGCATAGTGTGGGGGATCAGCGGCGCGAGCCTGATCGTTATGGCGTCACTGCTGACCCTTGCTGCGCCGGAATCGTCGAACCGTCTTGTGAACGCGATCAGCGGCAGCCGTATCGCGAAGTGCGCCACGGGATTGGACTCTGCGATTCTTCCCAAGAGGCCCGACAGCGGCCCAGAGGAGGCGTTCGGCAGCTCAGTCTCGATGTCGGGATGCACGATCGTCACCGGAGCGCCGGTCTTCGACGGAGGTGCTGGCCGAGCGTATATCTTCGAGGGAGATGGGCGGAGCTGGAGACAGGTCGCTGAGCTCGATACACCTCCGAAGGCGACAAGTGGTGGGTTCGGAAGTGCGCTCTCCTTCGGTGCCTCGGTGGCCGTTGCAGGTCAGACGATCGTCGTCGGCGCGCCTGGGACTGTCGCTCAGCCTGGGCGGGCCTTCGTCTACGCGGAAGGGAAGAGCGGATGGCAGGAGGTTGCGCAGCTCAGTAGCCCTGACGACCGACCTGGCGACAATTTCGGTGCTGCCGTTGCCGTCTATGGCAGGACGATTGTTGTCGGTGCTCCGTTGAGCGGCAGTGGCGCTGGTCGCGCCTACGTGTTTGTCGAAGCCGCTGCCGGAGGCTGGCGTCAAGCAGCGGAGCTCGCCGAGCCAGGCGCTGCGGCCAATGATCGCTTTGGTGAAAGCGTGGACCTCTGGAACGATACTGTCATCATTGGCTCGGTACCAGAATACCAGCCAGGCCGTATCTACGTTTTCACTGCGGCGAGTGGTTGGCGTCATCCTGTCGAACTGAAAGATCCCGTCAATGGCCGATTCGACCTTTTCGGATCGACAATAGCGATCTCTGGGAACAACGTCGTTGTCGGCGCGCCGGTGGCATTTGGAACCGGGCGTGCATTCATCTTTACCCGAAATACAGCGGGATGGCAGCTTGCAGCGGAGCTCGGTAGTAGCGTAAGCAAATCGGGCAACGGATTCGGCAAGTCTGTTGCCATCTCGGACAAGACCATTGCGATCGGAGATGTGAGCTCAGGGCAAGGCGCGGCCTATGTGTACCTACAGACGGCTAACAGGTGGACTCGTGCTGCGCGGCTCGCATACGGTGCGCTGAACAACGGATTCGGAAGCTCGCTTGCTGTTGTGGGTCAGTACGCTGTTGTCGGTGCTCCTAACCAGTCGGCGGATGATGGGAGCATTTACGCTTTCTCTCTGGCCAATCTGTAAGACCGATGCTCCAGGTCTGATCGAGAGGAATCGCCAAGGGCTAAGATCTGTGAAGCCTGCTCTGCCCGCTGCGAAGGCAACTTCAGGACAGCCGTATTTGGTTGGCGCCCTTCAGGCTGCAATGAGTGCCAAGAAGTTGCCTCCGGTGAAGACGTGCTCGACCATCATCTCGATAGAGCGTGATCTCTTGTGGACTCGGAGGTCGCAGTAGCGGCCAACTCCGACAGGAGTTGACGACCCCCTCGGGATCGCGGACGGTCGGTGCCGCGTCCGCCCTGGCATGGACGACGGCTTCCCCAGTTCTGGCGCCGGGTCCTGTCTGATCGCGAAGCTGCGGGGAGTGCAAGCCCCCGCCCATCCGGACAGCCTTGTCGACACGGGGGCGAGCGGTGGGTAGCTACCATTGTTCTGTGACGGAGCTGCGGGTTACGGTCCCCGACGAGACCGCCGAACGCTTGGCGAGCGAAGCTGCTGATCGAGGCACCTCCGCCGAGGACGTAGCGGCCGAGGTGCTGCGCCTTCACGCCCCGCTGCGGCGAGGCACCAGGCGGTTCGGTTTCATCGGCATCGGTCAGGCGAGGCAGGGGTTCTCCGCCAGACAAGCCGAAGAGAGGCTGGAAGCTGAGGGGTTCGTCTGAACCCTGTCGTGGTCGACACCGGACCTCTGGTAGCGGCCGCTCTTCGCGATGATCCAGACCATCGCCAGTGCGTCGCCTGGTTCGAAGAGGTCCGCGAACCGTTGGTCGTTCCTGACCTTGTGATCCCGGAGGTGACCTACCTGCTCGCGGCAGGAGCCCGGACGAGCGTGGAAGCCGAGTTCCTGCGAAGCCTCGTCTCGGGACAGCTCGCCATCGAACATGTCGTCGCCGCCGACCTCGAGCGTGCCGCCGAGCTCGTCGAGACGTACTCCGATCTGGCTCTCGGAACCGTCGACGCCGTTGTAATAGCCATCGCCGAGCGCCTCGGCGCGAGCAAGATCGCTACCTTGGACCGCCGGCACTTCACCGTCGTGCGACCGATCCACGTTCCTTCTTTCGAGCTGCTTCCTTAACCGCCCGCCCGGCGCACCGAACTGCGAGAATCTGGGCGATGGCCAGCGGGATCACCACGCCGAAGCGTTCCCTGGCGCGCGCCCACTGCCGAAGACACGCCTTCGCGCGAAATGCCTCTAACGGACACCTCGGCGCCGAGGTTCGCGGACGTTCGCCCAGGTCGTCGCCGATGCCGTACGGTTCGCACCGCGCGGCGATGGACGTCGTAGTCGGGCGCTACTACGACCCGCAGACGGGGCAGTTCCTGAGCGTGGACCCTGAGTTAGAGCAGACTCAGCAGGCCTACGCCTATACGCAAGACGATCCCGTAAACACGGTGGATCCAAGCGGGAGGGTGACGGTCCCTCCAGGCGCCGTCACTGCCGCGAAAGCCGCATACGCTGCGGGATTCAGGGCATTGTTAGTCGACATGGTGGCTATCGCGGGCGCAGAATCTGGCTGGGAGCCATATGTAACCAACGGTCGATACTTTGGCCTGTGGCAGCTTGACATCGTCACTTTTTCGCAACCGCTATATCCAGGTTCGAAGACCATACTGTGTCGAGGTATTACATCTGACTGGAGAAAGCCAGATGCAAATGCTCGCTGCGCGTTCAATCTCACCATTTTCAATCGAGATAACGGATTCCCAGTATTTTCCCAGTGGTACGACCCAATTGTAGTCGATGGCCACAAACAGGTGAACAAGACAGCCACTGCCCCTGGTTGCGGCGATAAGGTCTGCTACGTCATTGCCGAGGCGGCTGCAAAAAGGGCGGGGCACTAGCAATGTCAAGTTTCAGGGGTGCCATTGCATGTATCCGTATGGTTGCTCAGCGGACTTGTAGGCTTCAGAAATCGCCATCTCGTTTCGCATCGGCCGGGATTCTCGTCCTCGCGCTAGTGTCGGGTCTATCGGGGTTGGGTTCGTCACCGTTGATCTATGGCCGTTCGGGTGCGGCGACCGTGTCACCTCTCTACGGAGTCGCGTGTCCAACGATTAGCGCCTGTGTGGCCGTGGGTAGTGAAGTCATCGCTTCCAGTAATGGAGGACGATCGTGGATTGTTGATCCGAGTCCTAGCGTGTTGTTCGGTGGCCCTAACGCAAGGATTTTGACGGACGTCTGGTGCTCCACGACAAAGAATTGCGTCGCAGTGGGCTGGGGTGGAATTGTCATCATGACCACGAATGGTGGCCTCCGCTGGATCGTTGGCAGCGCCCCAGAGCGTACAGGTGCGTTGGCAGCCGTCTCGTGTTCTTCGGTCGACACGTGCGTGGCCGTAGGTGAGATGGAGTCTGGTGCACCCGCCATCATAAGCACCGCGAACGGTGGGATGACTTGGCACAGGCACGCGGTTCCGGCGGCAGTTACGCAGCTTTCCGGGATCACATGTAGATCGTCGGGTTCCTGTATCGCGACAGGAGGAGAGCACACCAAGGGCGCCATCATTTCGACGACCAATAACGGATCGACCTGGAAAGTCGAGAAGGTGCCATCAGATGTGAAGTATGTCTCGGCGGCCTCCTGTCCGTCTGAGCTGAAGTGTCTTGCGGTGACCGCGAGCAGCGGGGCCATTGGTGTCGTCGTAACTTCTGACGGGGGTGCGCTGTGGCATGGCCTGCCTTTCCCACAGGGCGTATCGGCACTCAGCGTGTCATGTCCGACTGCCCGCGATTGTGTCGCAGTCGGTTCGAATGCTGTGCTCGCTGCGGGCCGCATAGCAACGACTTCAAATGGCGGCGCATCCTGGGTTTTACCGCCCGTCCCCGGAAACGGAGCAAGACTCTACGGCGTGACGTGTCCGTCCGCGAAGGTATGCATGGCCGTTGGAACTAGTGAGGGTGGTCTCGTACTCACGACCACCAACGGAGGAGCGAGCTGGCGAGCCCACACGGTCTTCTAGCGGGTGGAACGCCCGTAAGTCGAGCACCCAGCCTCGGGTCGTAGTAGCGGCCAACTCCGACGGGCCGTGCGACCGGGTCGACGGCTTCGGACGTTCGGCCTGGGAGCCGCGGGTGATGCCCCGGTGACGGGCATGAGGCGAGATGAGAAGCTCAGGGCAGTGTCCGTGTCAGTAGGCGCGTCACCGCCTTCGTTGCGTTCCTCGCCGGAGGGATTCATCCGCGGCTCATCGGACGTCGATGTTCACAGGTAGGGAGAGCACCATCCACGGTGGACGAACCGGCGGCGGAGTCCGGTCCCGCCAGGTGTAGGGCGCCAAAACGTCGATCGGGCCCTTGAGCTGGCCCTCTTCGGCGCCGTCAACCATCATCTGTTATGGGCCTCCGTCTCTGGTACCTCGTCGCGTGCCGCGTTCTTGAGACACTGGGATCTCGCCGACGGACAGCTCTGGACAAGGACATCGAGCTGATGGTGCTTCGCCACGAGGTCCGCGTGCTCGAGCGGCAGCTCCATGGCCGCGTCCGCTACCAGACCACGGACCGAGCGATCCTGGCTGTGCTCAGCCGACTTCTTCCAAGGTGGCGCTGGGGTTGCTTTCTCGTCACGCCCGAGACTCTGCTCCGCTGGCATCGGGAGTTCTCGCGACGCAAGTGGAAACGTTGGCGAGCCCAGCGAGGTCCTGGACGTCCCCCGCTCGGCGATGAGATTGTCGAGCTCATCGTCAGACTCGGCCGGGAGAACCGCCGCTGGGGATGTGTTCGCATCCAAGGCGAGCTTCACGGGCTTGGGGTCCGCGTCTCCGCGAGCTCGATCCGCCGGGTCCTTAGAAGCCACGGTCTCGGACCAGCTCCGCGCGGTGGACCGACCTGGAAACAGTTCCTCACCGCCCAAGCCAAGGGCATCTTGGCCACCGACTTCTTCGTCGTGGACACGATCGGTCTCGACCAGCTCTATGTGCTGTTCGTGATTGAGCTCCAGAGCCGCATAGTCCACATCCTCGGTGTTAGCGCTCATCCGACCGGCTCGTTTGTCACCCAGGTCGCCCGCAACCTCGCAGGAGATCTCACCGAGAACGGTCGGTCCTTCCGGTTCTTGATCCGAGATCGCGACGCGAAGTTCACCGCCAGCTTCGACGAGGTGTTCGTCTCCGAAGGCATCGAGGTGATCAGGACGCCCATCCGATCGCCGCGTGCGAACGCGATCGCGGAGAGGTGGGTACGGACCGTCCGGGAAGAGTGTCTCGACTGGACGCTCGTTCTCGGCCGTCACCACCTCGAAGCAGTCCTTCGCGACTACGTCCGGCATTACAACCAGCATCGGCCTCATCGCGGCCTTCGACTCGAAGTGCCAGCACCGGTCGGTGCAGTGACCTCTGCTCCCCCGTCGCTCAGCGACATTGCTCGCCACGACGTACTCGGTGGGCTCATCCACGAGTACCACGCCGCCGCGTAGTCCAGCTTCACGCCGGCCGAATTGTCCACGCCTCCGGTCGCTCCGTTTGCGGTTACCCGGCATCGGCCGTCTCAACTGGACGAGGGGTGACGACATCGCAGTCGCTGCTCCGTCACGCGCCACCTTCAAAGACACTCCTGGGCGATCTTCCCGAAGCCGACCTGCATCTGGCGCTCCGACGACCGCGATCGGAATATTCGTGCCCTACACCTCGACGCACCGCTCATTGGAGCGTTCTTGGACCATCTCGAACATGTCAGGCACAACAGCGTGCGCACACGCAACAACCGGCTCGCGGCCATCCACTCGTTGTTCGCCTGGGCGGCGCTGCGTCACCCCGAGCACGCGGCATCGATCCAACGGGTGCTCGCCATCCCGGTCAAACGCTTCGAGAGGAATCTCGTCACCTTCCTCACCGAAGACCAGGTCGACGCGTTACTGGCCGCGTGTGACCGCACGACCTGGACGGGGCGGCGCGACCACACGATGGTCGTGCTCTTCGTTCAAACCGGCCTGCGGATCTCGGAGATGGCCAACCTCACGTGCTCCAACATCGTCCTCACCGCAGGCGCGCACGTCCACTGCATCGGCAAGGGCCGAAAGGAGCGTTGCACGCCGCTCGCCCCATTGTGCGCCGGTGTGCTGCGGACCTGGCTCGCTGAACGCAACGGCTTGCCAGAAGATCCGCTCTTTCCGACGTCCACCGGCCACCGGCTCAGCCGCGATGCCATCGAACACCGGATAGCCCGCTACGCCGTTGCGGCCAGCGGCCCGTGTCCATCGATCCGCTCCAAGCGGGTAACGGCACACACGCTTCGTCACTCCTGTGCCATGCGACTCCTGGAGTCGGGGGTTAGCGTCACCGTTATTGCGTTGTGGCTCGGCCACGAACAGGTCTCCACTTCGAACGTCTACTTCCACGCCGACATGACGCAGAAGGAACGGGCTCTTGCGCGAGTCGCACCACTTGGCGTGAAGCCCGGTCGCTATCTACCTCCTGACGCGCTCATGGCCTTCCTTGAGGCACTGTGATTATGCCGACAATTTCAGGTCACCCACCCCCGTCGAGCTGGGAGTCCTCAAAGAAGTCGGCATAACGCGGAGGTCGGCATAATCGGCATACAGGACATCGGGCACACCTCGACGTGTGATGGCCCTGCGCAACAATTCCTGGCAGGCCCGGGCGTTCTCGTGGGCGAAGAACCGCCCGTCGACCAAGAGACGCGAGTGGTCGTCGACG
>Ga0224558_1001499_pt1 | contig 24211 bp, 18 predicted proteins | sample 714S32024metaG_FD_180682 | JGI IMG/M metagenome (GOLD analysis project Ga0224558, IMG submission 180682) | Peat soil microbial communities from Stordalen Mire, Sweden - 717 S3 20-24 | ecosystem: Environmental > Terrestrial > Soil > Wetlands > Peat | place: Sweden: Norrbotten County, Stordalen...
TTCTGCGCAATTAGAACGACCGTCGTCGTTACCACGCCTGCAAGCGTCAGGAACCCTTGCAGCCAGGCGAACGGTGGCGGGTCAATCGGCGAGGCCCAACCCAAGCGCGGACCGAGCCCGTTGGCGGCGATCCACAGCAGAATCAGCGACAACAAGGACAGCAAGTAACCCGGTCGGCCGACGATATCACCGACCGATCCAAGCCGTCGTTGCGACTCGCCCAATTTCTCCTGTTCGCGTAACTGAAACGCTGCGATATTTTCAATATTCTCATTGATGCGACCGGACAGCGATTCGGGCGCCCCGGTTGGGTGTTCTTCGGCTTGGGGTGACTGACCGGAATGTTCCGTCATCGGTGTTGGCTCGATCTGAAGCTCACGGTCGAGAGGTCACGCGAAGTGGATTGCAGGAATCGCTGACTATGTAGGATGGTGCGAGAAGTGTTAGATTCTGCGGATAAGAAAGACAACGAGAGCGATGACGAGTAACGTTCCAAGAATGCCGCTGCCAACATATATCAGAGTCTCCGATAGTTTGTCCGAATCCTCATTGGAGCATCAGCGAGTCAGTCTGTCGGGACGCTACCGCACGTAACGCGGCCTTCCTTGGATTCTATCCAAGTCAATTCATACCGCACATGCCGCCGCCGCAGCTGCCGCATACCGGCGCATCGCAGGGGGACTCTTTCGCGCCGGTGCTCACGAAGCCGGCCGACATCAGTTTCTCGACCGCCAAAAGCAAACAGCGAACGGACGAACTGACGGTCCCGGTTCAGTAAAGCAGCGCCGCCTCGCGCGCGTCGCGCCACGCCGCTTCGTCGGTGGTCGCGAGCGCTTCCAGATCGCCGGGCAGCGCGTGGTTGTCGTCCACCCAACGGCGCAGCACGTCGCTTCCATTGATTACGTCGATGGCGAGCCGGTCCTTTTCGTATTCGTACGGAAAATCGCGCCAGATCCGGTAATCCGGCCGCAGTCGCCGCAGTGCTTTGAACGCGAGCGCGAACAATCGCCAAGGCTTGAATCCATCGTAGTCGTAATGGGCGGTGTCTTCGACGTGAACCTGGATGCCCGCACAGAGTTTGCCCACGTGTTTCTGAAAGGTGGGCTCGAAGGAGCACGGCCGCAACCGACACCCGCCCATCCATGCCGGCGCAAGCGCACGCATTTCCGCCATCAGCGCGCGCGAGTCGAGGTCCGGAGCACCGAGCAGTTCCAGCGGTCGCGTGGTTCCGCGGCCTTCCGACAAAGTCGTGCCTTCCAGCATCACCGACCCCGGATAACAGCGCGCCATCCATAGATTGGGCGCGTTGGGACTCGGGTTGACCCACGTCCGGCGACCGAGGGGCCAGCCGTAGCCAGGTGCGGTGGCGGGCTCCCAACCTTCCATGGGTATGATCTGACAATCGACGTCGAGGCGCAGCGTTGCCACGAACCAGCGCGCGAGCTCTCCGAGCGTGAGGCCGTGACGCATCGGCATCGCGCCAGCACCAACGAAGCTTTCGCAACCCGGACGCAGCGTCAGTCCTTCCACCGGTCTGCCGATGGGATTCGGCCGATCCAGTATCCACACCTCTTTGCGCGCTTTCGCAGCTTCCTCGAGCACGTACCGCAGGGTGGTGACAAACGTGTAGATCCGGCAACCGAGGTCCTGCAAATCAACGAGCAGCACGTCAAACGTATCCATCATTGCCGGCGTTGGGCGGCGTACTTCGCCATATAGGCTGAAGACGGGAATGCCGTGCACCGGGTCGCGGTAGTCCGGCGACTCGACCATGTTGTCCTGCTTGTCGCCGCGCAGCCCATGCTGAGGGCCGAACGCCGCGCTCAGCCCAACGTCGCCGAGTGATATCAGCGCATCGAGCGAATGGCAGAGATTGCGTGTCAGGGAGGCTGGGTGTGCCAACAGGGCTACGCGCCGCCCCGCAAGCGGCTTGCGCAGCTCTGGCTCATCGAGGAGTCGGTCGATTCCAAATTTCATAGAAGTTCTTGCAAGGAAACCCGCGACGCGCGGTCGCATATGACCGTAACGTTCCGGAATGTTCGATGCGCTTGCACATTACAATAAATCTCTGACCTAGGGGTTGCTCTACATCGCCAGTTCGAGCACGAAGCCATCCGGGCAATGGAAATCGGCCTTACCGGGGGCATGCCTTAGGGCCCAATACGAAAGCGTACCATTCTCTTCCTCGACGACGGCACTCAACGCGACCCGCAGGTGTGGCGTGCCTTGCAGACCGATCAAATCATGCAAGCACACGGCAGCATCAACCTCAAGCCTATCAGCGAAGCGGCGCACGGAGATTTCCGGGGACGCGTCGAGGTCGGGGGACGATATCCCTTCCCGGTACGCATTGAAACGATACACCGCCCATTGCCGTGACGGCGCGAAATTGAGCTCGTAATAACCCGCCGCGCCGGGCGCTTTAATGAAAGCCTCGAAGCACGTGTGCTTCCATAAACCATCAGTGCGCTCTGCGGACATCGCTCGCGGAATACGCACGTGAGAAATTTCGGCTCGCAGCACATACCGGAACATGAGGGCGCCGGACTCTGCGACTTGCGCTTGGGCGTCGATGCCATGCGCAGCGTCGCTATGCGTCGAGGTGTGGCGGGTGAGCGTAGCCCATGCGGATTCGGCGAATTCCATAGGGCATTCTAGAGGATGATGTTACATGCGCATATCGCTTGAAAAGGATGGTCAAGTACGGTCCGGCCGATTAGATTCATGCGCATTGCGTGTGGCATGCCGATCGTGGTCTGAAAATCGGAGCATGCCGTAATAACGCTCTGAGGAGATTTCTGTGTCCCTACTCAATCCGTCGAAGATGCCCACGCCCGGCGGGCGTTGCGAGCCTGCACCAGGCGGCGCTGGCACGCGACCGGCCGACTTTCGGTGGAACATGTCGTCGATCCGCCGGTAGACCAGCGCACAATAGGGCCATGCAAAATAATCTACCTTAACCTTCCAACGTTTATTGGACTCCGCGAGCTGTTTTATAAGATCTCCGTGGAAGTTACGAAATATTCCGACTTTATTGGCGTCGCATCATAATCAAGCGCGTGAATTGGAAACTGATCGGGCTTTTAGCTGCTGGGACGGTCTTGGTCGGCGGGGGGGTCGTCTACTGGCTGGCACACCGCGCCGCGCCGCCGCGTTATGTGACGAGCGCCGTGACCCAGGGCGATGTCGTCACCACCATCACCGCCAGTGGATCGGTCAATCCGGTGGTGATCGTCGAGGTGGGGACTTACGTCTCGGGCACGATCGAGACCCTCAACTGCGACTTCAACACCCGGGTCCATCAGGGGCAGCTGTGCGCAAAGATCGATCCCAAGCCCTATCAGGTGGTCGTGGATCAGGACAAGGCCGACCTGGACTTGGCCAAGGCCCAGCTCGTCAAGGACAAGGCCAATGTCGTCTACGCGAAGATCAGTCACGAGCGCCAGGATCAGCTCTTGGCGGAAGACTCGACTTCGCACGATGCCGCCGACGCGGCGCTCAACGCCTATGATGAGGCGGTAGCCACCGTCGACCTCGACGTCGCCCAGGTCGCCGAGAAGGCAGCCGCGCTGAAGGCCGCTCAGATCAATTTGGACTACACCAACATCGTCTCGCCGGTGAACGGCACGGTGGTGTCGCGAAATGTCACGGCGGGTCAGACCGTGGCCGCAAGCTTTCAAACCCCGACCCTGTTTCTCATTGCCACCGATCTGACCAAGATGCAGGTCGATACCAATGTCAGCGAGTCCGACATCGCCGGCGCCGTCGAAGGCGCAAACGCCAGTTTCACGGTCGACGCCTTCCCCAAAAGCAGGTTCCAGGGACGCGTGGCCCAGGTCCGGCAGGCCCCCATCAGCGTGCAAAACGTGATTACGTATGATGTGGTGGTCACGTTCGATAATCCCGACCTCCTGCTCAAACCCGGCATGACGGCGACCGCCAGGATCGTCACCGCCCAAGCGCTCAAGGTGCTGCGAGTCCCCTCGCAAGCGCTGCGGTATACACCGGCCGCTGCGGCCAAGCAGGGACTCGCCAAAGGCGCCAAAGCCGGCCAGCGGGTGGTCTGGGTGGAGCGTGACGGCAAACTGGTCTCGATCCCGGTGACGGTGGGACTGGTTGATGACAGCTTCGCCGAGATCAAGGCGGGAGATCTTAAGCTCGGGGATCAGGTGGTAACCTCCGAGGCTGCGGCGAGCGCCCCTCAGGCCTCATCCACCCCTTCGCTAAAATTGTAGGAGGAGCAACGGCGTGACCGACCCCGTCATCCGCCTCATCGACCTGACCCGATCTTTCCGCCTCGGAGACACCGAGGTTCATGCCTTGCAGGGGGTCAACGTGTCGATCGATCGCGGTGAATTCGTCGCCATCATGGGATCCTCCGGGTCGGGCAAGTCGACGATGATGAACATCATCGGCTGCCTCGACCGGCCGACCAGCGGCCAATTTGTCTTTGCGGGCCGCGATGTGGCGGGGCTGTCGGAACCGGAACTCGCCGACATTCGCAGCAAACAGATCGGCTTCGTGTTTCAGAGCTTCAACTTGCTGCCTCGCACGAGCGCGCTCGAAAACGTCATTTTGCCCCTCCTGTACGGCGCGGCGGCCGCACTGACCTCCAGCGAGCGCAACGCTCGCGGCCGCGACATGCTGGCGAGCGTCGGCCTGGCTGACCGCGCGCGCAACATGCCCAATCAGCTCTCCGGCGGCCAACAGCAACGCATCGCGCTGGCCCGGGCGCTCATCAACCATCCCACGGTGCTGCTGGCCGACGAGCCGACCGGCAACCTCGATACGCGCACCTCCCATGAGATCATGGAAATCATTCGCACGCTCAATCGCGAGCAAGGGGTCACGGTGGTCGTGGTGACCCACGAATCCGATATCGCCGCCTATGCGGATCGCGTGATCACGATGCGCGACGGACGCATCCTCTCCGATGAGCATCAGGTCGCCGTCAGCACCCCGAGCCGCGCGGAAACCGCGGCCAATCGCGCGCAGACCGGCGGGCCGGCCGCAGTTCCGGCCGAAGCGGACATCACTGCACGTCCCGACGATGCGTCCGGCGTTCAACTGGCCTTCCTGTCGATGATTTTCTCAGCTTCCTTGCAGGCCTTGGCGCGCAATAAGCTGCGTTCGGCCTTGACCATGTTGGGTGTATTCATCGGGGTGGCTGCGCTCATCGCCATGGTGGCCGTGGGAGACGGCGCCAGCGCAGCGGTGAAGAAACAGTTGGAAAGCTTGGGTACGAACATGGTCGTCGTCCAGCCGGGCGCCACCACCGCCGGCGGCGTTCGCGCCGGAGCGGGCAGCGCGTCGACTCTCACGGTGATCGACGCCGACACCATCCTGCGCGACGACCCCGCCGTGCAGCGGGTCAGCTACCTGACCCGCCAGGCCGGCCAAGTCGAATACGGTGATCAGAACTGGAGCACCGCCATCCAGGGTGTGACGCCGAGCTATCTGGACATCGTCAGTTGGCACATCGCCAGCGGCAGCACCATGACCGACCAACAAAATGACGCCGCGGAGACCGTCTGTTTGATCGGCCAGACGGTGTATCAGAACCTATTTCCCCCGGGCGAGGATCCGGTCGGCGCGACCATCCTCGTCAAGGGTGTCCCCATGCGCGTGATTGCGCTGCTCGCAGCGAAAGGGCAATCGGGCTATGGACAGGATCAGGACGACGTGTTGATGATCCCGTTCAGCACGGCCGAGCGTAAGGTCTTGGGAGTCGCGGCGCCGCAAACGGCGCAGAACCTGATCAGCACCACCTACCCAGTGGCGGCCAACGCCCTGGGCCTCACCCCGCGCATGACCGGCTATGTCAATAGCATTTACGTCCAGGCCGCAGGCGCCGAGCTCGTGAACACGGCGATCAGCCAGGTGACCGCGACTCTGGCGCGGCGCCATCACATCCAAATCGGGCAACTGGACGATTTCAGCGTCCGCAACCTCAGTCAGATCGCCGAAGCGCAGGAGAGCAGCAGCCAAGTCATGGCGGCCCTTTTGGCCATAGTCGCCTCGATCTCGCTGCTGGTCGGCGGCATTGGGATCATGAACATTTTGTTGGTGTCGGTCACCGAACGGACCCGCGAAATCGGCATCCGGATGGCGATCGGCGCACGTCGCCTTCAGGTGCTGCTCCAGTTCCTGGCCGAGGCCGTGCTGCTGAGTGTGACCGGCGGCGTGGCCGGAATCGCGTTCGGGCTCTTGGTGTCCACGATCATCTCCAGGCTGGCCCACTGGCCGACCCAAGTCTCCGTCAGCGCTGTGCTCGGCGGCTTTGCGTTCTCAGCCGCGGTCGGAATCTTCTTCGGATACTACCCAGCTCGCAAGGCTGCCAACCTCAATCCGATCGAAGCGCTTCACTACGAGTAGGCATTATTCGAGCGCCGCCGCACTTGCTCGCCAGATTCCCGCGACCGCTATGCACGCCGTTCGCCTGAGGCTCGCGTGATCTTCACGATGGCAGCGGCGAGCGAGCGTGCGCCGCCGGCGTAATCCTTCCAAGCGTTGGTTCTGCCGAGGAGGCGCGGCGCCGTTCTCACCGTAAACGCTTGCGGAGCCAGACCCGGCTTTACATCCTTCCAGGCGAGCGGCATCGACACGGTGGCTCCCAGCCGCGCTCGCGGCGATAGCACCGCGACCGCCGTGGAGGTTCGGTCGTTGCGCAGATAATCGAGAAAGATCCGCCCGGCGCGCCGGCTTTTCGACATGGTGTCGAGATACGAGGTCGGGCTGTCCTGTGCCATTTGCGCACAGATGAGGTGGGCGAAATTCTTGGCCACCGGCCACGTCACGGCATTTTTACCGGTCAGCGGCGTCACGACGTGCAGGCCCTTGCCGCCGGTTGTTTTGCAGAACGAGACCAGACCCACCGCCTTCAATCGATCGCGTATTTCGTGCGCCGCCGCGATGACGGCCGCGAATTTCACATCCGGCGCCGGATCCAGATCAAAGACCAGGCGGCCGGCGACTTCGGGATCGTTCGGCGTGCAATTCCACGGATGAAGTTCCAACCCGCCGATTTGGGCGACGGCGGCCAGCGCTTCGACTCGGTCGATCTGCAGGTAAACGGCGCTGTCGCCTCGCACCTTGACGGTATCGAAAAGTTTGGACATGCCCGCCATGGCGTGACGCTGAAAAAATTGCTCGCCGCCAACCCCATCAGGCGCGCGTACGAGCGAGCAGGGGCGGCCGGTCAAGTGCGGCAGCATCCACTCGCCTACGGATTCGTAATAGCGCGCCAAGTCGAGTTTCGTCACCGGCCGGTCGTCGCCGGCATCAGGCCACAGCGCCTTGTCGGGATTGGAGATCGATACGCCCATGACGGAGGGGCCCGCCGAGGCAGCGGAGACCTTGGCGTGGCCGCGTTTGATCGTCGCGCTTGGAGGGGTCTGGGTTGGCATCTCCGCAACGATGTCGCTCGCGTCCTTGTCCTCGCGCAGCGCTTTGAACGCCGCCTCGCGAATCATTCCCGATCCCGTCCAGCCGGCGAATTCGATGTCGGCGACGAGCGTCGGCTTGAGCCACCGCACATTACGCTCCTTGGGCGGTGCATTGTCGCCGGCAAACGGGCTCTTCTCGCGCGTCAATTTTTGCAGGCGGGGCAACAGCGCTTTCACCACCGCGCGCCCATACCCAGTGCCGATGCGCCCCACGTAGACCAAGCGGCCATCCCGATGGACGCCGGCGAGCAGCGAGCGCAGGGTGCCGTGTTCCGTGGTCCAGCCGCCCAGGACTACTTCTTGCCCCGCGCGGCATTTGGCTTTGGTCCAGCTGCCGGAGCGGCCCGAGCGGTAGGGCGCATCGAGTCTCTTCGACACGATGCCCTCGAGTCCCATTTTGCGCGCAGAGGAGAGCACCGCCTCTGCGTTCGACTCCAGATGGGCGACGTAACGAATGCGATTGCCGACGCCGCCGGCCGCCAACAGTTTCTCGAGGCGGGCCTTGCGTTCCATCAACGGCAGCGTACGCAAGTCCTCGCGTCCCTCGAACAGCAGATCAAACGCAAAGAAAACGAGGTCCTCGGATTTCTCCTCCGACAGCGCGGCCTGCAGCGCGGCGAAGCTTGGCAAGCCACGTTGATCCAGCGCCACGACTTCACCGTCGATCACGCAGTCAGGCAACGCGTTGGCGTCTCTTGCGATGGCGGCGAAGCGGTCGGTCCAGTCAAGACCGGTGCGGGTGCGGATGACCGCGCGGCCGTGCTGCACGTGGAGCTGCGCGCGATAGCCGTCGAATTTGACCTCGTGTGCCCATCCGGGATTTTGCGGTGGCCGATCCACCAGCGTGCAGAGCTGCGGTTCGACGAACTGCGGCACCTGCCTCACGATAATCGGCTTGACGCGCGCGGTTTTGGGCTGCGATCGAGCTCGCGCAGCGCGCGTCTTGCTTGGATCCGTGCCGGGCGTGCCGCTCCACACCGCGTCCGCCCGCGCCTGCTTCGTCGTCGCGAGCATGAAGGGTTTGGGTCCTTTGCCGGCGCCGTCGCCGATTTGCCGCAGGTCTTCGAGAAGTCGCGCTTGGTCCTATAGACGGTGAGCGCCGGCAAGCCCAAGGTCAGGTGCCTTGTCGATCGATCATGCGCCGGTACGCCAATAAATGGCGCAACGAGGCCTGGGGATCTCGAGCCCGTTCGTAGAGCCGCGCCAGATTGAAGTGCGCATCGGCCAACTGCGGGTCGAGGGCGAGGGCTTCACGATAGGTCAGGATGGCGTCGGGCTCACGACCCAAGTCTTCGAGCAGCACGGCGAGGTTGAACGCCAGCAGTGGCTCCGCCTTGGTGGCTGCGCGATAGACTTGCTCCGCGTCGGCAAGGCTGCCGGCGATATGCAGGAGCCTTCCCAAGTTGATCCGCGCTTCGAGATGATTCGGGTCGGCGGCGAGGCACGCTTGGTAGGCCTCCCGTGCCGCCTGCGGGTCGGTGTCCTCGAGCGAAAACCCCGTTGCATAATGATCGTCCGCCGAAGTCTCGGGCGGCGTGGCGGAGTCTTGCCGAGCAATCACGTGGAGGCGGCCTTTCTCCTCGATGATTTCGAGTGCCAGCGCATACTGGCCGGAGTCGGATTCGCGCAGCGTTTGTCCCTCGCGGATGGCGATTCGATTGCCGAGTGCGGTGAGAGAAACCCTATTGAGCGCCGACCCCGGGGGCAACGCCGCGCGAAGTCGTTGCAAGGTGCGATTGATTCTCTGCGACGGGATGTTCGCGGCGCGCAGCGCGCTCGCCGTGCGCAAAACCACCAGGTCGTGAAACGAGTAGTGCAGCCGCCCGGCACGCAGCACCGGCTGGATGTTGCCGGCGCGCGCTAATGCGCGGACCGTGGATGCCGGCAATCCAAACAGCCGCTCGAGATCCTTCGTGTCGTAGGCATGCATTTCATCGTCGAGCGGATTTGCGCGATGCTCCTTGAGCTGCCGCGCGTTTGGGTGCCTTACGTTCCTTAAGGTCCGCAGTCTTCGATCCTCGTGCATCGATGCTCGCCCGCAATGCCTCCATCAAATCGATGACGTTGCCGCCCTTGGCGGAGACCGGGACCTCGGCGAGGGAGACCTCCTTGCCTTCGATCTTCTTCTGAATGGCGGCCTCCACCCGTGCCTTGTGCTCATCGGCGTATTCGTTGGGATCGAATCGCTTCGTCGCCAGGTGGTCGATGAGTTGCTGCGCCAGCTTCAATTCGGGCTCCGACACCGGTGCCGCCTCTACCCCTAAGTCCTTGAAGTCGCGAACCTCGGCTTTGAAATGCAGTTGGTGCATCGCCAGACCGTCACCGATGGGTCGGATGACGACGATGTGTTCCTTGCCGCGCGAGATCCAGCGCCCCACGGCGCACTGGTGCGTTTTGCGCAGCGCCGTGGCGAGCAGTGTGTACGGCTTGGCACCCCCTTTGTCGGGCGCCAAATAATGCGTACCGTCGAAATATACGGGATCTACCGATTCGAGCGGGACGAACTGCCCGATGTCGATCGCGTGACTGGTCGTGTCCTCGAGCGCTTTCAATTCCTCGGGACTGAACCTGACGTATTGGTCCTTGGCGAACTCATAGCCCTTGACCATTTCAGAGCGCTCTACCGGCTTGCCGTCGTTGACGGCGATGTACTGCTGCTTCACGCGGGAGCCGTCCTTTTGACGCAGCAGATTGAACGCGATTCGCTCAGAGGAGACGGTGGCTGAGTACAGCTTGACGGGAATGGCGACCAGTCCAAAAGAAATGGTCAGTGAGGCAATCGATCGAGCTTGCGTAGCCATGATGTCACCATCCCTTGAAGCCTAGTGCGGTCGATCTATCATTACTTATGAAAAAAAGCGTGCAATGCCTTCGATTGCCTACACATTATGGTCTAGCCTAGGAACAATGCGGGCGCGTTTCAAGTGAAGTTCCCACGATTTTCGTTGCAGCCACTGTGGTCGCCATGATAAATGCGCATTTTGAGCGCTTGAATGGCCGAAATGAGCCCCAAGGAGATTCCAAATGAAGATCGGCCTGCAGTTACCCAACTTCACGTGGCCCGGGGGACCGGCGCAGATTCCCGGCAAACTGGCGGACATCGCTCGGGTCGTCGAGGACGCCGGGTTTGCCAGCTTGTGGGTGATGGATCACTTTTTCCAGATCAGCATGATTGGTCCGCCTGAGCATGAAATGCTGGAGAGCTATAGCACCCTCGGTTACTTGGCGGCGCTGACCAAAAGAGTGAAACTCGGCACCCTGGTGACCGGCGTGATCTACCGCTACCCCGGCATCCTCGTGAAGACGGTGACGACGCTGGATGTGCTCTCGAGCGGCCGCGCCTATTTTTCCATCGGTGCTGCCTGGAACGAGAAGGAAGCGAAAGGGTTGGGTACGCCCTTTCCGCCGCTTGGCGTGCGCTTCGAACTGCTCGAAGAAGCGCTGCAAATTGCGAAGCAAATGTGGTCGGCCGATAACGGTCCCTACCACGGCAAGCACAATCATCTCGAAGAAACCCTGTGCAGCCCGCAACCGCTGTCGCGGCCCCATCCGCCGATTCTCATCGGGGGCGGCGGGGAAAAGAAGACGCTGCGGCTGGTGGCGCAGTATGCGGATGCGTGCAATCTGTTTGGAGCCCCGGAGATGGTGAGCGCCAAATTGGCGATTCTGAAGCAGCATTGCGATGCTCTCGGCCGAGATTACGGTTCGATCGAAAAGACCACGTTGGGCACCGTCGACTTGCAACCGGGCAAGATGAATGCGAACGACGTGATCGCACAATGCAAGGCGCTCGCTGCCGTCGGTGTGCAGCATGCAATATTCAACATGCCGAACGTGCATGAGATCAGGCCGTTGGAAATTTTCGGCCGCGAGATCATCCCTGCAGTCGCCGGTCTTTGAGCGCTCAGACCCGCTTCAATAGGACCACTGGAATCTGGCGATCGGTCTTGGTCTGGTACTGCGCGTAAGGTCCATAGATTTCGACCATCTTCGGCCACAGCGCCGCGCGCTCCGCGGCGTCCGCGGTGTGTGCACGCGCGGTGAACTTCTCGGCCTTCACTTGCACTTTGACCTCGGGGTTGGCCTGCAGATTCAAGTACCAGGCCGGATGGGTCGGCGCTCCGCCCTTGGAGGCGACCACGACATAGTCCGCACCGGACCGGCCGAAGATCAACGGTAGGGTCAGGACTCTTCCTGACTTACGGCCGACGGTGGTCAGCAACAGCGTGGGCACCAGCCCCGTGCCGCCGCCGAGGCTTGCATCCCATAGGTACCCGTCCTCGCCGTTGGTGGCGAGATACCGCGAGAGGTGATCTTTGATCCAATCCGGAAGGTCTGAAGACTTGTTCGGCTCAGCCATAATATCCTCCACGTCGGTGCTGCTGGGTCGCGAGCATGCCCATTACGATACGCCCGCGAGCGACGTTATGCGACAGGAGCAGCTTGCCGTGTCACGCCTGAGTTGCGCGGAGCGTGTCGGCCGCGTGCAGCGCGGCGTGCGCCAGCCGCAATCGGTCGTCGGCGGTGTTCATGAGTGTCGCGGCTCTGAAGAACGTGACGCCCGGTAGAGGTTCCGGCATCGGATCTGCCTCGTCGATGACAAACCCGTCAATGATGCCCGCGTAACGCCGGGCGACCGCCGCTCCGCTCACGTCGAGGCCGAGTTCAGCCATCATTTTGGCCGCCGGTCCTTTGATGGCCTTGCCGCCAATGATCGGCGTCACGCCAACGAGCGGTGCGTCGGACTGCTGTATCGCCGCGCGAATGCCCGGCACCGCGAGGATGGGCTCGACGCTGACAAACGGGTTCGAGGGACAAATGATGATGGCGCGCAGATCACGGCGTTCGAGGGCGCCCAGCGCGTCGGGCTGTGCGCGGGCCGTCTCGGCACCGGCGAACATGAACTCGCGCACGGCAGGCTGACATTGCCGATGGACGAAGTATTCCTGGAAATCGAGCCATCCCTCTGCGGTCAGCACGCGCGTGCGCACCGGGTCATCGCTCATCGGCAGCACCCGGACGGAAATGGCAAGGGCCCGACACAGGTGAGCCGTGACTTCGCTCAACGTCGCGCCCTGGGCAAGCCGCCAACTGCGCTCGACGTGCAGGGCCAGATCGCCATCGCCGAGTTGAAACCAGCTCTCCCCGCCGAGACCCCTGAGCGCCTGCATGAACGTCCAGGTCTCATCGCGCCGTCCCCAGCCTCTGACCGGATCGGACAATCCCGCCAAGGCGTAAATCACCGAATCCAGGTCGGGCGCGATGCTGAGGCCCAGATGCTGGAAGTCATCGCCTGTGTTGACGATGATGGACAGATCTTCCGGCCGCAGCGCCAGCCTCAAGCCATACGCGAGCTTGGCGCCGCCCACACCGCCGCACAGGGCAACGACGTGGCCCGTCATCGAAATAAATCCTGCTCGGGCGGCCGAATGAGGGCGGGCGCGGGCTGGTGAGGGGCTCGCGATGCCAGGCCCCGCACCAGAATCACCGGGCGTGCCTCGCTCGCTTGTCCCATGAGTAGCGAGGCGGCTGAAGCGACCTCGTCGGCGTGACCGACGACGGTGACGCGCAGCGGACGGCCGAACAGATCCGCTTGACCTCGCAGGTCGAGCGTCGCCGGAAATCCCGCGCAGCCGATCGCCACGCCGACCGTGCCGACGCGCCAGGGCCGACCGAAGCTGTCGCTGATCACGACGCCTGCCTCGCAGCCGGTCAGCGTGCAGAGTCGCGCACGCAAGCGTGCGGCGCTGGCATCCGGGTCTTCGGGCAATAGCAGGGCAAACTCCCCGCCGGCGGGATCGGCGACGTTGGATTGATCGATACCGGCGTTGGCCATGATGAGTCCCAGACGATGCTCGACGATCAGCACATCTTTGGCACAGCGCACGATGCGCCGCGACTCGCGCAGCACCAGCTCGACCAGCCGCGCGTCTTTCTGCACGGTCTGCGCCAGCTCGAGCGCTTTCTCACTCGGCGTGACGGTGGCCAAATCCACCCGTCGGCCCTCCGCCTTGGAGATCACTTTCTGCGCGAACACCAGCACATCGTCGGTGTGCAGCGCGAGCCCACTGCGTGTCAGCGCCGCCGCCGTCAAGGCGGCCAGATCATCGCCGCTCGCCACTTGCGGAAAGTCGGACAACGCGATGAGGCGCAGCTCGGCCGCGTGGCTACGCCGAGAGTCGGGCACGCACTCAGCCAAATGCCGCACGCAGCCGGGGTAGGACTTGATCGGCGTATAAATTCAAGAACCGCGCCTGATCGGGGCCGGGCGCATGAAACACGAGATGCCGGAAACCCATGGCGATGTACGGTCGAATCTTCTCCACGTGCTCGTCCGGATCCGTCGACACGATCCAACGCTTGGCCGTGCGCTCGGCCGGAAGTTGATCCGCGAGCCGCTCCATTTCAAGCGGGTCCTCGACCGACATCTTCTCCTCGGGCGACAGCGCCAGCGCCGCCCAGTGCCGGGTGTCCTCCACGGCTCGCTGCCGGTCGCTGTCGAACGAGACCTTCATCTCGATCATCATGTCGACGTCGTGCGGCGTGCGGCCCGACGCTTGAATCCCCGCCGCCACGTTGGGCAGCAAGGTGTCCTGGTACAGTTCCGGCGCTTTACCGCTGGTGCAGATGAATCCGTCGGCGAACTGCCCGGCGTACTTGGCGAACACCGGACCGGCAGCCGCGACATAGATCGGGGGCAGGATCGTCGGCCGATCGTAAATCGTCGCCTTGTCGGTGCAATAGTATTGGCCTTTGAACGTGACCCGCTGTTCGCTCCATAGCTGCCGGATCAGCGTCAGTGCTTCCTTGAGCCGCGCCGTACGCTCCTTCGGTTCAGGCCACGCCATGCCCAACGCGGGCACTTCATTGAGCGATTCGCCCGTGCCTACGCCTAGGATCACTCGCTCCGGGAACATCGCACCGAGCGTGCCGAAGGCTTGTGCCACCACCGACGGGTGATAACGGAACGTGGGCGTGAGCACGCTGGTGCCCATGACGATGCGCGAGGTGCGCGCGCCGAGCGCGCCCAGCCACGCCATCGAAAATGGCGCGTGGCCGCCGGTATGACGCCAGGGCTGGAAGTGATCACTGATGAACACCGAATCGAAGCCGCGCTGTTCGGCGAGAATCGAGAAGTCGAGCAATTCATTGGGTCCGAATTGCTCCGCCGACGCCTTGTAGCCCAATCGCAGCGACACGCTTGCTCCTTTGCAATCAGTCGGCCGTGGCCGGCTCGGCTGCGGTGCGGATCGGCCGCGTCACCGGTGCCTCGCCGGGATTACCGTAGAGCGTGGTGCGCTGACGGGCCGGGCGGCCGATGCGGCGGGCCAGTGCCTGCAGTTGCTCGGCATCGAGTTCCTGCCCGTGTACGCCGCCCGCGGCCCGAGTGATCGACTCATTCATGAGCGTTCCGCCGAGATCATTGGCGCCTGCGTCCAGACACACCGCGGCCCCTTGGGCACCCATCTTCACCCATGACGTCTGGATATTGCGGATGAGCGGATGCAGCACGAGCCTCGGCACGGCATGCATGAGGACGGCTTCGCGAAAACTCGGTCCCGAGCGCGTCCGCCCTTTCCGCCATAGCGGTGCCTCCATGTGCACGTAGCCCAGCGGCACGAATTCACTGATGCCGCCGGTCCGCTGCTGCAGCGAGCGCAGGCGCTGCAGGTGTCGGGCCCAGTGCAGGGGCTGCTCGACGTGGCCAAACATGATCGTTGCCGTCGTGCGAAGACCCACCTCGTGCGCGGTGCCGATCACGTTCAGCCATTCGTCGGTGCGGAGTTTGTCCGGGCAGATGATGGCGCGGATTTCGTCATCCAGAATCTCGGCGGCCGTGCCCGGCAATGTCGAGAGGCCCGCATCGCGGAGCTGTTCCAGATAGGTCGCGAGCGGCAACCCCAGAGTGCTCGCCCCGTGCTGAACCTCCAAGGGCGAAAACGCGTGCACATGCATCCACGGCACCGCCTCTTTGACGGCACGGACGATATTCAAGTAGGTCGTGCCCGTGAAGCTCGGATGGATGCCGCCCTGCAGGCACACCTCGGTCGCGCCCGCCTGCGCTGCCTCGAGCGTGCGGCGCGCCACTTCGTCGAGGTCGAGAGTGTAGGCGGGGCCGCGCAGATCTTTGGCTCCGCGGCCCTTTGAAAACGCGCAGAAACCACAGTGGTAGAGACAGATGTTCGTGTAGTTGATATTCCGATTGACGACGTAGGTGACGGTGGCGCCGACCGACTCGCGGCGCAATTGGTCCGCCGCGGCGATTACCTCATCGAGATCACGACCTTCGACACTGAAGAGGCGCACGATGTCCGCCTCACGCAGCGCATGCCCGGCACGCGCAGCCTGGATGATCGCGCTCGTGCGCGGCGCGCCGCCGCGCGCCGACTTCGCAGCGCCCCGAGGAGGCGAGTCTGAACCCTCCGCTCGCCCGCGGACGGCCGATGACCAGCGCGCTGCGATCGGCGGCAGTTCGCAGCCTGCGCCTGAGTACCAGCGGTCCGGTCGCGCGAAACCGCGACTGTCGCTGAAGCGTCGTACGCGCGGCGTGATCGAGGGGTCCGTCCACACCTCGGGCCGCGCCGCATAGGCGGGCACCAGGGCCAGGCGCTCGATGAGATCCCGCCCGGCAGCGTTCGTGGCCCGCGCGAGATCCGCGAGATGGGGCCAGGGCGCCTCGGGATTTACGTGGTCGGGCGTCACCGGCGATACGCCACCCCAGTCGTTGATGCCCGCGCGCACCAGACTGGCGAGTCCCTCGGGCTGTAGGTTGGGCGGCGCCTGAATCGACATGCGCGATCCAAACAGAAGGCGCGCCACTGCAACCGTCCAGAGCTGCTCTTCTATCAGGGGTTCGGCAGCCGCGGCCATTTTCGTGCCCATCTTGGCCTTGAAATTCTGAATGATGAGTTCCTGCAGATGGCCTTGGGCGTCATGGACCGCGCGCAGCGCCAGCAGGGACTCGATGCGTTCGCGACGCGTTTCGCCGATACCGATCAGCAAGCCGGTCGTCATCGGAATGCCCAGCTCACCGGCAGCGCGCAGAGTGTCGAGCCGCCTCGCCGGGATCTTGTCGGGGGAACCGAAGTGCGGACCACCGCGCTCGCACAGCCGGTCCGACGCGCTCTCGAGCATCAATCCCATCGACGCGCTCACGGGCCGAAGCCGGCGCAAGTCGGCAGCGTCCATGACCCCGGGGTTGAGGTGAGGCAGCAGCCCAGTCTCCTGCAGCACGAGCTTGGCCATGCGCGCCAGGTAATCCAGCGTGCTGGCTGCACCCGCGGCATCGAGAGCGGTGCGGGCCGCTGCGTATCGCGCTTCCGGTTTGTCGCCGAGCGTGAAGAGGGCTTCCTTGCAGTCGGCGTCCCGGCCCGCGATCGCGATCGCGAGTACCTCCTCAGGCGTGAGGTAGGCGCTTTTGAGGCGGCGCGGCGCTTTGGCGAAGGTGCAGTAGTGGCAAACGTCCCGGCACAGCTGTGTGAGCGGAATGAATACTTTGCGCGAATAGGTGACCGTTTCGCCAAATCCGGCCAGCGTCAGCGACTCGGCGACCGGCAGCAGCTCCACGGCCGGCGCCTCGGCCAGCCACGCCAGTGCCTCGGCCGAATCGGGCCGACGGCCGGCCTCGGCCGCGCGCAGCAGTGCGCTCAGGCCTGAAGACGCGCGAGCCATTGCTGTCGATCGAGCTGGTTGAGATCGGTCGGCGAATCCACATCGAACGCCAGACCGGGGAGGCGGACCACCTGGGCATTCAAGCCCGCGCGCTCTGCCTCCTGCAGATGCAGCCGCTGGCTGCCTGAGCCAAATTGAAAACGAAAAGGATGCGCCGACACGAGGCAGAGCGCATTCGTCCCCACGCCGGCCGCGTCCGGGGCAATCGCAAAACCGCCGCTTCGGCCGGCGCGCACCAAGCCGTCGATTTCCGCCGCGGTGATATGCGGAAGATCAGCCGGCAGTATCACCACCTCTCGGCAGCCGAATTCGCGCAGCACCCGATGGGCCTGCGTCAGAGCGCTGTTGAGGCACTCGCCGGAATCGGCAAGCACCGGGATTTCCGCAGGCACGGCGTCGCGCTCCGGGCTGAGCACGATGACTTGACGCACCGTCTGTGCGCCGGCCGCAGCCGACAGCACCGCCGCGAGCATCGATCGCACGAGTTGCAGGCGTGCCGAAGGCGCAAGCGACTCCGACAGTCGCGTCTTGCAGCGCACACGCGCCTTGATCGCAATCAGGGCACATGCGCCGCGTCGCTGATCAAGGCGGCGCGTCAGATCGCCGAGCATAGTCAAAGTCATCCAGGCCTCCTGGCGCGCACCCAGAACCACACGACCACGATACCCATGCTAGTTGCTTTCGGCTAGCGCCAACAGACCGAGCAGGGGCTCGTCGGCCTGCGGCGTCGGCCCGATGGCCTGGACGCAGACGTGATCCGCACCCGCCTGCCAATGCTCGTCGATGCGCGTGCGGATCGCTGTTTCGTCGCCCCACACGATCAAGGCGTCGACCAACCGATCGGACCCACCACCCGCGAAGTCCGCGTCGGCGAAACCCATACGCCGCCAATTGTTGACGTAATTCGGCAGGCCCATATAAACGGATAGAAACCGGCGGCCCAATGCGCGTGCCTGGGCCGGGTTCGTCTCGAGAATTGCCGCCTGTTCGACGCAGAGGAGTTTGCCGGCACCCAAGAGCGCACGTGCCTGTCGCGTGTGTTCCGGGGTGACGTTGTACGGATGGGCACCGTCGGCCAATTCGGCGGCAAGCTCCAGCATCTTCGGACCGAGCGCGGCGAGGACGGTCTTCGGCGGCGCCGCGGGCGGAACCGCCTTGTAGGGGGCCGCGGCCATGCCTTTCAAGTAGGCGCGCATCGTGGCGACGGGCTTGCCATATTGATGCTGCCGTATGCCCTCTACCAGAGGGATGTGCGAGACGCCCAACCCGAGCAGAAACCTTCCGCCGGACTGCTCGTTGAGGCCCTTCTGCGCGGCCGCCGCGGAGAGCGAATCGCGGGCGTAGATGTTGGCGATCCCGCTCGCGACGATCAGGTTGCTCGTATTGGCCAACAGCCACGCGGACGCGGAAAATACCTCGCGCCCCACGGCCTCCGGAATCCACAGTGCGCCATAGCCCCAGGCTTCCACGCGCCTCGCGAACGCGGCGGCATCGGCCGCCGAGAGGCTATCGGTTCCGGCCCAGACTCCGAGTTTTTTCAGTTTCATCGCGTGCTCCACGTCGTGCATACCGATTTCACTTTGGGCGGCCAGGAGTTCACCGGCCGCCGCTAGCCTTATCCAGGTGCCGGCAGGGTCGCGCCCGGCTCCAGTGAAATTCCTGGGTCAACGGCGGGACGAACAGCACGAAACTGTATTCATAGCCGGCACTCCTTCAAAACCCGCCAGCCTTGCACACTTCGCCGCGCCTCGTCCAATCATGCTGAATTGGCGCTGCGCTCCAGCGGTTTTCCGCACTTCAAGCAGGATGTGCGTCGCTGCAGTTAAGCCCTAGAGTTTCCCAAGAATCGCGGTTCCGTCCGGCGTACCGAGGCCGGAGCAGGCGTCCCATCCGGGTCCGGCGTTGTAGCCTTTCACCGTGTTGGTGATGGCATTGGTACCGACGGTGACGTCGTGCACCACACTCGCGTTCGCATAGAGAGTCGGATTCAGGAATCCGACGTTCTTTTGCTTCGCCTGATTGAGCAGCGCGACCAGCGCGGACATCAGCGGCGCAACAGCGCTGGTACCGCCGGAGGCCCCCTCGGAGCTGTCCACCCGCGTGTAGTAGTTGGTTGCGCTCATCGCGATATCGGGAACGCCGCGGCCGGGTTTCCCGGAATCGATGGACACCGGAAGTTTCGCATTCGCCTGATAGCTCGGCACGGCGATGGTTTCGCTGATGCCGCCGCCGCTGGCCCAACCGCCCCCGCCCGGTACGCTCTTGTCGAACGGCGTTCCGTCGTTCCAGACGACGTCATTGCCGTTGTTGTCGATCTGCGTTCCGCCGCAACCGAGCACCATGTCATCAACCGCAGGATGATCGACGTGGATCTTGCCGTCCCAATCCGCGGCGTCCGAATCCGCGGTGCCGTGATCGCCGGAGGCCACGCACACCGTGATGCCCACCGCGGCGGCGGCGACGAAAAGTTCGTGAAACGCGGTGATGCCTTGTTGATCCGTGGTGCTTTCCGGGCCGCCCCAACTGATGGAAATGACGCCTGGATTGCGCTCCGAATCGTGCACCGCGGCGCTGATGCCATCGATGAACCCCTGATCGCCGTTGTTCGGCGCGAAGTAGACGGCGAATTTGGCTTGCGGCGCGACCGCGCCCGCGACTTCGATGTCGAGCATGACTTCGCCATCGTCCGAATCCGCGGTGGTCGGTTTGTTCCCGGTGCGATCGACCGAGACTGCCGTCACGTTGGGCGGTGCAATGCCGATTTCGTGGAAGAAGACCTTGAGATCGCTGGTGCGAAATCCGCCTCCCAGTTCGATGATGGCAATCGTTTGACCGGTTCCATCGAGAGTCTTGCCGCCAAATGTCGTTGGGAAGTTGTAGCGCTTGGCGAATTCCGTGGAGGCCACGCCATTGCCGCCGCCGGGACCGGCAGCGCGAGGCCCGACGTGCATATAGCGATGCTTGGGACGCGTATCAAAGCCAAACACGCCCGTCACAATCCCATCCAGCGCCTTTGGGATTTGGATTTCGCCTTGCCGTCCTCGATAAGTGCCGGTGGAGTGGTGATAAATCTGTACATTCGCCGGAAACAGGCTCAAGAGATCGCCAAGCGTTCCCCGCAGCACAATCGAACGCTCCGCCGCGCTGCGATGTGCGACGATGAGATTGTGCTGCTGCGCGAACTGCTCCACGAGGTCGAGGTCCTCCGCTCTGGCCCCATGTCCTTGAGCCAGCTCCGCTCGCGTAAGATAAGTTCTCTTGGCAAGCGGCTCGCGGCCTTGCTGCTGCACGCGCTTTTCGAGCGCGGCGACATCGCCGACGGAACGGGTGCGAACGGTGAGAGTGGCGATCTCTGAGGGATCGACCGGCCCCGCCGCGCGGGAATTCGGCAGCAGCGCCCGCTTGCTGCCGGGAAGCGTCACTTGTGTAGCCATGGGTTTCTCCTGCTTCGCGCGGTGGTTCTTCGATCGCGGTGCCGAACGGGTGTTGCGGTGGGTTGCCATGGGTTGCGATCCTTCGCGGCGGTTACCCGAAGCCGCGGAGCTTCGTTCCGCACGAGCGCAATGTCAAGTGACGATCAGCTGACACCGACAGTCATACGAGCCGTTCATTGTTTCTCACGCGGCCGTTCAGCGCTCGGAATGGGTTGGGCGAGAATCCGGTCAATCCGGCGGCCGTCCATCGAGACGACCCTGAAGCGCCAGGTAGACCAGTCAACATGCTCACCGAGCTTCGGTATGTGCTCGAGCCGGGACAGCACGAAACCGGCGAGTGTCAAGAAATCGCCGGGCGGAAGCTCCTTCAACTCGAGAAGATCCTGGGCGTCAGCTATCGACAGCGTTGCGTCGATCAGGAGGGAGCCATCGTCGCGGCGGGTCACGCTGGGTTCCGAGGGGCGGTTGATCTTCGGTAAATCGCCGGCCACCGCTTCGAGAAGATCGGTTCTGGTGAGGATTCCCTGGATGCTGCCATATTCGTCGACGACGACGGCCGTGTGGGCTGGTGTGCTACGGAAAAGGTCGAGCGTGCGTAGAATCGAAACGCTCTCGGGAATGAACAACGGTGGATGCAGCGCTTTCTCGACGTCGATTTCCCGCTGCACCAGGAATTGGTCCAGTAGATCTTGCTTGCGAATGATGCCGACCAGCTCGTCGACCGACCCGCGGCTAACCAGCAACTGGGCGTGCGGACAGGTCCGAATCTGGTCCAGCATCTTCTCCTTCGGCACGTCGAGATCAATCCATGCCACATCGGGCCGAGGCGTCATGATTGTTCGCACGGCGTTGTCCGCGAGCGCGAGAACGCCCTCGATCATTTGGCGCTCGGACGCTTGAATCGCGCCGGATCTTTCGCCCTCGGCAATTAGTGTGTGGATCTCTTCCTCGGTGACGGTTCGGTCGAAGCCGGGCTTCAGCCCTGCAATCCGGAGAACAAACGCCGTCGAAAGGTTGATAAACCACACCAGCGGGGTGGCGGCTCTGCTCACGAAGGCGAGTGATGGTGCAAGCCGGGAAGCGATTATTTCCGGATATTTGAGTGCGATCTGCTTGGGCACGAGTTCCCCTGCAATCAGGGTCAGGTACGCGACTACGATGACAACGATGCCGATTGCGAAGGTCTTGGCGTAAGGCGACACCGCTGGATAAGTCCTCAGCCATGTCTCGATCGGGTCGCCGAAGGCCGCAGCGGTGAACGCGCCGTTGAGAATGGCGACCAATGTCATACCGATTTGGACGGTGGCGAGAAAACGGGTTGGATCGGCTGTAAGCGCCAACGCCTCTTGCGCACCCCGTCGGCCATCCGCCGCAAGTTGCCGCAGACCGCTCGGCCGCGAGGACACGATTGCCAGCTCGGCCATGGCAAAAAATCCGTTCAGCAGAACGAGGAAGACTACGACCACGAGGTCGACGGTGCGCATTGGTTCCTACGTCACGGGCGCTCGAGTAATGCAGTTTGTCTCGATTGGGGTGCGCGTACGTTGCGTGTCAAGAATAGCGCGTTAAGATCGCCATTGTAGTGATTTGCTCATTTGTCAGGTTTTTTACGCTGGCTCGCAAAAATATACTGCATCTTGACCGCATTTTTCGCATTCTAGCCTGACCATAGGCGATGCTGAGTCCAGGGGAAACTGCATGGTATTCACGATGGTCATGTTTTTCGTGCTGATCGCACTGTATGTCGTGATGGTTGGCTTGGTGAAGTTCTCCGAGAACGTCATCGCCACGCCGCAGCTCGTGCCGTTGGGTGAAGGCCCCGCGACAACAACCAAAGACAGCGCCCAATCTCTTTAATAATCACGGCGATCGGGCCGGCCACGGAGGTCATCATGCTGTCGGTACGCATTCTCGCAGGGCTTGTGGTGCTGTTGGTGATTTACCTATTTTATGCGGTCATAAACCCAGAAAAATTCTGATCCGTCCGCTCAGAAGCCCTCGAGCTTCGAAGGAGTGTCTATGGCTGCCCCGGCATGGCTGCAGATCATCCTGACTCTGCTCGCAATTTTCCTGCTCAGCATCCCGACGGGCCGCTACATGGCCCGGATTGTCATGGACCAGAAGACATGGGTCGACCGGTTCTTCGATCCGATCGACAACGCCATCTATTTTCTCATCGGCCGCAAGGTCACACGCCAGGCGATGACGTGGAAGGTCTACACCCTCCATATGCTGGCGACCAATCTGGTCATGGCGCTGATCATCTTCGTCATTCTTTCGTTTCAGAATGATCTGCCGCTCAACCAGTTGGGCTTCCCGGGGATGGCGGCCTTTCAAGCATTCAACACCGCCATCAGCTTCATCACCAACACCAACTGGCAGAGCTACAGCGGCGAGTCGACGCTGTCGAACTTCAGCCAGATGGGCGCCATCACCTTCCCGATGTTCACCTCGGCCGCGACGGGCTTCGTCGTGGCAATGGCGTGGATTCGCGCCTTTACCGTCAAGAATGGCGGTTCCGATCTCGGCAACTTCTACCGGGATCTGATCCGCTTCCTCACGCGCGTTCTGCTGCCGATCTGTCTCGTGATCGCGCTGGTAATGATCGCGCAAGGCGCAGTTCAGACCTTGGATGCGAGCCTGACTGCCCACACCCTGCAGGGGACCGATCAGACGATCGTCGTGGGGCCCGTCGCCTCGCAAGGCACGATCGAGCTCGTCGGCACGAATGGTGGCGGCTTCTACAACGTCAACGCCGCGCATCCCTTCCAGAACCCGACGCCGATCACCAACATCATCCTGATCGTTCTGATGGCCCTGCTGCCGGCTTCGATCGTCGTGGCCTTCGGCGAGATGATCGGCAACCGTCGCCAGGGCTGGGTGCTCTACGGCGTTATGGGCGTGCTGATGATACTTTTTCTGCTGCTCTGCATCTTTCCCGACCAGCACGGCACACCGATGCTGACGCATGCCGGCATCGAAAGCACGGCAACCGTCGACCAGCCCGGCGGCAACATGGAGGGCAAGGAGGTTCGCTTCGGCATCGCCGGCAGCGCACTGTTTGCGGACATCACGACGGCCTTCACGACGGGCGCCGTCAACTCTGCGCATGACAGCTATACACCGCTGCCCGGCATCTCGATGTTGGGCCAGATGATGCTGCAATGCGTGTTCGGCGGTAAGGGTGTCGGTTTCCTCAACGCATTGATCTACGGCTTGATCGCCGTGTTCGTGGCGGGGCTGATGGTCGGGCGCACGCCTGAATTCCTGGGCAAGAAGATCGAGAAGCAAGAGATCATCCTGGTCTCACTTGCCCTGCTGATTCATCCGCTGGTCATTCTCACACCGACCGGGTGGTCGATGGTGGCGCCCTACGCGTTGTCCTCGCTCGGCAACAACGGCGTGCACGGTTTTTCGGAGGTCCTCTATGCATTCACCTCCGGAGCGGCGGACAACGGCTCGGCCTTTGCCGGCCTCAACTCCAATACGCCGTGGTTCAATCTGGCGATCGCCGGCGTCATCTTCATCGGCCGCTATCCCCCCATCATCTTCTTGATGGCGGTTGCCGGTTCGGTCGCGCGTAAGCCGACCACGCCGGCGACGTCCGCTACGCTGCGCACGGACACGGTCACGTTCGGCGTGTTCTGGTTCGCGACGATC
>Ga0224558_1001503_pt1 | contig 24186 bp, 28 predicted proteins | sample 714S32024metaG_FD_180682 | JGI IMG/M metagenome (GOLD analysis project Ga0224558, IMG submission 180682) | Peat soil microbial communities from Stordalen Mire, Sweden - 717 S3 20-24 | ecosystem: Environmental > Terrestrial > Soil > Wetlands > Peat | place: Sweden: Norrbotten County, Stordalen...
AGCTTTTGCCCTGGCAATTTCAGCATGTCAGCTTTTCAGCTTTTCAGCATTTGCCTTGGTGATTTCAGCTTTTGCCCCTGGCAATTTCAGCATTTCAGCATGTCAGCTTTTCAGCTTTTGCCCTGGTAATTTCAGCGTTTCCGCATTTAGAATGGTTTGCGAATGCCGCATTTTCTGGGATAATTAGAATATGAGTAACCGAGAGATCGCTATTGACTTGATCCAGAAGCTGCCGGAAAACGCCTCACTTCACGAGATTGCTCGGGAAATCGAGTTTATTGCTGGTGTCCGCGAGGGTTTCGAGCAATTGGAACGTGGTGAGGGTGTGGCAGCCGAAAAGGTCCGGGAGATGGTACCTTCATGGATTGTAAAGTAATCCTGTCTCCCAGGGCTATCCAAGACCTCGGCGAGATTGTCCGCTACATCTCGTTCGATAATCCCCACGCGGCCGAGCGGCTTGGTTACGCCTTGATTGATGCGGCCCTGTCGCTCAAAAACCTGCCGGAGCGCGGGCATTTTGTGCCCGAGTTCGCCGACGGAGTAACCCGCGAGATCCTGCACGGGCAATATCGCATTGTTTACCGATTTAATCAGGACCAGAAAGCAGTCTGGGTCTCCCGGTTCTGGCATGCCGCCCGAGGCATACCAGAACTCTAACCGCAGGCACAGATGAACACAGATTTGGGCGTCTCGGTTCCGGACCTCCGGCTCCCCAGACCCGGACCGTGGTCGCGCAAGCACACCTTCCCTGGTGAAAACCCCTGTTCCGGCTATTTCTTATCTGTGTTCATCCGTGTCCATCTGTGGTTGTCGTTTGAGTTTGTGATTTCAGCTCCCTAGAACGACCCGTCCTCCGTCTTCTGCCATCTGACCTCTGACCTCTGGTTGTCAGCATTTCAGCGTTTCAGCGTTTCAGCGTTTGTCTTGTAATTTCAGCTTTTGCCCCTGGCAATTTCAGCATTTCAGCGTTTCAGCGTTTCAGCGTTTGTCTTGTAATTTCAGCTTTTGACTTGTGATTTCTGCTTTCCAGTTTGTCAACCCACTGGGCAGCAGGTCTGATTTGACGGACGGCAAGTTTCCTGGGAAAGTGCGGCTATGAGATTGACCGCGAGTGGAATCAGCGCAATTCGCGAGGAGATCGGGCGGCTGGATCCGCGAGCCGAGGTCTATCTTTATGGTTCACGGGTGGACGACACGGCGCGCGGTGGCGATGTTGACCTGCTGGTGGTGTCGGACACGCTGGGATTCCGGGAAGTGTTGCGGTTGCGCATTCGAATTCTGGATCGCATCGGCTGGCAACAACTGGACCTGGCGGTGCGGCGGCGGGATCAAGTGGACGAGCCGCTGGCGGCCATGGCGCAGGAGACGGGCGTAAGATTATGAAAAGAGACCATGCGCGGAGCTTGCTCGCACAAGGCCTGGCGGAATTGGCTAACGCCCGGCGGCACCTGGATTATTCTTTCCAGCAGGTTGCGGGATTGTCGGATGCTCTGGAAGCGGCGACGGAGGAGCAATTGGAAAGTGCCGAGGCGTTCACGGGCCGTTTTGCCCGGTCAATTGATTTGCTGGTCAATAAGGTGCTTCGCAGTTTGGACCGGGTGGAATTGAAGCCCGAAGGCACACTGTTGGATGTGATTAATCGCGCGCAGAAACGTGGGTTGGTTGCGCGCGCTGAAGAACTTCGGGAGATGAAAGACGTGCGGAATATGATCGCGCATGACTACGCGGGCGCGAAGGCGGCGGAGATTTTTGCTTACTGCCGGGAGCAAAAGCCGGTTGTGGACGCGATTTGCGATCGCGTGGCCGCGTATGCCGGACAGATTCTGTCAGCCCAGTAGATCCGGAAGGCTTTCCCTGACCTCTCTCCTCCGCTTTCAGCTTTTCAGCATTTGCCCGGTCAGGTTTCAGCTTTTGATAGAGTAGTCCCGTAGTCTCGCAGTCCGTGGTCCGGTAGTCTCCTTTCCGTTTTCAGCATGTCAGCATTTCAGCATTTGCCCCAGTGCCTCCGTCTTCTGTCATCCGACCTCCGTTTTCAGCATGTCAGCTTTTCAGCGTTTCAGCGTTTGTCTTGTGATTTCCGCTTTTCAGAATGCCCCGTCCTCCGTCTTCTGTCATCTGACCTCTGACCACCGCTTTCAGCCTTTCAGCGTTTCAGAATGTCAGCATTTAGATTCTCATTGATTCCCAAGTTGCTGCCGCGGGCGCGGCTCCGGCAGACACTTGTCGTCGTGTTGGTTGTTCTAGGATCGCTATATCTGACCAAAGGCATGACACATTTCTTGGCCAATCAAGGCCAGGTGTCTGACTTGAAGCATCGCGTGAACGGCCTCGAACGAGTTTTCTCGGGGCAAAGTCCGTACGGAACAACACCCGACGGCGATGTGGCCGCCCCCGATGCACCTTGGGGTTGGCTGGGGAATGCGTTAATCTATTGGCCGACTGCACGCATCAGGCCCTGGTATTATGCAACACTGGCGCTGGCTGCGCTGGCAACGATCCTGTTGGGCGCATTACGCCTTGGCCAGACGGCCAGCATTGAGCCGAAACTACTGTTGCCGGCCGCGGCGTTCGCGGTCAGCAGCACCTGCACAGCGCTCGGGCTCGGGCAGAACTCGATCTTCGTGTTTGCAGCATTGATGGGATGTCTGCTGGCTGCGCAAAAGGGCCCTGAATTGTTGAGCGGCATTCTCCTCGGCGCGGCAATGGTCAAGCCACAGATCGCCGGGTTGTTCGTGTTTCCTTTTATTTTCCAACTTCGGCTGATTCCTGTGGCGGCAGCGGCAGGCTACGGCGTGCTGGCGACGGTGGCGCTTGGACTGTTGGCCGGGATGAATCCTTTTGCTCTGATCCACGACTGGCAACGATATGTAAGTGGAGTGCATGAATGGCCCGGCTTCGGCCCCGTTAGCATGTTGGTGGGAGCGGGGTTGGAGACACGAACGGCACTGCTGGTTTCTGCGTTGGTCTTCGGCGGAATCGGCGCAAGCCTCATATTCTGGTGGCGAAAGGCCGATACGCTTGTGTTATTTGCCATCGCCTCGGTTGCCGGACGGCTCGGCTCGTATCACCAGCTCTACGACAACGGCATGCTTTTGTTCCTATTGCTCGCGCTGGGGATTGATGCTGCTCGAAAGCAAAACCGGCTTGGGATTCTCGGTTTTCTAGTGGTGGGCGTCTCCCTTTGGGCCCCAGGGCGCTTTTGTGACTGGGCATTGTTTCAACTATTTCAAATCCTGGCATGGACGTTCGGGCTCATCGTCCTCTTGAGCGGACAGCGGCGGAATCTGCCGACCAAGATTGAGTCTGAAACTGTCATCGCTGCTCCAGTGTCTTCCGACACAGACCGGCATATCAACCACCCAACCCAAGGAGAATATCCGTCCTTGTAACCTGAGCAAAATGTGTGGGTGCACCTGTCCCATTACGCCTGACCTCTGAACGGCTGGCCTCTGCTCTCTGTCTCTCTCATGGCTTCAATCAAAGGAACCGTTGACTCCGTGTGGCCCCTTATTCTGCGAGGTTACAAGGAGCGCATCTAAGCCTCGCTGTTGGGTTACCCCTTGGCCAAAGGGGACATTCTGGTCGCTGGCGGGCTCATTGACCTCCCGTAGGCTGGGTTTGTTCTCCGCAATCTTCGCCGGACGCACGCTGGGGAGATACGAGCATGGCGAGCTGGGAATCATCCAGAACGCCGTCGGAATGTTGCGATGTTGGCCGGGCCACGCAAGGGGCTGGCGGCCAACAAGTACATGACCCCAGTTCAAACGCACCTCCATTTACCTGTTCGCCCTGGGGCCGTGCTCGAGTTAGTTTGTAGTCCCTAGCCCTGCAGTCCGTGAAGATCTCCGTCATCTTCGGCACCCGACCCGAGGCCATCAAGTTGGCCCCGGTGATCCTGGCCCTCGCGGCAGATCGCGCCTTCCAGTGCCACGTTTGTATCACGGCCCAGCATCGGCAGATGCTAGACCAGGTTCTGGAAGTGTTTGACATCCACCCGGACGCGGACCTGAATCTCATGCAGCCGAACCAGACGCTGGGAGGCCTGACAGCACGCGTAATAGAAGCCGTGGAGGGCTATCTAGCGGCGGAGCAACCTGATCTGGTGCTGGTCCAGGGCGACACCACCAGCGTCTTCTGCGCGACACTTGCCGCGTTTTACCACAAAATCCCTGTGGGGCACGTCGAGGCGGGGCTCCGCACCGGGAACCTGGAATCGCCCTGGCCCGAAGAAGCAAACCGGGTCTTAACAACCCGTCTGGCCTCCCTGCATTTTGCGCCCACAGATGGAAATCGCCAGAACCTGCTTCAGGAGCGCGTTCCGGACGAACGGATATTCGTTACTGGAAATACCGTCATAGACGCCCTATTCCTCGCCCTGGAGAAAGTGCGCCAAGACCCGCCACACATCCCCGGCCTCCCCGACTTCCTCCAGCCAATGGCCGACAACTATCAACTATCAACTCTTAACCCTCAACTCGTCCTAATCACCGGTCATAGGCGGGAGAACTTCGGCGACGGCTTCGAGAACATCTGTCGCGCCATCGGTGAGCTCGCCCAGCGGTTCCCACACACTCAGTTTGTCTATCCGGTGCATCTGAACCCAAACGTTCGAGAGCCAGTGATGCGCATCCTTGGGGGGCAAAACGAGTCCGTTGTCAGTGGTCGGTTGTCAGTGGTTCGCTCAGCGCCTCTGCTTCCCAACATCCACCTGATTGAGCCATTGGCTTATCTTCCATTTGTGGCCTTGATGGAGCGCGCCGCGCTGATACTGACTGACTCAGGCGGAGTGCAGGAAGAGGCCCCGAGCTTGGGGAAGCCGGTGCTGGTATTGCGCGAAACCACCGAGCGCCCCGAGGCGGTTGTTGCGGGGACGGTCAAACTGGTGGGAACCGACAAAGCGAAGATTGTCCAAGAGGCAACCGAACTGCTCAGCAATGCTGCCTCGCGTGAAGTCATGGCGCGGATAATGAATCCCTATGGTGACGGGAAGGCTGCGCCGAGGATTACCGAGGTGTGTCGGGCATTTCTAGCACAATTGCGATGTCCAGCATGACGATCAAGATCTGGTTGCTGGCGGCCACCCCGCGCTTCCTGAAACCCTATTGGGATAGAGTGGAAGCCTCGCCGCTGGGGTACCGCCTGGCCAAAGGGGCCTTCTGGTCGCTCGCCGGCGCGCTCATGTCACGGGCTCTTGGCCTGGTCTCTTCAATCCTCGTCGCTCGGATGCTCGGAAAGGTGGGTTTTGGCGAGTTGGGCGTCATCCAAAGCAGCGTCGGCATGTTCGGGACATTCGCCGGGTTTGGGCTTGGGCTAACCGCCACCAAGCACGTCGCTGAGTTTCGTGCCAAAGACCCAGTGCGGGCTGGCCGAATAATCGCTCTCTCCAGTCTGGTCTCATGGGGCACCGGGGGCGCGATGGCCGTGCTTCTGTTCGTCCTGGCTCCGTGGCTTGCGGCACACACTCTTGCGGCCCCGCATCTCGGCGGCCTCCTGCGCATCGGCTCGCTATTGCTGCTGCTTGGCGCAATCAATGGCGCGCAGACCGGCGCGCTGGCCGGGTTCGAGGCGTTTAAGCGCATCGCCAGCATCAACCTCATCGCAGGCATTGCCGCGTTCCCGCTGATGGTCGGGGGCACTTGGTGGCGGGGATTGGAAGGCTCCCTACTAGGGCTTATAGCCAGTCAGGCGCTGAACTGCTTGCTGAGTTTTCACGGCCTGCGCGAGGAGGCACGTCGCGCCGGGGTGCCGCTCGCATACGCAGGTGCCAGCCGGGAATGGAATGTTCTCTGGCGGTTCAGCTTGCCGGCGTTGCTAGGCGGTGTGATGGTCGGCCCAGTCTACTGGGTCTGCAACACACTGCTCGTCAATCAACCCGACGGGTATGGGCAAATGGGGCTTTTCAACGCCGCCAACCAATGGTTTGGTGCGCTGCTCTTTCTACCTGGAATCTTGGGCCAGGCTGCGCTTCCCGTCCTGTCGGAACGCTTGGGCGAAAACGACGCCATGAGGTCGGGAAAAGTACTGAGCTTCTACATCAAACTCAACGCCGTGGTTGTCATGCCGCTCGTGCTTCTCGGGTGCCTTGCCAGTCCGTGGATAATGGCCAGTTACGGCACAGGCTTTCGTGAAGCGTGGCCCATTCTGGTGGTGGTGCTGGTTACCGCCGCATTGCTTGCCGTCCAAACACCAGTTGGCCAAATCATCGCCGCCTCCGGGCGCATGTGGCTTGGCAGCGTGATGAACCTTGGCTGGGCCGTCTGTTTCATTGGGCTTACCTGGGGTTTTATTCATTGGGGTGCGCTTGGTCTGGCGGGCGCGCGCTGTGGTGCGTACCTCGCGCACGCCGCTTGGACATTTGCATTTGCTTTATTGCTCTTGAGGCGAGCCCGGGAATAAGACGTCCCTACATTTCTGTTGCTGTATCTTAAAGACCTCAATCATGAGAGTATCAATAGCATGTATGCTCCCACCAACAATGCCATGTAAACAGGCCCACCCTTTTGACCGCAGTGGTTTGGCGGCGCTTTCGGACATCGAAACCCGCGAGTGGCGTGGACTATTCTCCCACTTGGAGAAGGAGCAATCAGAATTCCTGGCCAAAGAGGGCGAATTCCGCAGTCGTGAATACAAGTGGCCGCCTGACCCGTTGCACACTTGGAGTCGGGTCTGGGAATATCCTTATACCTATCATCACCTGCAACAGGCACGCAACCAAGGGCCAGCCAACAGGCTTCCTCGCGTCGTGGACCTCGGCAGCGGCGTCACTTTCTTTCCCTTCACGGTGGCCCGCTTGGGTTATCGTGTGACTTGCGCGGACATTGATCCCGTCTGCGCCACCGATATACCCCGGGCGGCACGCGCGCTCCCGCACGCGCCCGGCGCGGTGGACTTCCGCTTGATCGAAGGGGACACATTACCGTTCAAGGATAACGAGATTGAGGCGGTGTATTGCATCAGCGTCCTTGAGCATATTCCGACGTTCGAGAGCACCGTCGCGGAGATCTTTCGGATACTGAAACCGGCGGGACTGTTTGTGCTGACGTTTGACCTGGACCTGCGAGGCGACTCTCAAATCGGGCCGGTCCAATATCGCAAGTTAAAACGTGTGCTGGCCCAACACTTCGACCTTCTGTGCCCCGACGCCATTGTGCATCCCGCCGACCTGTTGACTTCGACGGACGGTCCTTGTCCCGTCAGAGGGCCTTCCGGCCTTGCTCGTGCATGGTTCCTGGCAAAGCAAGAAGTCAAACCGCTGTTCGGCAAGCCGCCTGCTCTTGCGGTGCCTTTCCATCTTTGCGTGGAAGGGCTGGTGCTGGTGCGGAAGCAAGACGGGAGCTCTCAGCAATCTTAGAAGGCAGGTATGTGTGATGCAGGTGCGTAGAAAGATCTATCCTCGGCGAAGGCAGTCTGCCCTCTTGCGGGTCGCCCAAATACCTGGTGAGCGCAGGCTGGCATTTGGAACATGAACCGCACAGCCGCTCTCATTTCCGCCCACTTTTTCTGGGGTGAACCCCCGAGTGCGGCTCGGCTAGCTACCGCTGGCCGGCCTGATGCAGCTAAGTTACTGCATTCTGAGCGACTCCGGCGGGATTCAGTAGGCGGCCCCGAGCTTCGGTAAGCCCATCATTATCCCGCGCGATACCACCGAGCGACCCGAAGTGCTGGAAGCTGGCTGTGGCCGGCTCGCCGGAACTTCCTACGAGAAGATCCTCCGGCACACGAGCGACCTTCTTGAGAACCGAGATGCCTACGAGAAAATGGCCCAGGCGAAGAACCCTTTTGGCGACGGCCACGCGGCGGCTCGGATTGCTGCTGCGCTGGAGCAGCCACCAAGCAAGCGGCAAGAGTTTACCCCGGCACCCGGGTGAATATGCCCGCTAATCTGACAGGCGGCGGCCATTCGCCTCGCGTGTTGATCGTTACGCACCATTCGCTCAGTCACGAGGGGCCGCAAATTCGCTACCTCACTGAATTGTTATGCGAGCAGGGTGCTCACGTGGAATTGCTGGGGCCGATTTCACCGGTGTACCAGCCGCGAGGAGTAATGATTCTCCGCGTTAAGCCAGGCAGGTTTCAGAACGTGCTAACTGTTTTCCATGGTGCTTGGCGTGCGCTGTGGCGAAAGTACGACCTTCTCATTGGCGTGGATGAATCCGGCTGTGCTGCTCTTGTGGCCGCTTCGTTCCTTAAGCCAGAAAACAATGCCAGGACAGTTCTCTATTTCCTCGACCTCTTTCTGGGCAGTGAAGGCTCACGGTGCACAGCGTTCGGACGATGGGCGCTGCGGATGCGCGGCCATAGGGTTGCCCTGGTCGCCGATACCAACGAACAGCGCTGCGAATTGCGGCGGGAATTTCTCCGGGTGCGCGGCCGCCATGTGGCAATTCACAATGCGCCGCCACGAAGCGCTCCAGAAGCCAAAACTTCTGGTGACAGCATCTATGCAAACTGCCCAGCGCGCTGGATAAAGATTCTTTACACCGGCGGCATCCATCCGGCCGTGCAACTGGATCGCGCTATCGAGGCGATTCCTCTGTTGAAAGCCCCGGGCATGCTCTACATCGTCGGGCCTGGCCAAGATGAGTATGTGTCCTCCCTGAAAGTCCTGAGCACGAAACTGGGATGCCAAGGTAGTGTTGTGTTTTCGGGAGTCGTGCCGCGCGGGCGGCTGCGCGCACTGGCGAGCGGCGCGGATATAGGTCTGGCCTTCTACGACAACTCCAGCAGTGCAACCCTCAATCACAGGCTTTGCTCACCGAACAAGGTCTATGAGTACATGGCAGCCGGGCTGCCCACTGTTTGCTCGGCAAACGCTACGCTTGTTGACCTGGTAGAGAAGCGCGGCTGGGGCTTTTGCGCAGATACCAGCGACATCGCGGCGGTGGCACGAGCCATTGACCGTCTGGCATCGGACGCGGAATTGCGGAACGAGTTCAAGAGAAACGCCGGCCTCCTCCACCAGTCGGAAATGAATTGCGAGGTTCAGTACGCACCGATCATCGCCCTGCTATAACGAACTTTTCTGATCGAAACGGTTGGTGCCGTTCTCTGGGCTCTGCCTGTGCCACAGCTTTAAATTCTCAGATTTCTTGAGCGGCGTGAAAGCTTCGGTTTTGATAACAACCAGGAACCGCAAAAGTGAGTTGCGGGGCGCCCTGCGTTCGGCATGTGCCCAGACCGCACAGCCGGAAGTGGTCGTCATTGACGACGGTTCCACCGATGGAACCTCGGACATGATTCGAAGGGAATTTCCACGAATTCTCCTTAAGCGTTTCGAGGAATCGAGGGGGCTTATTGTGCGGCGCAACGATGGCGCTCGCATGGCAACCGGGGATGTAGTGTTTTCGATTGACGATGACGCCGCCTTTTCCACGCCCCAGGTGGTCGCGCAGACCTTGCGTGAATTCGACGATTTGCGTATTGGGGTGGTAGCCATGCCCTACATTGAGCCGAAGTACGCCAACCGCGTGCTGCAGAAAGCTCCTGATCCGCAGGCCGTGTGGATTACGGATCGGTTTATTGGGACCGCGCATGCGTTGCGCCGGGACATCTTTCTGAAGGTAGGCGGTTATCGCGAGCATCTGGTCCACCAAGGCGAGGAAAGTGACTACTGCATTCGCATGCTGGATGCGGGCTACTTCGTGCGCCTGGGCAGCGCTGACCCCATCGTGCACTTCGCGTCACCAAAGCGTGATTATCGCCGCATGGACTACTACGGAGCGAGGAATGCCATCCTGTTCGTGTGGCAAAATGTTCCTTGGCCGGCCTTCCTACTGCATTTGCTGGCCAGCACGTACAATGTGCTCACGTGGACTTTCCGACCTAGGCGACTCATCCGGCGACTTGGCGCAGTTCTAGCGGGATACGGTTGGTGTCTCGCGCACTGGCGGGCCAGGTGTCCGGTGACGCGGCCCAGTTATGCCCGGGTCCTGGCCTTGCGTGACGCCGGTTCGGTGCGGCTATGAGCAATTGCCGCAGGAACTTGAGCCTCTTGGATATCTGTATGGTCATCCCTTCCAGACTGGAGGGCTTCGGACTGACGGCAGTAGAATCCATGCCTTAGGGACGCCGGTAATCGCCTTGAATAACAGCGCGCTTCCTGGAGCGTTGGGGGTGGCGGCGTACTCGTTGACCCGGCCAACGCAGATCAGCTTGCGGTCGAAGTGTCGCGGCTTCTCACAGACCCGGCACATCGGGATGACCGCGCGCGTAAAGGGCGACAGAGAGCCACTTATTACACGTGGGATGCCTGCATGGGGCGGCTTCTCGCGGGAATTCGCGACCGATAAGTAAAATGATAAAGAGTCCTATAGTCGAATCGCTGATTGAATGCGTATGCCCGTCGCCCCGCCGCTATGTGCAGAGACTCGTCCGACTTCATGGGTTGAAGGACGGTTTGGATATCGGGTGCGGAGAAAGCAGCCTGCTTACTCCACTGCGTTCACAGGGCTTCAGAAGCGCGGGGATCGACGGCTCGCCTGAAATGCTGGCATCGGCCCGCGAGCGGAATCTTCACGATGATTACATCCTTGCCGACTTTCGAACGCACAAATTTGACCGACCCTTCGACGTGGTGGTGTTATCGCACGTGATCGAGCATTTCACGCGGGACGAAGGCCTCGAAGCGCTCCGCAGGATCGAAGGGCTGGCGCGACACCTAGTCTATGTTGAGACTCCTCACGGGTTCCTTGAGCAGCATGCGCTGCGGGGGAACCCTTATATGCGCCACTTCTCGGGTTGGTTTACACACGATTTCGAGAGCCGTGGCTATTCTGTGTTCGGCTCTGGAGTGAGGGGGTTAAAATACAGTTTCTTTGCAGGGAATTCTTTGTGGGCGGCCCTGGTGAATGCCGCGGACCGGAGTACGAGGCGTCTGGTTTACCATTGTCCTTCTTGGGCGAATACGATCAGCGCCATCCGCTACATCGACGGCGAAGGCAACTGGAGGCGGGTGTAGTTGGCGGTGCAGCGACTCAGTGGCGTGAAGAAGCTTCTGTTCATCTCGACCGGCAATTCGGGAAAAGGGCCGCACGGCGAGATCTGCCTGCCGGCGCTGTCACGGGATGGCTGGGAAATCACGGTCGTTGCGCCGGAAGCGGAGAATTCGCTGCTGAATCGCCTCTTACCTTACCGCGCGGCTTTCAAGAATTTGCCTGCGTATGGCCCCAGACAGGAATTGGCAATTATGCGGCTCCTGTTGGCGTCGCGGATGTTTCCAGGCACCGTGCTTTACCTTCATTCCCAGTCCCTGAGCCTGCGCGCCTGGCTGTGGCTGCTCGGGCCCAAGTTCGGCAAACGGATCGTCTATCATAACCCGGACTATTACGATCCTTTCAATTACCCGCTGCACCACTTTGCTGAGAAGCGGCTTTGCCGCAAGTGCGACCTCTGCCTGAATAATGAATTTCACCGTGCCTACATTACGCGCGCCAGCTATCGCCTGCGGTGCCCAATCGTCACGGTGCCGATCATGCTGCCGGCAGCCTGGCCGTTCCCGGCCACCTCACCGCAGGTGCGTCGAGAGATTTGCGGGGGACAGGACGGACAGTTCGTTCTCATTCTCCATGGCGGCTACGGTGAGGTGCGCATGGTGCCCCAACTATTCGAGGCGCTCGCCCTCTTGCCTGAGCGGTTTCGCCTTGTCATGTTCATTAAGGAGCATCGCGAGATCGAGACTACAGCCCATTTGGACCGCCTTGGTATCGCCGGCCGCGTGCAACGGTTTCCGGGAATGGGTCTCGACGGCCTGCTGAAGTACACGGTGAACGCCGATGCCGGGATGCTGCTCTACTCGAATAATGACCTCGGCAATTTCTTTACCGCCCCGGGCCGGCTGACCGAGTATCTCGGGGCCGGTCTGCCCGTCCTGGCTACAAACCACACCGGCCTCGAGAATCTGGTGTGGCGCCTGGACGTGGGTGTGACCGTGGATTCGACCAGGCCGCGCCAAATCGCTGATGGCATCTTGCGCTTGGAAGCTCTAAAGCTCAAAGGGCGTTTTCCGGCTGGGCGGATGCGCAGAGTCTTCCTTGAGGATCTCGCTTTTGATCTTTGGGAGACAGACATTTGTGCGGCATTCAACGAATTGGCTCTGCCACGCCGTGAGTGGAAAAAGGCAGCTCCTCCCGCTTTCCCATGGCTCAAATCGAAGCCTGAATGATGCTCGGCTTTGTTTGCCATTGCTTCCGGACTGCCTTCTGGACCTGCTTTTATCGGGCATTCGGCCGGCTCTTCTTTGCGAAGCTGGGAAAGCGGGCCCGGTTCGAGGGTTGGATTGACATCCCACAGCGCGGCGGGCGAGTTGAAATCGGGAATTGGGTTCACGTGTGCCGACTCGTCGAGTTTTCTGTCCCTGCCGGTGGGGAACTCAACATTGGAGACGGCGCGTTTATCGGTCGCGGTGTGGTGATCAGCGCACACAAACGGGTGGCGATTGCTGAGGACACAATGCTGGGCGAGTTCGTCTCAATCCATGACAACGATCACAGAGTTGACCGGGCTGGAGTGGCAATTGGCCAACAAGGTTACCTGGCTGAGCCCCTGGAGATTCGGGCGAACTGCTGGATCGGCGCAAAGGCGGTGCTCGTCCGCGGCAGCGGAATGGGCGAGCGCTGCGTGCTTGGCGCTGGAGCGGTCCTCACCAAGCGCTTGCCAGCAGGCACAATGGCCGTCGGGGTTCCTGCTTCCATCAGGGAGAAGAAGGTCGCCGGAACTTGATGGCCCCGGGCAATCATGAGCAAGAACACCACTACATCCCAATACAGCTTCGGATCCCCTACCTCTGGAAATCCATGATACTCATCGCTCAAAAGCAATAATGCTGCAGAGTCGTTTTATGGTCGCCCAACTGGGGGCCCGGATGCATTACGCCGTGCCGCGCATCTTGCACAGGGCGGGAATGCTCTCTGGCTTCTTTACCGACATTTGCGCATCAGAGGGGTTGTTGCGCCTCCTCAACTTGCTGCCGAAGCGGCTCCTGAGGGGAAGCCTGGAGCGGCTTCTAGACAGACGGCTGACAGGGGTCCCGGATGCCCTCGTGCATACGTTTCCGCTGCTTGGCTTGGAGTACAAGCGGCGTTTGCGCGCTGCCCGTTCTGCCGAGGAAGCTGTCTTGGCACATTTTTGGGCAAGTTGCGCGTTCTCTGAGCGCGTTGCCCGCAATCTCGGCAATTCACTGGATGCCGCATACATATTCAACAGCGCCGGGCTCGAGATTCTGGAATGCTGCCGTGCCAGGGGAGCGCTGGGTTGCCTGGAGCAGTGCAGCTCCCCGCGTGCAAAAGAAATGCGCCTCGTCCGGGAGGAATCAGCCAGATTTCCGGAATGGGGCCCCCTCGCCGACACGGGGCACGTCAACGCGGCTTACGGCGCGAGAGAGAAGCGGGAGTGGGCAGCCGCTAGTCTGATCATCTGCCCTTCTGAGTTCGTCAGGTCCGGACTGGTTGAGGAGGGGGCCGATCCTGCGAAGATCCGGGTGGTTCCTTATGGAGTTGATGTGGAAGCGCGAAGTCAGGAGTCAGAAGTCGGAAATCAGAACTTGGGAAGAAGAACGGCAGAAGTCCAACCGTTACGGGTGCTGGTGGCGGGTAAGGTGTGCCTTCAAAAAGGGTCTCATTACGTGCTTCAAGCTGCTGAGTTCTTACAAGGCAGGGCGCAATTCCGTATGGTAGGCTCGCTGGCCGGCCTGCCGCAAAGTGTGTCGGATAAGCTGCGACGACAGATTGAGCTTCTCGGACCTGTGCCGCGGCCAGCGATGGCGGCGCATTATGGCTGGGCGGATGCGTTTTTGTTGCCGTCGCTGTGCGAAGGCTCAGCGACTGTAACCTACGAAGCATTGGCCTATGGGTTGCCGGTCATCTGCACTCCGAATACTGGCAGCGTGGTGAGAGATGGGATAGAAGGGTTCGTGGTTCCGATTCGTGATCCCAACGCGATCGCGGGCCGTATTGAGGAATTGGCTGCCAACCCTGAAAGGCGAACGCGCATGGGCCAAGACGCGCGATTGCGGGCCAGGGATTTTACCCTTGAGGCATACGGTCAGAGGCTCCTGGCGGCCCTCAATACTTCGTCCGATCTACAAATAGCAGGATGAATTGGCTACTGTTCACGACCCTGGTCCTAATCGCGGCCGGCATGATCGCGCCGGCGATCTGGCGCAAAGATCATCGCTTGCAGTTCCCCTGCCTGGTAGGCTTCGCATTTCTGCTGAACGTCGCGCTCCCCCTTGCCTCGTTGATGAAACAACCCGACGTGGTTCCGGCCATCGCCGTCGCGCGGTTCGAGACTATGGCGGTGCTTTGCCTTGCAGCCGCGTGGGCCGGCTACGCGTGGCCAAGGGCGGCGAAGGGTCCGAAGATTATCGAATTCGATAGGACGCGGCTGATCGTTTCCGCAACCGTGCTTATCGCCTTCGGTTTCATCTTTTCGCTGAAGTACGGCATGATCGAGCCGGAATACGACCCGGAAAAGAGCGGGATGACAGGGATAGGCACGATCCTGCTGACACTTGCAGCGACGATGCGGTACGGCTTCATTCTCGTCGCCGTTCTGGTTGCGCGGACGAGGGAGTGGATACTATTGCCGCTGCTCGTGCCGCAGTTGATTGGCTACTACCGAATGCTCCTAATCGGTCGCCGTTCCGGCACCGGGGAGATAGCGGTCATCATCTGCATGTTGCTGTTCTTTTATCGCCGGTGGGTGTTGCCGCTGCCGCTGCTGATGCTTGGCATGGTCTTAGCCGCGATGTTCAGTTACAATATAAGCGAGTATCGGAACACAGTGGACATGTCGGCAGGCGAACGCATCCGGGCTTACCGCGACGAAAACCCTCTCAAGTTCCTGACACTTAGTGGCATGGCCGAGAAGAACGGCTACGTCGAGATTTACAACGGAGTAAACTTCATACAAGCAACGGCAAACAGCGGGCATTACACCTATGGCCTTCATTTTTGGAACCAAATCGTTTTCGGCTATGTCCCCGCTCAGTGGCTGGGACGGGAGTTCAAGGAATCCCTGAAGATTCTGCTGGTGGACGCGGCTGCGGAGGGCGGTTTCGAAAAGTCAGTCGGGACTTGTGAATCGGGAATCGGCGAGGCCTTTATGGCGTTTGGGTATTTGGGCTGCATTCTCTTCTTTGGTCTGGGAGCCTATATGCGATGGCTGTGGGAAGGGGCTATTCGAAACAGCATCCTGCATCAGTTTCTGCTGATGCTCTCGACAATAGGCGCGATCTTGTCGTTCAGTGCTGTGCTCTGGGCTTTCCTAAACCAGTTAATCCACATCGCGATCTTCGCTGGGCCGCTGCTCTGGTGGAGCAGTGTCAAAGGCGCCGAGAGCGCCAAGGTCAGGAACGATCAGCCCTCGGCACCCTTCGGCCGGCGTTCGCCCAGGCGCTGGGGGCGTCAGCCGGGTCCAGCGGCGCCGCCTAAGACCCAGGCGAGCAACGCTCCGTCTTTGCCCATCTATCCTCATCGTGGAGTGAAGAGGAAGAATTCGTGAGGGCCGCGATGTTGTTTGATAACTTCGGCCCCTACCATCACGCGCGAATAGCCGCGGCGGCCAAAGTGTGCGAACTGACGGGGATCGAAGTGCGCCAGCGCAGCACCGACTACCCCTGGGGCCGCCGACAGGACCCTCTGCCGTTCCGCCTGCACCCGTTGTGGGGCCCGAATGACGCGGCCGCGCGCAACGCTGGCGGTCGCGCTGGAGCCGTGAATGCCGCCTTGCAGCAAATACTGCCGGAGGCGGTGATGGTGCCCGGTTGGTCGAGCGCTGCGGCGCTGGCGGCGTTGCGTTGGTGCCTTCGCCACCGTGTCCCAGCGGTGCTGATGTCCGAGAGCCAGGCGAAGGACGAGCCGCGCAGCGCGTGGCGCGAAGCAATCAAGCGGCAAGCGGTTGGCTGCTTCTCAGCCGCCCTCGTTGGGGGGTCCCCGCATGCGGAATACCTTACCCAACTGGGCATGCCCCGGGACCGCGTTTTCCTGGGGTATGATGCGGTGGACAATTCTTACTTCGCGGGAAAAGCTGAAACGCTGAAAGCTGAAAATGCAGGGGGAAACGCTGAAAAGCTGAAAGCTGAAATGCTGAAATACGGAGGGGAGGGGAGAGGGGGAAATGCTGAAATGCTGAAAGCTGAAATGCTGAAATCCGGAGTCCGTCGTCCGTCCTCCGTCCTCCGTCCTCCGCCTGGCATGCCGGAACGGTACTTCCTGGCGTCGGCGCGGTTTGTTGAGAAGAAGAATCTGCCCCGCCTCCTTCAAGCGTATGCCCTTTACAGACAGAAGACGGAGGACGGAAGACCGATGACGGAGGGGAGAGGGGGAAAAGCTGAAACGCTGAAAGCTGAAATGCTGAAAGGGGAAGGGCAGAGGCCGGAGGACGGAGGACGGAAGACAGAGAAGCCCTGGGAATTGGTGTTGCTGGGGGACGGCCCCCTGAGGGCTGACCTCTGTCGTCTGATCTCTGACCTCTCGCTGCAGAACTGCGTCCATCTGCCTGGCTTCAAGCAATACCCGGATTTGCCGACTTACTATGGCTTGGCCTCGGCTTTTGTCCATGCGAGCACGACGGAACAATGGGGGTTGGTGGTGAACGAGGCGATGGCGAGCGGTTTGCCCGTGCTGGTTTCCAATCGCTGCGGTTGCGCGCCCGATCTGGTCCAGGAGGGCGTGAACGGCTTCACCTTCGACCCCTACAACGTGGAGAAACTCGCCCAGTTTATGCTTAAGATTTCAGCTTTTCAGCCTTTCAGCTTGTCAGCGTTTGGCGAAGCGAGTCGCCGCATTATCAGTGAGTGGGGTCCGGAGCGTTTCGCCTCGGGCCTGAAGGCAGCCGTCGAGTGCGCCCTGGCCATCGGGCCGAAGCGCGCCACTTTACTAGACCGAGTGATACTCCGGGCGCTGGCGTTCCGATAGTCAGCCCAACCGCATAACCCTTTGGTCGTTCACATGCTTGTTGTTTCCGACATTCCGGTAATCCGTGAGTGGTGGCGGGAGAATCTCTCCGCCGGGTGCCGGAGCGCCGGTCTCCGACCCGGCGTGGTTCCAGCGACCGCAGCACGCCGGGTCGGAGACCGGCGCTCCAGGCCGCCATCACTGACTGGTTAAACATTCCGTCTTCGCTGTCGTTGACTTCCCGCCCGAAGGAACACTATATTTAACCAATGCAGGCGAACCCGACCACCGCCGCGGCGCCCCTCCTGCGTGAGGATGTGTTGCACGACCGCCGATTTCCGGTGCATAGGATCGCGAATCGGTTGCTGCCGTACCTGCGTATTCTCGTGGAACAGTTCCACCCGGAGCAAGTCATTCTGTTCGGCTCCTATGCGTACGGGCTGCCGGACAGACACAGTGATGTGGATTTGCTCATCGTCAAGAAGCTCGACCAAAGCCCAGTCCGAGAAGCCGCCCAGATTCTCAAAGCCTGGCGGCCCATCCGCTGGGAGGGTGACTCCATTCCTTTCGAGCTGCTGATCGAGACGCCGTCCAACCATGAGGAGCGCGCAAAGAAACAGGGCTCCTTTTACGCGGAGGTGGTCCGCTCGGGACTGCGCCTGGCTTGAGGACGGACGAAACCAACCCGAGTGACTGGTTCCTGCTTGGCCGGGAACGGCTGGAGGCTGCCGATGCCGTGCGCAGCGCGCGCGGTGTTTGCAACAGCGCGGTGGAACTCTTGCAGGAATCTGTAGAGCGCTACCTCAAAGGTTATCTTGTGAGCACTGGCTGGCCGCTCCAGCGGATTCACAACCTCTCGACGCTGCTCGATGCCGCCGTGCAGCGAGACGCCCGTTTCAAGGCTTTCGCGGATCTTTGCGAGGGGCTTACGGCCCAGTTCTGGGAGCAGCACTATCCGGGCGGAGACCTGGAGGATGTGGGAGTTGATTACGATCTGCTCCGGACAGAGGCAGCGAAGATGATTTCGCTCGTGCTTTTGGCCAGTGGCCCCCAGGGTTCGCCGACGCCCGGCGGCTGATTGGGTTCAACGCTTGATCTTTGGCCCCTTCCTGATCTGACCTCTGGTCTCTGGCTTCTACTTTCTGCTTCCACAGTTATGACTGGCCCGCTTCCCCAGCAGCTCTCATTATGGCGCGGAGTGGGGCAGGTCTCCGATCTGCCGGTTGACGGAGTCTCCGACTCCGCGCGGGGCCAGAGGCCCCTGCAACCGGCAGACCAGGAGGTCTGCCCCACACTGCTTGCCATAATGAGAATTGCTGCCGCTTCCCGCTTGCCGCTTTGCGCGTTGCGCGTAGAGTAACAGCATGAGCGCACAAGAAATCATCGCCGAGTTGTCGAAACTGAAGCCGGAGGAGCTACGGCTTGTGAAGGCGCAAGTGGAAGCGTTGGCGGCAGCGTCACCCGTTTGGAGCAAACGGGGCAATTTAGGGCAGGCTGGTGAACCGCCTAGCCCCGGGAAGGAATCCTTGGGTGACTTTTTTCTGCGTGTGGCCGGCACGGCAGCGGGGTTGCCGCCCGATTTGGCCGAAAATCACGACCATTATCTTTACGGGACACCCAAACGCAGCCAGCGATGAGGCGCGCCTTCGGTGACAGCTTCCTTTTCATCGCGCTGCTACAGGGTTCAGCAGGACCCAGGGTGTAAGGCGCAGGGCGGGAAGCGCCACTGCGCCCGGTGGTTGCTTTGACCGTTGCTTCACTATTTCAGCTTTTTCCCGTGATAAGAACCGCCAACCTCACCGGCCCCGTGTCCCGCAAAGCGGGCGGCTTGTTCGAAAGCGTGCGGCGTCTGGTGCAGTCGCTGGCCGAAACGGGGATGGACGTGCGGGCTTTTGGCACGCAGGACGAGTTCACGGCGACGCTCTTGCAGCGCGCCATTCTCGCCGGCTTGCTCCGCCGTTAAACTGGCGGAGGCGTCCCGCCAGCCCGCATGACATTTCAGCTTTTCAGCATGTCAGCGTTTCAGCTTTTGCTCGGGTGATTTCAGCCTTTCAGCTTTTCCTGCTTTGATTAGGACCGCCAATCTTATCAACTCGGTGTCGCGCAAGGCCGGCGGACTGTTCGAGAGCGTGCGGCGCCTGGTCCAATCCCTCTCGGCGGTCGGCATGGAGGTGAGAGTCTTCGGCACAGGGGATGAGTTTTCCGGGGAAGACGTCGCTGCCTGGGCGCCCGTTGAAGTAAAGGCCTTCAAACCGGTCTGGCCGGAACGGTTTGGATACTCTCCCCAGTTTCTCGATGAACTCGAAGCCTTTCAGCCCGACCTGACGCACACGCACGGAATCTGGCAGTATCCCAGCGTGGTCACGAATCTTTATTGCCGACCGAGAAACTGCCTCTACCTCATCTCCCCCCACGGCATGCTGGATCCCTGGGCCGTTCGAAACTCGGCCTGGAAAAAGGCGATCGCCTACTTCTTCTACGAACAAGCGCATCTGCGCGGGGCCAACTGCTTGCGGGCTCTGTGTGAAGCCGAGGCCCGCGCGATCCGGCAGCTCGGACTCAAGAACCCGATTGCTATCATCCCGAATGGGATTGATTTGCCGGTTCTGCAGGATCACGGGACGAGAGGTCAGAAGACGGAGGACGGAGGACGGAGGACGGAGGTCAGTGGTCAGTGGTCAGTGGTCAGTAGTGCGTGGTCAGTAGTCAGTGGTCTCAAGTCAGATGGGCGGAAGGTGCTGCTCTATTTGGGTCGGATTCACCCGAAGAAGGGCCTCGCCAACCTGCTCAAGGCTTGGAAACAGGTCAGTAGTCAGTGGTCAGTGGTCAGTGGTCAGTGGTCAGAATGGGTCCTCGCCATCGCGGGCTGGGACCAGGGGGGGCACGAGGATGAGCTGAAACGGCTGGCAACGGAGCTGGGGATAGCGTGGACTGATGGCAGAGGACAGAGGACAGAGGACAAGCAGAGCCCAGGACTATGGGACTTCGCGATGACAGGACAAAGTCCAGTGGTCAGTGGTCAGTGGTCAGTGGTCTTCCTCGGCCCGCAGTTTGGCGAGGGCAAGGCGGCGTGCTACCGCGCTTGCGACGCGTTCGTCCTGCCTTCGTTCAGCGAAGGGCTGCCAATGGTGGTCCTGGAAGCCTGGGCTTACGCCAAACCGGCATTGATCACTCCCGAATGCAACCTGCCGGAGGGGTATGCCAGCAGCGCAGCCATCCGTATTGACCCTACGGTGGCAAGTATCGCCCAAGGCTTGCAGGAGATGGTTCAGATTCCCGAGGGCGAACTCCGCGCGCTCGGCAAGAACGGCCGGGAGTTGACGGCCACGCGTTATGCCTGGCCGCAAATCGCCGAGGAGATGAAGCGGTTGTACGAGTGGATGCTGGGCGGTGGCGCACAGCCGGTCTGCATTGCCGATTTCTAGATTTCAGCATGTCAGTTTTTCAGCTTTTCAGTCTGTAGTCCTTGGTCCCGTAGTCCGTGGTCTTGTGGTTAGTGGTCTCTCCCTCCCGTAGTCCCTCAATCCTATGTTTCGCAGAGAATTCATGGTGCTGTGCGTCCTGGCGCTCGGCGTTTTCGGCCTGGTGGTCGGAGGTAGCTTTTGGGTGGGCCACGTGATCCGAAATGATGCCTCGATGATCGCGGCCGATACGCTCCCGGGGCTGGTGGATGCCGGCGCTGCCATGGCGGTGACACAAGAGAACTGGCTGCGAGCCCACTTGCTCCTCAACGAACGTTCCGCGGCAGAGCGAGCTGCCCTCATGCAGCAAATTCGTGCGAACTCCAATGAAGCGCTTTGGCAGGAATATGGCCAAGCCATTTATGCAGCCGAGGATGCCAAAGCTTACGCGGAGTTGATGAAGGCGCAGAAAGATTACCTGAAGCTGAGAGAGGAGTTTTTCGCCCTGGTCGAGGCCGGGCGGATTCCAGAGGCCAACGTCTCCATAACGCGAGGACTGAGTTCGGCTTATCAGCACTATCTCGCCTGCTCCCAGAAGTTGTTTGAGTATAATGCCAGGACCGGTCGGCAACGCGCCGCAAAGGTGATCGGAGTTTCCCGCATCGCGCCTTTCGTGATCGGTCTCTCGGGCTTGGTCGTCTTTGCCTTCGGCACCCTGGTCGGGTTGCGGGGCGCGCTGTCGGGATTGCACCTGGCCTCCAGAATTCCCAAGGGCTAGGGCCTGCAAATGCATTTGGAAATCCAAAAGAACCGCGAAGCGCCCAAGTATTCGCGGTCTGAAATGTTCCGAAGGGTCCAATGGACCTTCGGCCAAGGGTGCTTCCGTTTCACTCTGCGGCCCTGGTTTGGCTGGCGGCGTTTTATTTTACGCCGGTTCGGCGCCGGAGTGGGGCGCGAAGTCCATATCTACAGCTCGGCCATCATCTATTTTCCGTGGAACCTGCGCATCGGCGACTGGAGTTCGATCGGAGAGGGCGCGCTGATTTACAATCTCGGCCCGGTCACTATCGGGAAGCAGGTGACGATTTCGCATCGCGCGCATCTTTGCGCCGGCACGCATGACTACCGGAAGCCGGACATGCCTCTCCTCAAGCCGCCCATCGGAATAGGGGATCAGGCCTGGATTTGTGCCGATGCTTTTGTGGGGCCGGGGGTTGTAGTCGGCGAGGGCGCCGTCGTAGGGGCTCGAGCCGTCGTGACGAAAAACGTGGAGCCCTGGACGGTTGTCGCCGGAAACCCGGCTCGCTTTATCAAGAAGCGGCAGTTAGACCACTGACCACGGGACCTGAGAGACCACGGACCACGAGACCACGGGACCACAGACCACTGACTACTGATCACAGGCCCACGTTTCGCGCACCACGCATCACGCATCACGCTTTACAATGCTCTCCGTCCTCATCCCCACGCTGAACGAGCGGCGCAACCTTGCGGACTGCTTGGAGTCTGTCAGGTGGGCCGATGAGGTGGTGGTGGTGGATTCGGGCTCAACCGATGGCACGCAGGAAATCGCCCAAAAAGCTGGCGCGCGGCTGATTGATTTCCGATGGAATGGGCGGTTTCCGAAGAAGAAGAATTGGGCGCTTGAGAACATTACCTGGAAGGGCGAATGGGTGCTCATCCTGGATGCGGACGAAAGGATCGTGCCCGAGTTGGCGGCGGAGATTCGCAGCGCGCTCACCAGTCCCAAGGCGGACGGTTACTTCCTCAACCGTCGCTTCATGTTCCTCGGCCAGTGGATCAGGCATTGTGGGTATTATCCGAGCTGGAATCTTCGTCTTTTCCGCCACGCCAAAGGCCGCTACGAACGCATCGAGACGGGCGATACCGGGTCCGGGGACAATGAAGTCCATGAGCACGTGGTGCTGAATGGCACCACCGCTTATTTGAAGCAGGACATGCTGCACTTCGCCTACCCGGACATTTTCACCTGGATTGAAAAGCACAACCGCTATTCGAATTGGGAAGCGCGAGTGGAAGTGATGGGGCCTGGCGCAGAGGGCGAAGCGGAAGCCATCGGCAGTCATCTGTCGAAACGGCGTTTGCTGCGTGTGTGGTCACGCCGGATGCCCTGCCGGCCGGCGTTGCGCTTTCTTTACAGTTACGTGCTGAAGCGCGGGTTTTTCGACGGCTACGCGGGATACATCTTCTGCCGGCTGCTCGCCTCCTACGAGATGATGAATGTTTTCAAGGCCTACGAGCTGCGGCGCGGCCGGCCCCGGAATGAGCGGCCGTAGCGGGTGGCGAGCCAGGCATTGGCTGCGACTCGCCCTCGGGCTGGCACTGGCGGCGTTGCTTCTGCCGGTCGCCGGGCTCTACTTCTCTGAGTCGTTCCTCTGTGTTGACAGCGGCACCCATAAGGGAGAAGCCCTCGTCGTCTTAGGTGGCGAGAAGAACTACCGGCCATCTCGCGCCCTGGAGCTTTTCCAAGGTGGCTCCCTGTCCTGCATCCTGATCTCCGGGGCCGGCGATTGGAACGAGGTGCGGCTCTATCTCGAAGGCAAAGGCGTGCGGCCAGCCGCGATCCTGCTGGAGAAGGAGTCGCGCAACACAAAGCAAAATGCGGAATTCTCTGTGAGGCTGCTGCGCGAACGCCACGTAACCCGCGCCGTCATCGTTACCTCCTGGTTCCATTCCCGCCGGGCACTGAGATGTTTCCGCCATTTCGCTCCCGAGATCGAGTTTGTCGCTGCACCCACAGTCGCAGACCGGCCCAAGTCGCATTGGCCGAGCCGATATGAGCGCGGTTGGGTGCTTTCCGAATACATGAAGCTGGCGGGGTATTGGATGTGTTACGGGGTTTGGCCACTCTAGGAAATGCTGAAAAGCTGAAAAGCTGAAATGCTGAAATCCGGAGGAAAGGGGACAGAGGACAGAGGACGGGGGACGGAAGACGGAGGACGGAGGGAAAAGCTGAAACGCTGAAACGCTGAAATGCTGAAATCCGGAGGAAAGGGGACGGAGGACGGAGGACGGAGGACGGAAGGCGGAAGACGGAAGACGGATCATTGTGGAAAGCTGAAACGCTGAAAAGCTGACATGCTGAAACCTACTGGGGCAAACGCTGAAAACTGAAATTAGCCAAGCAAAAGCTGAAATGATTGTCCTCTGCCGCTCTTCCCATCCGTCACTTTTCAAGAGGCGCGTGACGCGTCTCCTGCAAGGCGGCACTTTTGGGAAGGGGAATTGGGATCAGCCAAAGCACACTACCTGTGGGGGTGAGCCGCTTCCGGAGAACCCCACATATAGCGCTTTCTGGAGCGGTTTTGGCGTTAGGTGCCTCAGATTGCAACGGTTGGCCTCGCCGGTGGGTTTCTGGACGACGGCGCGTTTGGGAGCCAGCCAGAATCTCCCGACTTCCGGCCGTAAGTCCAGAGCCTGGAGGGTGTTACGCTTAGCAGCGAGACTCACAAGGGCAGATGCTGAAAGCTGAAACCTGCTGGGGCAAACGCTGAAACACTGACATGCTGAAAAGCTGAAATTACCAGGGCAAAAGCTGAAACGCTGAAAAGCTGAAACCTACTGGGGCAAATGCTGAAAAGCTGACATGCTGAAAGCTGAAATCTACTGAGGCAAACGCTGAAACACTGACATGCTGAAAAGCTGAAACCTACTGGGGCAAATGCTGAAAAGCTGAAAAGCTGAAAAGCTGAAATCTACTGAGGCAAACGCTGAAACACTGACATGCTGAAAAGCTGAAACCTGCTGTGCGTATTCCAGCGAAAGCGGACACCTGTTCCAATTCAAAGCGGACACTCATTCCAATTGATATCGGACAGTTGTCGGAGCGAAGCGACGCTCTGGGGTTAGTCATAAATAAGTGTCCGATATGA
>Ga0224558_1001505_pt1 | contig 24167 bp, 18 predicted proteins | sample 714S32024metaG_FD_180682 | JGI IMG/M metagenome (GOLD analysis project Ga0224558, IMG submission 180682) | Peat soil microbial communities from Stordalen Mire, Sweden - 717 S3 20-24 | ecosystem: Environmental > Terrestrial > Soil > Wetlands > Peat | place: Sweden: Norrbotten County, Stordalen...
AGGCCAGGGGCTGGGCACAAAAGAACTGGCGGCCCGCCTGCACGTCAGCCCCAAGACCGTGGAAGTCCATCGCGCCAACATCAAAGTCAAACTCCAACTCAAGACCATGGCCGAACTCATCCGTTACGCCGTCCGCTGGGTCGAGTCCGAACACGGCGCCTGACTGTCAACCATTTTCACTCCGGGTACTGCAACACCCAGTCGCCTTGCAGAGTGTCCTGGCGTGCTGGCCGGGACTTGGTGGCGGGAATGGTGGCGATGATTCCGCCGTCGTCCTTTTCGTTCCAGCCCACCGAATAGAGGATGAATCTTCCCTTGTCAGCGCGGCGGTATTTCAGGGGCTGGCCGTTGATGATGTCGTGCGGGAGAACCGCGACAAAGCGGGGGACCAGTGCGTCGAGAGTTTCCGGGTATTGGCCCGTCGCCAGCCGGCAACGTTCCAAGGCGCACGCCAGCATGGCCAAATCCACCTCGTTTTGCGCGTGGGCGGCTTTTTCCGGGACACGAGAAAGGGCGGGCGCCATCATTGTGGCCAGCACCCTGTGATGCAGCAGGGCGCTGATATAATAGTTTGTTGGATGAGATTTGTAAAAGGCCAGGTCAATCGAACGATTGAGTCCGGGGTTGATCTCCCGCGCCGCAAGGTCGATTCGAGGGAATAGGGCTTCATCGAAGTTCTGATTCTCACTGAGTTGTTCGAGACGATTCCAGCCGGGCGGGAACATGTATCCGCGATCAAAGCTCGGATTGCAGCAAATATCCCGCTCTCCTTGAAACGCCAGCACGGTTGAGGCGAGGATGTCTGTTTTCCGCAAGCGTTCCTGCAAAACACCGAGTTGCGCATCGGACCAGCGCTGCTCCGCCAACCCTTCGCACACGGGCTGCAACAGGATTGCCACGCCCGCCCACCGCACCATTTGAGATATGATCAGCGGTTCGTCCTTGACCCCGTCATCGACGCGGAACAGGACGCGGACGTCATTGAGGGCCTTATCGGACTGGCCGAGAACCAATTCGGCTTGAGCGCGCAGGCTGAGAATCCGGTAAATCCGTTTGAGATCGGCCAAATGCGCTGGCAGCACCGATATGACCCGCGGATCGTTGAATTCCTCATAAGGAAAGTTAAACCGGACAAACGGTCGCTGGCTGGCAGTCTGAATCTCCGCCAGGGCCGATTCCAAAGGCTTCAGTTGGTCAAGAACAAAGGCTGCGGCCTGGGCCGGGTCGCCCATGTTCCCGGCGCGGGGCGCGGGATTTGCTCCCTGGAAGGCCGCGGCCCATCGAGTCATGTCGGCGGCCAATCCATATTGCCACGCCGGGCGCTTGGGCGGGTCGGTTGGCGAGGGCAATTGGAACTTGGCCAGGACGCTCGTGTTGCGATCTTTCGACTCGACAAGGTCCGCTTCGTTCCCGGTGATTTTGCGCGGCATTTCCGGGGAGGCTTCCAAATTGGCGGCGAAATAGGGCGTCGCGGCAAAATTCTGGTCGTCGGGCGCCGCGGGCGGAATCAGCCGGGCGCTATCAAATCGATCCCCTTTGGCTTCCCTGGCGCGCTTGTAGCTTTGCCAGGCGTGCGCGCCGCGCCAATTCTCTTCGGCGAGAAGCAGGGCCGCCAGCGTGATGAGCGCCGCCAGCACAAAGAGCGTTTTCCGAAAGAATCGTTTGAACACGGACGGTTTGTTGGGTGGATTTTCCATAAAGCGAGCGGGTCAACCGATGCCACGCGGCCGCAGCCTGTCGCTGCGCGGCTTGGGCGGGGCGGGCAGCGCGGCGGGCGCCTCGGCGTCGGCCGGGCCGAGCAACTGCGCCATGAGCAGGTTCTGTTGGCGCATGATGGCCAGTGATGGATAAGGCATCGCCGCGGAACCGCGGGCCACGCGGGGACCCCGCGGCGCCGTGCAGTCAAGAAGAAGTATGACCGCCCAAACCGCCGCCAGCCCCGCCCAGGCTCGCGGATGGGGCCAAAGCCAGGACGCCAGGAGGGAAACAAAGGGCGGCCGTTCATCGCGGGCGGCGGCTCGCAGGATTTCCGCGCGCCATTCGCGGGGCGGTTCGCGCATCGGCTGGTCCTGCAATCGTTTTTCAAAATCCGCGTTCATTTGATCTCGTCATAGATGGGACGCAGCCGGTCGCGCAATTTGTCTAACCCATAGCGGTAACGGCTGGCGGCGGTGTTGATTGGGATATCCAGAGCTTGGGAAATGGCCTCGAAGGTGAGCTTCTCCCACAATTTGAGATGCACAACGGCGCGTTGGTCGGGGGGAAGCTCGCCGAGGGCTTCGGCCAGTTTTTCGCGGAATACCTGCTCGTCAGGGTTCGCGCTCTGGGCGAAGATCGGCATCGGTTCGCAAGCGAGTTGTTCGCAATGGCGCTCGCGGGCGGCGCGGCGGCGGATGAGGTCGATGGCCAGATTGTGGCTCAGGCGCAGGAGGAAGGCGCGCTCATCGCGCAGGCCTCGCAGAAGGGCCGGGTCGCGCGCCAGTTTGATGAACAACTCCTGCAACACGTCGCGCGTGTCCGCTTCGCCGCGCAGAAGGTTCGCAAGAAACGCAAACACGGCGGGGGCGTGTTCATCATAAAGCCGTGCGATGTCTGGCGATGCGGCCATCTCTTTCATATACGACGTTCCCCACGCCGCAGTTTGTCTAATCCCAGCCAGCTTTTCGAGCGGATTATGATCCGGCCGCCAGAAGATAGGCCCCTATGGCACGGCGGGGGCGTTGGTCGGCTCCCCTAACATCTTCTGTACCATCCCCATCGAGGCCTTTGTCATGCTCAAAACGCTCGATTGGGAATTGCTCAGAGATTGAAGTTGTTCGGTTGAAAGGTATCCCGCCGCCTGCGCCAGCACCTGCTGATTGATCTGCTCTTGCTGTTGAAAATATTGGTCTGACATCACCACCTTGTCGGCGGGGTTCATTTGGGAAAGGCTCGGTGGGTTGGCGGCCGTGACGCTTTGGCGCGCCGCGATCATGGTTTGCAAAAGTTGCTGCTCCTGTTCACTGCTCAAGGCTAGGCTGTCTCCGAAGTAAGTTTTCAAAGTCGTGAGCTGGAGCCGGTCCGAGACGGTTTGTTGGTAGTCCTTGTAGGCGGCGTAACCGGAGTCGCCCAGCAAGGCCTGCAACTGGCTCTCGGTTTCCTTCTGCTGATCGGCAACTCCTTTCATCGCTTCCGGGGTGTTTTCGCCGGAGAGAAGAGCCGAGCCGTTTTCGACGGCGCGCATCGTACCGTCAGTCAACACTTGATAAAACTTGTCCGTTTGTTCAGGGGAAAGATGAAGTTGTTTGACCAGCGCGCCGTATTGCATTTTGGTCATGGTGGCCTGTTGCTCGCGCATGGCTTTGACCATGTTGGGGTCTTTCATCATCTCGGCAAGCATGCCGCCCTTGGCGACTTCCGTGGCGGCGGCGGGGCGCGGCGGGAGGGGGCGGGCCGCGCTGATGGTGGCGCGGGCTTTGGCGACGTCGTGAGTCATGCTGTCGATGGCTTTGACAGAGACGGCGTTGCGCTCCTTCAACTGCTCCAACTCCTTCGCCTGGGCACGGTAGTTTTCGGTTTGTTGCGCCACTTGACCTTCGAGCAGTTTGACCTGCTGCTTCTCCGTCGAGTTTTGGTGCCATTGCACCGCGATGATGACGGCGGCGCCGACGGCCGCGGTTGCTTTGATCCAAGTCATGGTTTGCATGGTTCCTTTCAGTAAAACTAAAGTTGTGGCCGTCAGCGCGGAGCCTTGGACGGCGCCCGCCGCGACCGTCGCGGCCAATCCCGCCGGGGCGGCCTGGATGGAATTGCCGGAAAGAGCCGCCGCCAGCGCCGCTGACGGGAGAGTGATGCCGCGCTGGAGAAAAATCTCGCGAAGTTTGTCCAGGGCGCGGCTGACGCGCATCTTGGCGGCGTCTTCGCTGGCGCCCAGGGCATCGCCGACCTCTTTCAAAGGCTTGCCCTCGAAGAACCGGAGCACGATGGCGTTGCGGTCCTTTTCATTCAATTGCGCCATGGCGTCGTCCAGAAGCGGGCGGACTTGCAGCCAGGCATCGGGATCTGGATCGTTCAAGGTGGATTGCATGTGGGCTTCCTGTTCGCGGTGCGCGCGCCGCAGTTCGGTGCGAAGGAAATTGGCGGCGGTCAGGCGGGCAGTCTGGTAAAGCCAGCCCGAGAGCACCGTTTCCCGCCGGAGCGCCCCCGCTTTGCGCGCCAGCAGCACAAATACCGCCTGTGTGATCTCCTCAACCTGATGCGGATTGTTGACCGAGCGCAGGGCGGCGGAATAAACCAGGTTGATGTAGCGCGACACCAGCGCGCTGAAGGCCTCTTCGGAATGGCCGCTCGCGTATTCCCGCAGCAACCGCATGTCATCTAACGCCATCATCTGCCCAATAATGTCCGCCCGCCTCGAAAAGGGAACAGGAATAGAGGGCCAGGACGCCAAACCCGCAGCCTAATCCTGCGAGAGACCCAATGCCCGGTCGAATTCGTCGGAGAATTTCACCATTTCCGCCGCGATCTTGGGCGGCTGCTGGTTGATCGTGTCGAACAATTTCTCGCGCATGTCGGGCTTGAAGCGCATTAATTCCAGCGCGGCCACAACGAGCGAAAGCTGGTTGTTGATTTCGTGGCGCATTAACGAGAGCTTTTTGCTCAGCTCTTTAAGCTGTTCCGGGGTCAACGTAATGGGCGCGCTTGGCTCCATGTCATAAACATGGCTTGTCTCGGCTGGATAATCAAGTTTTCCTCAGCCGCCCGTCCGCCATCTCCAGCACGCGGGCCAGGCCGGCGATGGTGGCGGGGCGATGCGCCACGATCAGCCCGATCCGATCGCGCAATAATTCCCGCAGGCTCGCCGCGATCAGGGCTTCGCTCTCGGCGTCCAGCGCGCTGGTCGGCTCATCGAGCAGGAGGATGGGTGCGTCCTTCAAAAACGCGCGCGCCAGGTTGATGCGCTGGCGTTCGCCCGCGCTCAACCGCGCCGCGCCGTCCCCGATGCGGGTCTGGAATTGTTGCGGCAGCTTTTCGATGAAGGCCGCCGCGTTGGCCGCCCGCGCCGCCGCCTGGATTTCCTCCGCCGTGGCCCCGGGTTTGCCGTAGGCGATGTTCTCCGCCACGGTCGCCGGCAGGATGATCGGCTCCTGCAAGACCAGCGCCATCTGACGGCGAAGGTCTTGCAGGCGAAATTCCCTCAAATCCACACCGTCCAACTCAATGCCCCCGCCCGTGGGATCGAAGAACCGCGGCAGCATCAGAAGCAGGGTCGTCTTCCCAGCGCCGCTAGGCCCGACAAGCGCCGCCGTTTCCCCGCGTCGCAGCGAAAGGGAGATTTCGCGCAAAACCTCCCTCCCCGGCTCATAAGCGAAGGACACACCGCGAAAGTCGATTTGTTGAACGCCGGGCTTCGGAGACAGCTTCCCATCCGGCACGCTTTCCGGCGCGTCAAGTATCTCAAAGACCCGGCGCGTCCCCGCCGCCGCTCCGGCGACGGTCGCGCCGACATAGGACAACTGGTTGAGGGGTTCGTAAAGCTGAAGGAGGTAGGAGAGAAAGACCAGGAGTTTGCCGAGGGTCAGCGCTCCCGCCAGCACCTGCCTGCCGCCCAGCCAGGCCGTCATCGCCGCGCCGAACCCGAAAATCAGGGCAATGGCGAACCCATAAGCCAGTTCCGAGCCGTGCTGGGAAAGCCGCCGCTTTTGCGCCTCGACCGCCTCCCCCTGGAAGCGGCCCGCCTCGTAATCCTCCCGCGTGTAACTCTGCGTCAGCGGCAGCGCGGCGATGCTCTGCTGGACCAGCGATGTCACCCGGCTGTCGGCCTGCTGCGCCACGGTCGTTCGTTCCCGCATCGCGCCGCCAAAGAGGCGGATGCCCATGACCATGAGGGGCGCCAGCGCCAGCGCCACCAGCGTCAGCGGCACGTTGAGCCGCCACATGACGCACACCATCACCAGCAACGACAGAAGCGCGGTGACGAACGTCATCAGCCCTTGCTGGAACAAAGTTTGGAAAGAGTAAGTGTCCCAGGAAGCGCGATAAATCAGGTCGCCGGCGTTGGCACCCTGATGATAGCGCAGCGAGAGCCGTTGCAATCGCGCGAACACCGCCTGGCGCACCCGCGTCAACCCCCGCAGCCCCACCCCAATTGAGCTATAGTTCTGCGCCCAAGCCAGGGCGCCCTGGCCGAAATGGAGCAGGAAAATCGCCGCTGCCAGGCAGCCGAGCTGAACCGGCTTGGGCCACGCGCCAGCCGGCCCCAGCAAGGCCGGCAGCCGCCGCTGTCCCAAAACGCAATCCACCATCAGCGCCAGCGGCCACGGTTTGAGGACGTTCAGCACAATGCTGCCAACCAGGAGACAAAACACCGAAGCAATCCGGCCCGCGTCGGGCCGGAAATAGCTGAGGGCGCGAAACAAGACTTTCATCCCGGCGCCCATGTTAAAACGCCCCCCGCCGCCAATCCAGCCTTTCCCGCCTGAGACGAACGGCGGGGGGATTTTCAGTTTTTGTTATGAGATGAGGATTTTGCGCGGCTCGGCTTCGGGGTCGTCCACCATGCGGCATGCATCGTCGAATACCATCGTCGGGTTCCGATCCGGGTCGAAGGGCGTCCAGGTCAAACCGTGCTGGCTGGGATCGCCCGTGCGGGCGAAACTGGCCCAGGCCGTGGCCATCTTTTTGGCCAGCGCCTGCGCTTTGGGTGTGTTGCCCGTGCCTTGCGTGCAGCGCTTGGTGTTGTCGAAGCAGAAGGCCAGCTCGGCCGTGTGCCAGGCGCCCGCGTCTTCGAGCATGGGCGATTGCCAGGTGAAGTAGTAGGCGAAGACCGGCGCGGCTTTCAGTTCCCACTTCATCTTGGCCATGCGCGCGACGTTGTTGCGCACCAGAAGGCCGCTCACGCCGTAGGAGAGCGTGCGGATGCTCTTGTCCGGGTGGGCCTTCTTCATGGCGGCGATCAGCGCGGCGGCCTTGGCGTCGCCCACGACGCCCGCCAATGTGGCATGCCACTCCGCCTCGGTCGGCTTGGAAGACATCCGGTTGCCTTCTTCACTCACCGAGCCAATCAACATCGGCACGTTCTTTGAGATTTCGGGAGCCGCCTCAAAGAACGAGCGCATGGTGATCAGCCGGCCATCGACAGTCGGCCCCATGCCGACGCGCGGCGTAGGCCCCGATGGCGCGCCCATGCCCAGACCCCGCTGCATGGGCGGGTTGATCTTGGCGGCGGCTGCCGTGGCGGCCGCGTTCAGTTTGGCCCATTCCATTTTTTGCAGGGCGCCAATATCGTTCGGCCCCAGCGCCAGCTCGACCATGATCTGTTTGGCCAGCGCCCGGGATTGCTCGGCGCTGGGAGGATTGCCGCCCCCGCCCGACTGCACCGAAGCGCGATGGAACAGCCCCGCCGCCGACGGCATGCCCATGAGCGTGGTCACTTTGGAGCCGCCGCCCGACTGGCCGTAGATCATGACCTTGTCGGGGTCGCCGCCGAAATTGGCGATGTTGTCGCGGACCCAGCGAAGCGCCGCGACCAAGTCGGTCATTCCGACGTTTACCGAATCGGCATAAGCAGACCCGCCGATCTCGGACAGATCGAAGAATCCGAGGATGTTGAGCCGGTGATTGACCGACACCTGGACGACATTATGATGCCGCGCCATCTGCGCTCCTTCGTGCGAGGGCAACTCATAGGACGAGCCGAAGCTGAAACCGCCGCCATGAAAATAGACCAGCACCGGAAGCTTGCCGGTCAGGCCGGGCGTCCAGATGTTGAGCTTGAGCATGTTTTCGCTCATGTAGCCGTCGTCCCAATCCTGAATGAACGATTGCTCGATGCCCGTGAAGTCATGCAGACGCTGCGGGCAATTGGCGCCGTAGATCAGGGCGGGGTACTCGCCGTCCCATGGCTTGGGAGCTTTGGCCGGAAGCCACCGGTTCTCGCCAGCCGTATCCTGGCCATAGGGTATTCCTTTGAACGTGAAGACCTCGTCATCGAGAAAGCCGCGCACCTTCCCATATTGCGTGTTCGCGACCGCCGAACGCGGCGTGGAGCAGGTTCCCGGCTCCTGATGCGCGGCGGTCTTGGTGCTGTCGGACGCGCGAGCTGTTCCCGTCAGCGCGGCTCCCAGGCCCGCGGCGGAAAGCAGCAGCGCCTGGCGTCGATTAAGCTTGAGGTGATTCTGAGAATCTGCATTTGACATGATGACTCCTTTTTGACGGCATTTGTCGTTGCGCGCCGCGGCGAACTCAAAGCCGCGCGGGTGAGGGAGAATTGATTGATAAGCTCACCGGGCATGACGCGACGGTAACAAAGGACGATTCCGCGGAGCAAGCGGTATTTTCGCGACTTGCCCGGCCCAGCCGACTTTCAAGCAGATTCGAGAATATCCATTGACATTGGACGTAATAACGCTTACTTTAAGCGTTATAAAGACATTCATGGATTTTTCTGCCGAGAATATGGATGAAATCTTGAGTCGCCTGAATCAAAAGATGGCGTATGAAGATGTCGAACCGATTCACATCGTCGTGTGCGGAGGTGCTGCGCTCATCGCCGCTCATTCCTGGCTGCTCGGGCGGAAAGTCGGCCCGGAGTTCAAAGCCGCCCTGGCCCAAGTCCTGGATCGAATTGGTTATGAGCGAATCGCTGAAAAGACTTAAGGAACGCCTCACCGACTTGGTGCTGAATTTCGTTCTTGAGCAGTGGGCAGCCATCGGAGTGATGGCCACACGCGCCCCGGCGCACGCGCGCGTCATCGACCCCGAACCGCTGTTGCTGCTGACTTTGGAAGTTGCCCGGCACGATCCGCGCACGTTTGATGAGGTTCTCGATTGGCTCATTACAAACGGGAGATGGATCAATGTTGCCCGGCTTTCATCGTTGTTTAACGCGGACAGGATTTGCGCCCCGGAGGTTTTGGGGGCTGTCGCAGCAACGCTCTCGCAGCGTGACAAGACGCCCAAATGGCGGAACTTGGCAGCCAGGCTGAAACCGCTTCCCGACAAGGCGCCTGAGGCGCTGTTCCGAAAAAATGGCCAGCCGCTATTCCTTTCTCATTCGGAGCCGGACGCCGTTTTTAAATCTTATGGATTGCTTCGAACGCCCGTGGAAACGCGCGGGCTTTCGTCGCCTGTTTTGGCGTCCGAGGTGTCGCAGTGGAGCGCGGCGAACTTCATGTTTAAAGCAAGGGCGTTGTTTGGTGTGAGCATTCGCGCGGATGTTTTCACCTTCGTCGTGTTGCATGGAGCATCGAATCCAAGCCAAATTGCCCGCCAGCTCGGCTATTCTCAGCGCCGCGTGCAAGACGCTCTCGTGGACATGACGTCCGCCGGTGTTTTCCAGGTGCGGAATGTTGGAAACTCGAAGCAATACTTTGCGGATTCCAAACGGATTTTGCACTTTCTCGGCGCGCCTGATGATGGAATTCGCTGGTTTGATTGGAGAACCCAAGCGCGAGCTTTGAGCACCGTTTGGCGCCGCGTTTTCGCCATGCGGGAGGAGAATTTAACGGCCTACATATTGGAATCGGAGCAGCAAAAGATTCTTCGCGAGGTGGAGAACGACCTGCTGCGGGAAATCCCCATGCAGGGAAAACCCGGTCTAATCGAAGCGATGCAAAGAGCCTTGGGTAAGAATCGAGATTGTTAACATGAAAATCAACCAAGTTACATTTGGTGAAATTGGACGACTGAACCCTGCGCAGCTCATTAGGTTGCTTCACCTACGCGTGGCGACCGGCGTCGCCGCGAACAGGAATTCGGAAACCCGCCGCCGCTCGGCCGCCCCCGCTCAGAGACGCCGCGAGCACGATCTTCCCGTCGAATCGGATTCCGGGGGTTATCCCCCGATCATTAGCGACTTCTTCGGGACGGGAGCGCTTCGTTTTGGGCTGATTTGGGGTTTTTGCAAGCATTTTCTGGCGGATTTTCGGACGTCGCGGGCGTGCCTCTGGGGGCGTCAGTGAACGGGTCCCGCACAATCGCATATTTCGCTTTCTTCCCGCATCTGAAAGGCGGCGGGGCGGTCCTCGTTGCGGGCCGGCACGGCACAAAGAATGGTCTGCTTGGCGGCTTTGCGGCTTTGCGTGAGTGAAGTTTGATTTCAGGGATCGGAATGCCCGGCGTTGCTTTTCCTTGTCGCGTCGAAGCGGCCCACAGGCGGACGTGGTTCCTTTCACCCGCCCTTTCAGGGCTTGGGAAAACGGCGCCGGGCAACCCAGGGCGTCGCTCGCCGACTCGCTTTGCCGTGGGTTATTATCTTTCGCCCCGTCGGGGCTGCCAAAAAGTTGGCGTCACGGCTTCGCGCACGAGCACAATGAACCAGTCCGCGCGCCAGCGTCTTCCCGAAGGTTTATTGCGCCGCGGCTTCGCGGGTTATGCCGCGGGCCTCAGACCAAAACGCAAAGGGCGTGACACGCGAAGTCGCAACGCGGAAAGCCGCAACCAAAAGGAGGGAATTGCCCGCGGAACACGGGCTTGCGGATGCTGCTCGGCCCTCCCGTGTTCTGCAATAATCCTTACTGGAAGATGGTCTCTTCGCTTTCCAGGAAGCCCTGGAGGTGGCGAAGGCGGGTCGGGTGGCGCATTTTGCGAAGGGCTTTGGCTTCGATCTGCCGGATGCGCTCGCGGGTGACGTTGTACTGGCGGCCGATTTCTTCGAGGGTCCGCTCGTAGCCGTCCACCAGGCCGAATCGCATTTCAACGATCTTGCGTTCGCGCTCGGTCAAGGTGGCCAGGACGTCGCCGAGCGTGTCTTTGAGCAGGCTGTAGCTGGTGACGTCCGAAGGGTTGGCGGCTTTCTTGTCCTCGATAAAATCGCCGACACTGGCGTCGTCGCCGTCGCCGACTGGGGCCTGCAGGGAGACGGATTGCTGGGCCATTTTGAGGATGGACCGGACGCGCTCGACGGGGAGGTTGAGTTCGTCGGCGATTTCCTCCGGCTCGGCTTCGCGGCCCAGCTCCTGCATGAGGCGTTTTTGAACGCGCATGAGGCGGTTGATGACCTCGATCATGTGGACGGGGATGCGCACGGTGCGGGCTTGGTCCGCGACGGCGCGGGTGATGGCCTGGCGAATCCACCAGATGGCGTAGGTGGAGAATTTATAGCCGCGCTGGTATTCGAATTTTTCGACGCCTTTCATAAGGCCCATGTTGCCTTCCTGAATGAGGTCCAGGAAAGAAAGGCCGCGATTGGTGTGCTTTTTGGCGATGGAAATGACAAGGCGCAGATTGGCGGCGGCCATTTCGCACTTGGCGTCGTCAGCGCGGCCGGCGGCTTTTTTCATGGCCTCGTGAGCGACCAGGAACGGGTCGTGGGGCAGGCGGACAAATTTTTCGAGGGCGGCCAGTTTCTGGCGCTCGGCGGCAAGCTGGGCGGTGTTGGAGGGGGACTTGCGATGCAACTCGAGCTCGGCGATGGCGCGGAGGGTGGAGCGGATCTGGTCGGCGACGTTATGAGAAACGGCCATGATTTCCTCGGCGACCTTGGGTTTGTAATAGAATTTCGGGAACGTGGCTTGGAGGGCCTTCTGGAGCTTCTGGTATTTGGCCAGCAATTGCGGCGTCGGGCCTTTGGCGCGGGCGGCGCGGATCTGGTCGTAGGTCTTGTCGAGTTGCTGGTCCAGGGCGCGGGCGCGCTTGATGAGGCGGCGCAAGACGGTGAGATGGGTGGCGCGGCTTTCGACTTTCTTATCGACAATGACGCGGTCGAAGCGTTCGCGGGGCGGATCGCAAAGGAGTTTTTCGGCGAGGGCGATGTGTTCCTTGCCGGTAAAGCCGAAGCCAAAGAGGATGCGGCGTCCGTCCGTTTCGCCTTCCTCGATTCGCTTGCAGATTTGGACTTCCTGCTCGCGTGTGAGGAGGGGGACTTTGCCCATCTGGCGGAGGTACATCTGGACGGGGTCGTCAAGGATGTCGAGGCGGCTTTCGTCTTCTTCCTCCGGTTCGGCCTGGGGTTTGGCGCGTTCGAGGTCTGGGGCTTCAACAATTTCGACCTCGAAGCCGCGCAGTTTGGAGTAAATGGCGTCGAGGAGTTCGGGTGTGACAAACTCGTCGGGCAAAGCGTCGTTGATGTCGTCGTAAGTGAGGTAGCCCTGTTCTTGTGCCAGACGGAGGAGGTCCTTGACCTTCTCAGCGACGACGGGAGAATCGACAGTCACGGGCAGATGGGCGACGGCGACAACGGGGGCAGGAGGTTGCGGCGGATGCAAGGTTCGCTCAGCGGAGGAAGAGCCGTTTTTTGGGGCCGCAGCCTTGGCGCTGGTTGGGGATTGAAGGGTAAAGCGCGCTTCTTTGGCGCTCTTTTTCAACCGCGGAGTGACATTGGGCGACATTTTTCGACTGTTCCCCCTGTAAATTCTGTTTTCCAGCATATAAACTCGGACACCTTTGTAACATTAAGGTTCATTCAAACCTACGCCGTATCCAGGCAGTTTTGAAGGACGCAGAGGCTTTCGTTTCGGTTGCTCTTGCGAGCGGGGCGAAATTTGATATCCGCGTTGACATAGAATACATAAGTAAGCGATTCTGTCAAAGGAAGACGGGCAAAAATCGCATAATTTTTAATGAATAAGCTGCAAGTTGCTGCCCCTTAGCAGCTTACAGTTTTCACAATTATTAGGCATCAAAATGCAGCACAAGCTTCCGTTATAACGTTACCGCCAGTGCCTGTCCGGTATGGCTGCTCCCGCACGCCGCCACCTTTTCTGGCGTTCCTGCCACGACTATCCGCCCGCCTCCCTCTCCCGCCTCCGGTCCAAGGTCAATGATCCAGTCGGCCGATTTGATGACATCCAGATTGTGCTCGACGACCAGGACGGTATGGCCTGCATCCACAAGGCGTTGGAAAACCGACAGCAGAATGCGGACGTCGTCGAAATGGAGGCCGGTGGTGGGTTCGTCGAAGATAAACAGCATCGGTTTGGCTGCTGGGCCAGCGGGGATCTGGGCCACCTCGGCCAGGTGTTTCACCAGTTTGAGGCGCTGGCTTTCCCCGCCGGATAGGGTGTTGACGGGCTGGCCAAGCCGCAGATAGCCCAAGCCGGCCTCCTGCAGCAACTTCAAGCTTGCCGCGGCTCGGCTGGCGGGGCGGCAGCCGGAAAACGCGCTCAAGAAATCAATGGCCTCATCCGCCGTGGCATCCAGGAGGTCGGCGATGCTCCAACTCCGCCGGGAAGCAGACGATCCGGGCTGGACGATCCGGACCTCCAGGATGTGCGCCCGGTAGCGGCGGCCGTTGCATTCCGGGCAGCGAATGAAGACATCGCTCAAAAACTGCATTTCGATCTTCTCAAAACCAGCGCCCCGGCAGCGCTCGCATTGGCCTTGGGGGGAATTGAAACTGAATGCGCTCGGTCCAAGCCCGCGCTGCCTGGCGCCTTCGGCCTGGGCGTAGAACGCGCGGATTTCATCAAACGCCCCGATATACACCGCCGGATTGGAACGAGGGGTGCGGCCCAGCAGGGCCTGCGTCACCGTGACGACCCGGCTGAGATGATCGTGCCCTTCCACGATTGGCCCCGCGGCGGATTCCCGCAACGCGGCTTCCTCCGCGGCGTCTTCCTCGTCTTCCTCCGCCGACGCTGCCGTGGCCGGTCGCAATCGGGTCGCCAAGGCTGGGGCGAGCAGTTCGGTGATGAGGGTGCTCTTGCCCGAACCGCTGACGCCGGTAATCACGACCAGGCGGCCCAGAGGGATTTCCACCGTCAGGTCCCGCAAATTATGAAGCGTGGCATGGCGCAGCGCCAATTTGGGCCTGCCGCTCAAATCCACGGGGCGCCGCGCCGGCACTTCAATTCTCCTGCGCCCGGATAAATAGGCGCCGGTCAACGACTTGCGCGCCCGCAACAGTTCGCGGCATGTTCCTTGAAATACAATGTGTCCGCCGGATTCGCCGTGGCCCGGCCCCAATTCGATGATCTGGTCGGCGGCCCGGATGACGCTCGCCTCGTGCTCGACGACCACCACGGTGTTGCCGGCGTCGCGCAATTGCCGCACCAGACGCACCAACCGCGCCGTGTCGCGCGGATGCAATCCAACGCTCGGCTCGTCCAGGACAAATAGCGTATTGACAAGACTGGAGCCGAGGCAGGCGGTGAGGCTGACCCGTTCGGTCTCGCCGCCTGAAAGTGTGCGGGTGGCGCGGTCCAGGCTCAGATAACCCAGGCCGGCGGCTTCGAGGTAAGCGAGACGCGAGCGGACTTCTCCCAATGCAAGCGACACCGGGTCCGACGCCTTGGCCCGCTTCCAACCGGCCAGCCGGGAGTCGATGAATTCCAAGGCCCGCCCAACCGGCAGGCGATAGAAATCGGCAAGAGTAAGTCCGCCAGCCCGATAGAGGAGCGTTTCGGGGCGGAAGCGGGTCCCGTGGCAATCGGGGCAGATTTTGTATATCCGGTAACGAGATAGGGCCACCCTGACGTGCATCTTATAGGCCCTGGATTCCAGCCAGCGGAAATAGCCCTTGACTCCGTACCAGGCGCGCGGCCAGCGGTGGGCGGCGTCCTGGCCGTAACCGGGGTCTCCCTGGACGACCCAGTCGCGCCACTTCTGCGGCAGTTCCGCGAACGGGACATCGACCGGCGCGCCGCGCCGGCGGGCGAAGCGCATCAAATCGTCCTGGCACTCGGCGTTGGACGGTGTTTGCCACGGTTTGACCGCCCCGCCGGCCAGGGTCTTCGACCCATCCGGGATGGCCGCGTCGTAATCGATGGCAATGATGCGTCCAAACCCGCGGCAAGCCGGGCACGCACCCAGGGGATGATTGAAGCTGAAGAGAGCCGGCGCCGACTCCCGATACTCGATGTCACACGGCGCACAGTGCCATCCGCGGGAAAACAGGAGGGGCGGAGCGCCTCCTTCCGGCGCGCGCGGTGAAAGGGGTCGCGCCGCCAGTTTGCCCTGGCCAAAATGATAAGCCTGCTCGCATGCTTCGACGAAGCGCGCCCGATTCGAGCTGGTTAACCTGACTCGGTCCTGCAGAACCGTCAGGCGCGAGTTTGATTGAGCTTTCAGGCAGCTGGCGGCTTCCTCCAATGCCATGAGGGAGCCGTCCACCAAGAGCCGCCGGTAACCCTGCCGGGCAACCAGCGCCAGGGAGTCTTCAATCGAAAACCTGGCGCTCAACGCCAGGTCAAAAGTTACCAGAACTTCCGCCTCACCCAGCCCGGCTCGGAGCGTCGCCCAAATTTGCACCGGGGTGTCCTTTCGCACCGGCTGGCCGCAATTGCGGCAATGCAGTTGCGCCACATGGGCCCAAAACGCCTTCGTGAAGTCGGCGATTTCCGTCATAGTGCCGACGGTCGAGCGGGTGGATTTGACGCTGTTGCGCTGCTCGATGGCGATGGCGGGGGGAATGCCTTCGATGCTGTCCGCCTGGGGTTTGTCCATGCGGTCCAGGAACTGGCGGGCGTAAGGGGAGAAGGTTTCGATATAGCGGCGCTGGCCCTCGGCGAAAAGTGTGTCGAAAGCCAGGGAACTCTTGCCCGAGCCACTCAGGCCTGCCAGCACAACCAGTTTACCCACAGGCACTTCCAGATCGAAGTTCTTGAGATTGTTTTGCCGCACGCCCCGAAGGCGTATGCAGGCGCGTGCCGATTTTGACATCAGACGAAAAATAGCCCTGTGAGCGCGGGTGTCAAACTCCCCGTTGTAAGGGATTTCCCCGCAAAATTTTTCCAATTTTTTATTTGCACTTGTACCCACTTGTGCTGCATATTGACTCCGAACAAGACCTTTAATTTGAAAAACACGTATGCCGGTGGTTCTTCACCTCGGGAATAACAGGCACGCCAAGCCCACAGGGTTCACCCTGGTGGAGATGGTGGTAGTTATCTTCATATCGTCGTTGCTGGCGGCCCTGATGTTTCCCGCTTTGTCCAGTGCCAAGGAAAAATCGATTCGTTGCGTTTGCAGGAACAACATTGGCCAACTGATGCTCTGCGTCAACGAGTATGCCGATGACAACGATAATTCCCTTCCCAGTTCGGCGGACAACGCCGGCAATTACCATTCGATCATCCTTTCCGACCTGACCTTCTCCAACCTGTATGCCTATTCTTCCTCGGACTCGAATATATTTTATTGTCCGAACATCGTCTTTAACGCCGCCAGTCCAGTGGCCCAGCACAATAAGAATGGCTGTGTGATCGGCTACAGCTATTGGGCGGGCGCCGTTCTCGCCTCCCAAAAAGGCTCTGACTCCATCATTTTGCCCAGCAAAATAACCGATTCGTCCGCAACCACCAACGCGTTGATTACGGACGCCAATTTTTGGACGCCGAACCAGACCGCTTCAGCCTACTTCCCCGCCGCAATGACGGTTTCCCCGCATGACTCTCTGGGGGGCGCCAGTTCCCAAGGCAGTTCATTTACGACGGGTGTGCCCGGAGGCACCAACAGCGCCGGCCTGGGTTCCCAAGGCGGCAATGCAGGTTTCCTTCCCCGGACGGTGGTTTGGCGGCCCATCAATTCAATGCAAACTCTCCCGGCGTCCTCTATAAACGACGCTTCCGGCAATCGTTGATTGCCTGCCGGCTCCTCAGTCTGCGGTCCTATTTCTCAAACAGTTCCGCCACGGTCATATCGAACTTCGGCAGCAGCGGCTCTTGCAACCGCTCACGCCCCGCCAATATCCCCTTCAACGCCAGTCCGTAGGCGGTGCCGTGGTAAAGCTCGACGTTGTCGTAACGCGGATCAATCATCCATAAGCGCGTCACCTTGAAATCTTCGTAGATGCTTTTCTTCAAAACCGTGTCCGGATGGTGGTCTTCCGAATTGATGATTTCCACCGCCAGCCAAAGTTTGCCTGTGGCGACGGTCACCAGCGCCAAGTCCGGCCGAATCCGCGTGCCATGCGACATTTGCACCAACGAGCGCGGCGGCAGCAGGCGCGTCACGGCATTTCCGTCCAACCCCGCGGCCACGCGGGCGTGCAGGCGCGCGCCGATTCTTTCGTGGCGCTGGCCTGGCGGCGAACGCACCACCGTCAGACCTTCCAGAATCTCTTCGTATGGGGCGCTCATGGCACTGGAACCTATTGAAGCAGGGATCGGAGGAATCGTCCAGTGTGTGATTGCCGATTCCTGGCCACCTCTTCCGGCGTCCCTTGAGCCACAATCCGCCCGCCACCGTCTCCACCCTCCGGGCCAAGGTCAACGATCCAATCCGCCTCGGCGATCAGTTCCAGATTATGCTCGATGACGATGACCGTATGCCCCGCATCCACCAACCGTTGCAACACCTCAACCAGCCGCGCGACATCCGCAATATGCAGGCCGATGGTCGGCTCCTCGATCAGGAACAGGCTCGTTCTGCGGCGGGGGTCGCCCCGCGGGCCGAATCCCGCCAGCAGATGTGTGACCAGCTTGAGCCGTTGCGCCTCGCCGCCGCTCAACGTGGGGCTGGGCTGGCCCAGCCTGACGTAATCCAGACCGGTGTCGCGCAACGCCGTCAAAGCGCGCGCAATGCGGGGAAACGCGGCGAAACTCTCCAGCGCCTGCCCCACGGTGAGATCGAGCACCTGCGCAATGTTCAACCCGTGGAATAGCACGTCCAGCGTTTCGGGGTTGAATCGGGCGCCCTGGCACGTTTCGCACCGCACGCACGCCGTCGGCAGGAAATTCATCTCCACCTTGTTGATGCCGGCCCCCTGGCATTCCGGACACCGCCCCGGCCCGCTGTTGAATGAGAACCGGCCCGCCGCGTACCCGCGCAGGCGCGCCTCCGGCACTTGCGCGAAAAGTCCCCGGATGTCGTCAAAAAAACCGGCATAGGTCGCCGGCACGGAGCGCGGCGTCCGGCCGATGGGCGATTGATCCACCTCATGGACCGAGCGGAGCGATTGGCCGCCGGATACCTTTCCCGCTCCCTCCCCGCCCCCGCCGCGCATGGCGGGCAGCAGGCACTCGCGCAACAGCGTGCTCTTGCCCGATCCGCTCACTCCTGTCAAACATATCAAGCGCCCCAGCGGAAATACCGCCGTCAAGTTCCTCAGATTGTTCCGCCGCGCCCCCGCCAGCGTCAGCGCCTCCCCTTTCCCGCCCGCCTCCACCGGCCGCCGCCGGCCGCGCGCCGGATACGCCTTGCGGGAGCACAGGCAGTGCGCGGTGACCGAGTTCGGGCGCCTCAGCAATTCCCGCAGCGTCCCGCTGGCCACCACTTCCCCGCCGTGGACGCCCGCGCCTGGCCCCAAATCGATGATGTAATCGGCCCGGCGCATCGTGGCCGCGTCGTGTTCCACAACCACCAGCGAGTTGCCGCGCGCCTTGAGCGTCTCCAGCGCCGCCAGCAGCTTCTCCGTGTCCCGCGCGTGCAGCCCGATGGTCGGTTCGTCCAGGATGTAGAGCACGCCGCTGAGGTTGGACCCCAGTTGCGCGGCCAGCCGGATGCGCTGGGCCTCGCCGCCCGAAAGCGTCGTGGCGCCGCGGCCCAATTGAAGGTAGCCCAACCCCACTTCGCGCAGAAACTCCAGCCGCCCGCCAATTTCCGGCAGAATGTCCCGCGCGATGGCCGCTTCCCGCCCCGCCCAGCGCAGCCCCCGGCGCCATTCCAGCGCGGCCTCCACCGCCAAGCCGGCAACCTCCACGATGGTGGGGCAACTTCCGTCCTTTTGCTTGACTCCTGGAAGCAGCCGCACCGCGCGCGCGATCTCGTTCAACCGCGTCCCCTGGCACGCGCCGCAACGCTCCCGCTTCCCCTCCTGCCACTCGAACCAGGATTCCTCAATCGCCTCCGCCCGCGCCCCGCGCTCCACCTCCGGCAGGAAAAACAACTCCCCAAATCCACGGCACACCGGGCACCAGCCTCGCGGCGAATTGTAACTGAACATCTTCGGGTCCAGCGCTCCGAATGACTGCCCGCATTCCGGGCACGTCCGCTCCGTCGAATGCACCGCCGCCTGCCCGTCCCGGCCCAGCGCGTAAAGCTGGCCCCGCCCCAGTTCCAGCGCCTTGTCGATCAGTTCCTGCCGCCCGCTCCGCCCGCCTTTCTCCAGTGTCCCCACCACGATCTCCACGTCATGCTCCCGAAAACGATCCAGCCGCAGCGGTTCGGCCGACGGCCGAATTTTCCCGTCCGCGCGCACCTCCGCGTAGCCGTGTTGGGCGGCCCAGGCGGCGACTTCCGTGTGGAATCCCTTGCGATTCTTCACGACGGGCGCCAGCAGCACCAGCGGGCCGTTCCGCCGCCGTTCCCGCTCCAACTTGCGCCCCACCGCGTCGCGGGTCTGCGCCTGGACGGCACACCCGCAGCGCGGGCAATACTGCTCGCCCAGCCGGGCAAAGAGCAGTCGCAGGAAATGATAAATCTCGGTCACGGTCGCCACGGTGCTTTTGCCGCCCCCGCGCGAGTGGCGCTGCTCGATGCTGACGGAGGGCGGAATGCCGGTGATGAGATCGACCTCCGGGCGGGGCGGCTGGGGGATGAACTGGCGCGCGTAAAGGTTCATCGAATCCAGGAAGCGCCGCTGCCCCTCGGCGAAAAGAAGGTCGAACGCCAGCGTGCTCTTGCCCGAGCCGCTGACCCCGGTCACCACCACCAACTGATTGCGCGGCACTTCCAGCGAGATGTTCTTCAAATTGTGCTCGCGCGCGCCTTGAATGGCGATGACTTCCTTTCTTGCTTTTCCGCCGATGCCTTTCATCCCTTCCATTATCGCCCCCCCGCCGCACATCGCAAGGCCCGCCCGTCGATGTTCATTTCAGTTCGACGCTGACGACCGTGGCGATGGCGTCGGGCGTTTCATGGCTTCAATCACAACTTGGTTCTGAACTTCCAGTCCCCGGGCGCTACTTCCAGATGAACCCATCCATCCGACACTTCCTTGAATTCAACACCCTCCACGCGCTCGGCCCGGCCATCCTTCCAAACGACCCGGCCGTTGGCAGTCACGACCTTTGGCCCGCTCTTGCCACAAGGCAAATACACCTCCGCCGTGGTTCCATTCGGCGAATCGAGCTTCAGACTGGACGAGCGCTCATCCCGCCGAACCTCAACGCTGATCTTCCCAGAGGCTCCATCCACGGTCGCCTTGATGTTTCTCAGTGATCCCATTTGCGGACGCACCTGGTAACTTGCCCAACCCGGCTCAACCGGCGCGAGTCCGGCAAAATATTGCGAGAGAATCGTGAGCGGGCCGCCGGACCAGGCGTGATTATGTGTGCTTGACAAACTATTGCCTGTGAGGTGGGAACCGGCCGCCCACAACTCCGGCAGCGTTGTCCATTCATCCCCCACGATCTTGTCATAACGCTTCTTCATCCGCGCGATCGCCGCGTCGGGTTCTCCCATAAGCATCATCGCTTCCAACACATACTTTTCCATGTACGGGCTGGCATGGTATTCCGTCCTCAGCACCCCCTTTATGGCCGGGAATTTCTCGCGGTCTGCAATGCCCGCAACCACACACAGCGCGTTGGCGCGATCATCAGTCGCTCCTTTGTACTCCGGCGCGCGATAAGCCGGGCCGGCCCACATCAGCTTGTTCGCAGCCGCGACAATGTTGCTTCGCGCTTGCTCGAATTGAGCGGCTTCGTCCGACCTGCCGGCCAGACGCGCCATTTTCGCGGCGCCCTGCAACGCCAGGCAATACCACGCCTGATCCAGAACGCGTTCGTCAATGTTGTCGCCCCAGTCAGCCCAACTCCACCCACCGTTGCGGTGCGTCACCAATCCCTGCTCATCGATTTTCCATATCGATAGATAATCGCGAACGTGCGGATAAGCATCCACCACCGTCTGTTTGTCGCCGGTATGGAAATAATACGTCCAGAAGCCGTATTGGCTGATGCTCGAGAGCATCTGTTGCGGCAATTCTTGGTTCCAGATCGTGGTCGGGATCGGGCTGTAAAACGTCTTGTCCGCCCTTTGCCAGTCACAGAGATTGTGGATGGCCTTGCGAATCAACAGCGATGACGACGGCGACAGCGAGTAAAAGGTTTCGCCCAGTTCGTTCACGGCGTCACCCCACCATTGCGCGCGTTCGCGGTCGGGGCAATCCATGAAATTGTCGCGCATCGTGATGTAGAGCGTGCGACGGGATTTTTCCCACAGCTTGTTCAGGAACGGATCCTCGCACGAGAACGCGCCGGAAAACTCCGTGTTGTAGCCGGTCTCGCGGTACTTCAAACCAAGCACTTTCACTCCCGCTGGAACCGTGTAGCGCACTTCCTGTCCGTTCATCCAGCCGAGCGATTCGTACTCCTGCACACCGTCACGCGTCACGTACTCGGCACGAACATTGGGTTCTCCGCCGCCGCGATAGTTGTCCATTCGAATATCAATCGTCAGCCCTGCCGGAGCCTTCACCTTCAACCACGGTGTGATCTGCGCATTGTAAGGAAGCCTGGCAACGATCACCTGGCCGGTCGATGTGATTGGTAGCGACACGTTGAGGCAATTCTTCAGCCCAAAATCCTTCCATTGCGGAATCGGACGCGCATGAAGTTGGTTCCACGGCGGCGCGCCGGCAGCGCCAAGTTCAATGGCCGCAGACCACGCCGAGTCGTCGAATCGGGCAGACATCCAATCTCCGACATCCGCGCGCGCATCGAAGCGTATGTTGCGCTCGGCCAAACGGAAATTCGGCCCTTCGCCGGAAGGCGTTCCGTAGGCCGGATGAATCAGGGCCTTCCAGCTCGCATCCGAACAAACAACCGTGTCGCCGGCGCTGAGATCGAAAAGAAATCCGGCCCTGCCGCTGTTCTTGTGACTGAAACCTTCCTTGCCCCAGAACCACCCAAGCACGGCAATCGTGTTCTCCCCTTTTTGCAGCCAGGGCGCCAGATCCACCTCGTCGTAGTAAGTGTCCTGCGGATTCGGCCCGCGTTTCAGTCCGCCTTCAAATACCGCCTGCTTGCCGTTGATCCAAAGCCAGTACTTCGAGTCCACTGCGATCCGCGCCACGGCGGATTTCGGAACGGCGCGGACCATGAAGTGCTTGCGAAAAACGCTCCATGTGTTTTCAACGCCGTTGGTGGACGCGCCGATCCATTGGGCATGCCATTCCGGCGTACCCGCCCAGGCCCTGGCGGCGGCAAAGCTTGACATTGAAAACGCGAGAACCGCAACGACAACAAATTTCGATCTGTTCATGTTCATTATTTATCCAGAATACCTTGGAACTGTCACCGCGGGTTTCAATTCATTTCGCAAACTCCCGTTCCTTCAACCAGAACAAGCAATCCGCCGCCCAGGGATGCGGATCCGCAAACGGCAATGTGGCTTTCAATCCCATGCCGTGTCCGCCTTCTTCATAAACGTGCAACGCAAACGGCACGTGATTTTTCCGCAGCGCCTCGCTGAACATCATCGAGTTCTCCATCGGCACGGTATTATCCTCAAACGTCGTCCACAAAAAACACGGCGGCGTGTTCGTCGTCACCTGCAATTCATTCGACAGCAACTTCAGCAAATCCGGATCGCGATTTTGGCCGAGCAAATTATCCCGCGAACCGTGATGCGTGAGCTCGCCCATCGTGATCACTGCGTAACACAGAATTCCCAAATCCGGCCGCGAACTTTGCCGCTCCACCGCGTCGGCGGCATTCGTCTCGCCGCCGTCAAAATGCGTCAGCAACGTGGACGCCAGATGTCCGCCCGCTGACGAACCCATGATGCCGACGCGGTGCGCGTCCACCTTGAACTCGTCCGCGTGCGCCCGCACCCAGCGCACCGCCCGCGCCGCGTCCTGCAACATCACGGGATGCCGGTAGCCATGAGAGCCGAGGCGATACTTCAGCACGAAACAGGTGACTCCGTGCTGATTCAGCCAGAGCGCATAATCATTGCCCTCGTGCGTCGCGAGAAACTGGTAGCCGCCGCCGGGACAAATCACCATCGCCGCGCCAGTGGCGTTGGTGGCGTCCGGCAGATAAGCCGTGAGCGTTGGAATGTCATTGGCATTGGTGCCCAGCGCGCCGGGCGCGCCACCGGGCCAGAGCGGAACGGGAGTTTGCATTTCAGCGCGCGAAAGCATGAACGACGAAAACAAAATTGCCGAGGCCAAACGGATTTTCATGGCGGGAATGATGCCGGAACTCCGGAAAATTGAAAACCTATTTCGACTTTTTACCCGGACGGACCATTGCAAACGTAGTTAAACATTTGAAAAAGCCCGCATCGTCGATTGCCGCGGCGGCGGGGTGATCGCGTCGGTCAGCCAGGTCAACGCGGGCATCGTGCGCAAAGACCTGGCGCGCATCGCCAAATCGCGCGCCGCCTTCAAGAAACTCACCGCCGTGCAGCTTCCCGACCCTCTGTGACGCCCGTCCCGAAACCCGCGTCAAGCGAAATGTTAGATGTGAAACTACGTCCCCAATGTCTTTTGAGCGTCCCCAATGTCTTTTGAGCCCGGAGCAACCGAAATGTTAAATGTTTAAGTACGACCCCAATGTCTTTCGGAAGCATATAATATTACATTAGTACGGTTTGACCCCTGTACACGTTCGCTCGGACTTCGGGAGCGCTCCAGCCCCCGCGCCTTTTATCATGCACAAGGGTGCACAAGCCTGCATAAACCGCCCAAATCTCCGCGCCGCGGGGCGGAAAAGCACAAGACTGGATTTGCCGGACGCTCCCTCGCAACACCAGAACCGTCCGACATCTGTCCCTTCTCCCCGGGGGAGAAGGTTAGGATGAGGGCGATCCCCGCTGAATTCTGTCCTCCGCCCGGGGCGGTTCCGCGCTCTCAAACTCGCTGGCGCCGCAACAAAACTACCGTAATTTGGCGTAATTTACCGTAATTTTTTAACCAGCGGGCAAAGGGATTTTCAACAAAAGGCAACGAAGATCACGAAGAAAAATCGCGTGTTTCCGACTCCTTCTTCAAAAAAATGCATTTTCATCTTCGTTACCTTCGTTTCCTTTTGTTTCAAATCCCCTTCCTGATCCGGGAAACCCTCACCGCCGTCAATTTAAGGCGCACATGGGCGCAACCAGCCGGTCAAAACCCCGGGTTTTTTAATTTGCCAGAGCTTGCCAGAGGCTGAAATTCCGGAACGCCAGCTCAAGGCAAAACAGCCTGTCTCGCGCAAAGTCGCAGAGGGCGCAGAGGAAGACCTTTAACCATGGATTTCACGGATTGACACGGATGGGAACTTTTTATCCGTGAACTCCGTGAACTCCGTGGTTGTCTCCATCGCCGCGGGGTGGCAAGTCCGGAAACGGGGCCGGCGCTCCGCTCACGAAGCCGGCGG